>Ga0105091_10001479_pt1 | contig 10302 bp, 12 predicted proteins | sample PPLLak1March2015_FD_87022 | JGI IMG/M metagenome (GOLD analysis project Ga0105091, IMG submission 87022) | Freshwater sediment microbial communities from Prairie Pothole Lake near Jamestown, North Dakota, USA - PPLs Lake P7 Core (1) Depth... | ecosystem: Environmental > Aquatic > Freshwater >... | reverse complement strand
TCTTTATCAGAAATGGTTACATCTAGCGCAGTTTGCATATTCATCTGTTCTGCATGTCGTTGAATTAATGGTGTGATTCTCTTATCAATCTCTCTTTGTAATTCGGACATTCCAATCCCATCTATTAGTCGAGAATGTTGCTCGTCTATTGAGTTTCTAATTGACTTCCGTAATTGCGCATGTTGAGATAATGATATTGCGGTAGCGTACAATCCTATTAATAATATATACGATGATAATCCCAAAAAGGATAGGGTCGCGATTCCGAATGGTGGATAAGATGCTGCCGCCAGCGTTATTTGGCCTGATATATAGAGAAAAACAAATCCATATGCTGTTAGAGTCATATATCCCTTTATCCCTTGGTTGTCAATCTTACGTGCTATCGCTATAAATGTGACTCCAAACATTAGTCCTCCAGCAGTTGTATTAAGAGAGTAATACAGATAAAAGAAAAATGACTCTGAGCTTAATCCTAAAATGCCCACAAAGGAACTCAAATAGTAGACTAAAGGAAGACCGACTATTATCCAAAACTTTACATGTCCTAATCTCTTACGATATTGAAGAAGAAGTAACGCGTTTGCTCCCCATATTAGAACAAATGAAATTAGATCTAAGTAATGGTATACATAATGAAATACCAGAAATAACCAATTAGCATTATCAAAGTTAGGAAATACAACTTTTGAATTTGGTGTAACTATATCTTGTTTACTAGAGAAGGCATGCAAATCTAGTATTAACGCAAACGAGAAGGTCAACGACATGATGACAAATGCCATGGCATAGCTAAGTATCACAAAAGAACCTTTCTTATAGTATCGATACCACACGAACAACTGTCTTGCAAGGATGCAAAGCAAGACTATAGCTAATAAAAAGCTAATTGCGGTTGTCCAAACAAGAAACGCTGTATAATATTGCGACATGAATAATATTTGATATACTATTACTATCAGAATTGCAAGAAGTGTGTATTGGGATGCTATTACAATTTTCAGTAAACCGTTAAAGAGAAAGGATTTTGACCTTATGTCTTTTGTTTTCAACCATATAAATCTGAGTATTAAGTACTGAGATACGGCAAATATGATTGATATTACAATAAAAAATGAAATGCCCCACACTGAAGTAGTCTGAGGAATTACAAAATCTGAAACGGTATCTATCATAGCGTCAGGTATCAAGAAAGCAACCATGATGATGAATACTAATGTTGCCTGTCTGTTGCTTATAGATGGAAAAAGTATCGTCTTAAGCCTGACCATTAAATCCTATCCATCTACAAGAGCTAATACAGTTAAGATCCATACGCGATATCTCTCCATTTAGACGAATATCTATAATGTGTGAAGTGTCTTAAAAGATTCCTCTTCATTGGGATTCATGATAACATGTGCCTTATTAGCGCGAAATAATAATAGACTATAAAAATCAGAGGTGATTGTACTATATCATGCTATTATTATCAGTATTTGTGATATGGGGATGCGTACCGGAGCTAACTAAAGACTGCATTGATATGACCAATACGTCGAGTACCTACCTGAGTATAATCATAGGAGCCGGTATTGGTGTTGCTATAAGTTGGTGGATATATGACAGGCAGAAAAAGACTTCTGTCCAACAGGATTATATTTTACAACGCGTCCGCGATTTAGAACAAAAGAATACGGAAGTCTTGCTGAAATTGGAAAACTTTGCAGAGCGTCACGATGAACTGTTAAACAGATTAATTCTTTTAAATGAAAATATCCTCGAATTAGATAAGAAAATTCAATCCTTAATGGAGAATAAATAATTAATTGTATGTTAAAGGGATCTTACATCAAAAAAGGGCGAAGATAATGAATCGCAGAAGTGAAGTCACTTAGAAATTTTTATATTTCTAATCATGCAATCGAAAACTGAAAAAAAGGGAGTAATTTTATAAGGGATTGTTATTCGTCTTAGTACTCATTGTTGTGCTATTCGTGACTCAAGAACTATTTTCGTAATTGATGGCGCCAATAATACGTTAATTGAAATCTAGCATTTTACCTTGTTTTTTAGCCTATCTAAAAATAGTACTTATGTTACTGGTACTCTTACGCGTGCCGGTCGTCTTGTATGTGTAATACTAGTCTTTTACTAGGGTGCAAGCTGAAAATCGCAACTGCGAGCAAGATGTAACTCCCTAATACTAATATTACTAATATTATTAATGCTAAATAATATCAAACACCAAACACCATCTGAATTCAGGCTTGCCATTGTTACTTTATAGTTATTAACTTAAACATGCAATTTATTGCACCATCACTCGAAAAGTCAAGTTTATTCTTGCTTGAGTGATTTTATTTGACTTTGGTAAGCTGTGTAACCAATTGGTCTGTATGGCACCTTTCATAACAAGCAAACTGCCATGTTCAAGTACAAGCGATACTATTTGTTTAGTTTGTTTATGCTTGAATGAAAATTTTCGTTCTGCTCCAAAGCTTAGTGATGCAATTGGAGTATTCTTTCCAATTGATCTTTCATCATCACTATGCCATCCCAAACCTTCATTTCCATTATGATATAAGTTTAGCAAACAAGAATTGAATCTTGCTCCTGTAATTTGTTCTACTAATCGCTTAAGTTCTAAAAGTTCTTTAGTCCAAACTAATGCTTTCTTTGTTGAATTTGAATAAGTATACATGTAATCAGAGTCACCGTACCATGCTACCTTCCTTTTCGTAATGATATGTTTACCAAGAATGACCGCTTCGTCATTTTTCCATACAATATTTTTCAATAATAAATCAAAATATCTATTTGCCTCTTTGTATGACATAATTATTCCATAATAGTGTACTGTTCCGTCCTTGTGCAGTAGATTGACTGTCTCGTACACATTACAGATATCTAGTTTCCCATTCATTGTAACCATTATTGAGAGTTCGATTCTATCTAGATAGCATCCCTGAATTATTGCTTCCTATTCCGATAGAAATGAATATACACAATCTCTTTTTTCATTTCTTCTTGTTCGATTGGCAGATCTGCACTTCAGTTTTGAATGATTCAAAGATTGCTCTTTTACTAAAGAAAAATCTCATTTTCCTTACTTCATCTCTTTTGTTTCTAGTACTTCTAATCACATCCTGTGGTATATAATGTATGCAACTAGGTTAAAGCATCGTGGAAAATAATTCCAAGAACATGTCTCTCTCCGTCATGCACTTCGCTTACGCCATGCCTCATTTGTGCTCGGTAATAACCTTTGCTCCCTTTCACAGGCCTAAAATTCGTAGCGATTATCAGCATACCACCTTTACGTGGTCTCAATACAATGGCTTTTGACTGTGCCCTTGGAATTTGTTGAGTTAATACAAATTCTCCACCAGTATAATCATCATCAACCTCGTTTAGAAAGAAAACTAATTGGAATGGAAAGAAAATGTCTCCATAAAGATCCTGGTGGAGTGTATTATGTCCTCCCTTTCCATATTTTAGAATGAGAACAGTTGGTTTTATTTGATTATTCTGGTGACATAACTTTTGAAGTTGATCGAACTTGTCCGGATAATGTCTTTTCATGTTTAATACCTCCATCCACGTATTAGCGATTGGTACAAGTTTTGGATAAATCGCTTCTCTGATGGTTTGGATAAGATCCGGTAACGGATATTTGTAATATTTATATTGACCTAATCCAAAACTATGCCTCTCCATTGTAATAGTCTTGCGATATAGTTCTTCGTTGTCGTATTCATCGATAAGTTCTTTGCAATATTGATCATGAAGAAATTGCGGCACCAAACTGTACCCTCTTGCATTCATTTCATCAGATACGAACTGCCAGTTAATCTCTGAGACCTTTTCTTTTACTTCTAAAACACTGTTGAAATTCAACAGTTTTCTAATCTCTATCTTTGCTGCTTCCGTGGGTAAACCCTGACATTGTTAAAATTCTGAACGATTCCATTGGTAAATGATACGCCCTCATTTTCAAGTAATTGTCTTTTCTTGGCAGTTCCATAGGCGTAACCTCCTACTCGACCGTTGGACATAACTACCCTGTGGCACGGCACTTTAATGGGGTTTGGATTTTCGCCAAGTATTCTACCTACTGCCCTTGAGGCTGAAGGATTTCCAAGTGCTCTTGCTAGATCCCCATAAGTGGAAACATTTCCTGGAGGTATTTTTAGAAGAAGGTCATAAACATCGCTATTTCTTATCGGCTTATTAGTTCTGGTCTTGGTCGCTTTATCTGGCATCACAACCATCAAAGATGATAGATGTTTCTTCTCTTTCTCTTTCGTCCCTTTGATCGAAGAAAGTTTTTTCATTTCTTGATTCAAGTATTTCACATCATCTTTAAGCATATGATATGATACCATGATAGCGTTATTTAAGTGTATATTCATATTGCTATCTTGATAGCAGTATCTATAAATATTTGACAAGAAATTAGTTTATGCATTGATGCATAATCTCATCATAAGAGGTTTCGACGATCAAGTTCATGAGAAATTAGGAGAGATAGCAAATCAAAGAGGAGTTTCTATAAATTCAATAGTTAAAGATGCTGTGGATATCTGGCTAAAGAAGCAGCAATCAGAAGTACCAAGAAAGCATCATCTAGTAATTTATTCAGATGATGAATCCATGATGCGATTACTAAAATCTATGGATAAACTTGCAAAAGAAGGTAACTTGTTTAGATGTTTCTTTGGACCGCCGCGTAATCCATCTATAGAACTTTTGTCTAAACTTAAATGGTATGATGGCACAATAAAACCTTATCCTTATTCTTTTGCGATACAATCTAAGGATAAACAGCATGGACTATCAGTACAACAACAACAACAACAACAACAACAACAACAACAACAACAACAAGAAGAAGAAGAAGAAGAAGAAGAAGAAGAAGCTCAAGCTCAAATTCAAGTTCAAAATCAGAAAAACATCATGAAATATTGTGGTAAAGTAATAGAAAATGTTGTGAGGAATGCAGATAACAGGCAGATATGCTGTATGGATTTTGTAATTAATGATGTAGGAAAAGATTCGCTGAAACATGCACTTATTGTGGAAAAAGCTTACGATGACAACAGAATAGCAGGGTTGATGTATTGTACATATAAAACGGATAACCTATTGAATTCAGAGATAAAAGATCTGATAGAGTTATTCGAAATGCATGATCAAATCTTCATATTAAAAGAAGACGAAGTATACAAACTCCATATAACAAAAGAAAATGTTCACAAGTTATTTTTGAGCTAAGCCTAAGCCTAAGCCTAAAAATCTATCTACTTTAACGATCATCTATTTAGGTAGATCCATTATTTGTTGCTCTATGTTTCCTCCAGCCTCAAGTTGTACTGATTTGGGAAATCCTTCCAAATTATATCTTGTAATTACTGTCAATTCACAATCCATCTTGTCTGTATCTATCATTGTAAGACAAATCTTTAATTCATCCCCATCATGTAACAAGCTAGAATTTATATTGATGGGAACCGCCAACGCAACTGGGTTACTTTCGCTAGCAAAATCCTGTTGAGCTTTTGAGAACAAGTCAATAGTTGTGTTACTTGTTAGTGGTTCGCCTTCTGGACCAGCTATTGATATAGTTGAATTTCTAGTTCCACTATTAACCCCTAATACATCAATGTTAAGTGTAAAATTACCTATCGTGGTTTCTGGTTGAATTTGTTGCTGCTGTTCTTGTGCATTTGCTAAACCCCCTGTACTAATAATCAATCCTGTAAAAGCAAAAAGTATCGTAAAACATAGTATAGCATCTTTGTTAATTTGTTCATATCTTGATAAGCCAATTTCGGTGATTAACATACGTGTACTTATCTTATCCATTGATATCTTATATTATCCTAAATAGACTACGTATGTATGTTTCTTTGTATTTAATTCGTATCCTACTCACCTATTTTTAGAATTCTAAATTCACCAGAATTTGACACGTCCATCTCAAACTTAAATATTACGAGCTTTTCATTCAAGGTCAAATATAGCTCTTGATATTAATGTGCGGCTCCAATTCTAATAATGGCTCTTTTCATTGCTCTCGTAAAAAGACTGCTACATTATTCTTACTCTTCAAATTAGTCAGTGTTACCACTATAAATTATCTATCTAATTGACTCTATATTTAACCAACCAACTATGTCGCTAACAAGTCGTAACGAGAACTAGCAGGAAAACTACTGCAATAGTGAGAATAGGAAAAACCAAGATAACTATGTCTTGTTATTCTTGTATTTCTGTTATGACAAAGTAAATAAATGATACAAAATAATTTCTGAAATGGTATATATTTGATTGTCCTGGCCTAACTATATTCCGTTAAACAGGGACCTGCATTCCCGAATGGTTTTACCAGCCTATGTATAATGAAGAACTAGAAAGAGTAAACATGAGCAGCTTTCCATCTTAGGTGCTATTATTTCAATAGCAAGACTTCGGCTCGATAGACGGATATGAACGACACGTTGTAGTCCGTCATCCAGACTTACCTGGTTACCCGGGTCCGGCGGATATTCAGCTGTATAGTCTGAAAAAAAACAGGGTATGTCATAGGAGAGGAAGATAGGAGCAGATTTCAAATGGAAATAGTTATTCATCATTTTGATATATCCTAAATATGTACTAAATGTTGAAGAGGATAAAATCGAGATAGATATAAAAAATATTTATAATGAACTAATGATTGGGTAGAATCAATAGTTAATATGCCATTAGATTCATCAGAGTAACAAAATATTATATATATTTGTAGTATGAAAAATCAGCACGAAACTGATGGATGTGTGTAAGAGATCATATAATCTGATGCAAATAAAAAAAGAGAGTTAAGTTACCGTTTGTATTTTCTTACCAGTCGTCGCCGTTGTGGCCTTTGCGGTCTTCTTTACTCTTTTGGTCACTGTCTAGTGCTACACCGTTATCTTCTCCCTGAACTTGTGAGCCAGTATTTTGGCAGAAGACATACATTGGTAGTTTACCATTGCCACAGTAATTTGATTGTGAGACTGCCTGGCTCTTTTCATATCCACCTTTCTTCTTATCATCGTGTCTCTTCTTGTCTGCGAATGCATCGTCTGTTGCAAGAGCTGTTGCTCCGATGAGCATAACTGCCATTGCTGCTACTACGAACATATATTTGGAGTTCATATTTAATAGTTGAGAGATGACAGAGTTTATCTGAATTAGGCAAATTCAGGCGCTGCCATAAATCTGATACATTTTCTGTTAGATAAATGATAAAATGGCTAGTAAGATGACCAGATAAATAAGATCAACATAATTAATCTAATGTAGAATCCTAAGCTAGGTGTTTCAACTTTTGGCCGTGAGATAGTTGCCCTAGCTGCTATGATATAGATCGTGAACAGCAGATCTAGGCGCTGCAACCATCTAACACGACAAGATGAATACCATATAAATAAAGATCTTATAATTAATAAGTCATTAGATTCACTAGAGTATCAAAATCATATATATTATTGTAATATTAGAAATGAGATTAATCTCCACCAGATCGTATTTGCCTATAGCATATTTAAATGATCAATATCAGTATCATGTAGCAAATAACTAACTATTTTAGAGCTCAGAATTAATGATAAATGATCATTCTCTCAGCAATTCATAGCCTCTTTAAAAAACAAAGCTGAGATTGTAGCCATTGGCGTCGCAATCGTTGCGTCGATATCGGTGACTGGACTTGCATCCTCCATTTACGCCCAGTCAAATATGACTGGAGGAAATATGACTGGAGGAAATATGACTGGAGCAATGAGCACAGATGGTGGAGACGGAGGAGACGGTGGAGACGAAGATGGTGACAACGGAGACGGTGAAGACGAACAAGATGATGACGAGGGATCCAACTAGTTATAGATTAGTATAAACCTGAAAAATACAATCAAATTTTATTTTATTTTTCTGGTCTTTCACTATCCTCCTCAATAACTTAATCATTTTTTATAATATGTTGTGCAAAAATGGACAGGCAGCTGTAGCTCAATTGTCTCATTATGACCGGGCTACCTATCTCTAATACCGTTTTATAATTTGTTGTATAATACGTTGCTGACAGGGTGGATCTAAATCACTTAAAAAGTCCATACTGTTCAATCAATGCGATAAAGGGTAGGCGACCAAAAAGCGTCTGATATACCGCTTAATGGACGTCTACCTTTTGATACCGATCACATTTTCTTCACTAGTATTTATTTCTGATAACCCAGTCATTTGCTATTCTATACAATGTTGTATCGTGCAACCGCTGCTGGCTCAGCTACGTAGGCCACAACAGCAGTCGACGGAGATCCAGGAGCAGCAGCAGCTGTAGCAACCGAACTCGGAGCTTCCTCGGCAGGGAATATGAGTATACCTTCTGCAACTGGTACCACAGGTGATGGTGATGGAGACGGTGGAAATGGAGATGGTGACGACGGTGGAGACGGCAGTGACGGACAGGACGATGGAGAAGACGGATCGAACTAGTTAGATAGTAGTATAAAATCGAAAAAACAATTCAGTTTTTATTTTATTTTTTTCCTGTTATTTATTATAGGCTTTCTGTCATCTCCAGTTTAAGACTTGACTGACTTTTTATATTATGTTGTATATAGTCTATAAGATAGTCCCTAACTATCGCAAACATGATCTAGACATACATAATAGGGGAGCCAACCAGGTTGGTGGTTTCACCCCCCTGGTTGCTCACCCTACTATCTATATAAGCTATGTTACACTAGACCAACCAACTCCATAATGAAACAGTTAAGAGTAAAGTTGAGCATAAGATAGCTGGTCGGAATTGACCCGACTACCGGCACAATCTGGAGTTGGTTGGTTCTTAGTGCCCATATTACACTAGCCAACTCCATTTGGTTAAAAATTTAGTAATTAACTATCTGTTGAAGACCAATTCTTTGTTGCATTAACCGATCTTGATGAATGTGTCAAGAAATTTTTCTGCATTATATCTTATGCGATATTGAAAAAAGTTTACTAAGAGAAAATGACTGGGATAAAGAGAGGAGCTCAACACGTGATGAAAGCTGCAACGTATATTGGGCATGGAATCAAAGAAAACACAGAATTAGCCGAACATGAGGCTGGAGTAGATAATGTAAAAAAATGTGCGTCATCAGTTTTTAATAAGATGAGAAATGTAATATTGTGATCCGGATATAACAAAATCAACTAAATTAATACAGCGTGAGCTATAACCGTCCGGTTAATTCATTGTATATATAAATCTGTAATACTGGCTATTTCATAACGAAGATCTATCTTAATTATACAGAAAGTTGGCCCTATTTTTAGTCTGAACCGATATAATGATTATATAGTTTTATGAATATTTCTCAAGAGAAACAAGTCATATGAGCGATTCTTTAGAAGAGTATCATGCATCTCACAGATCTCTAGCCGTTGTGAATCATAATGGAAATGATAGAGAAATTGGACGAGTATTTGCAGAATACAATGATAAGCTCGTAATAATAGATGGTGAAAATAAAAAAGAACACGAATATCTAATCCCCAAGACAAAAATAGATCGTTACGGTAAAAGAAAAGTTTATCTCAATATTTCAGAAGGCTCTTTGAAAGAGTTTGAGATTTAGTTAACTGTCCGGAAAAGTTCATTATATTAGTTAACTGTCAAGAAAAGCTAGTTAATGTAATCTGTGACCCTAGAAGGTAACAAATTCCATTAATCCAATTGTTATATAATATATTAACTTTAAATGAATATGTCAAAAAGAGAAGAAGAAAAAGCCGTTGAAGCTACTAAGTCATGTGCGTCTAAACTATACTAACTTGACTTAATCATCAATATATCTATTATTGCCGATTCTATCAATGTAATCGGCAATTTCATCAAACGACATACCCGCGTCATTCAATTCAATTATGGAAAAATCGTCATGGAGACCAGTTTTCGCTAAGGTGGGTAGAGCGGCCTTTATACTCATAGTCATATCAGAATCAGGCCTGCCGTCCCAGCCAAAATAAGACCAAATGACACCCATCGCGCATCGTCCATTATATCCATCTGAATACCGCTCAGTAATTTGCATAAACTGTTTACCATATGTACGCAAAATCTCAGAGATAGTAAGTTCTTGTTTTAATAGTTGCTGCTGCTGATTCATCGTACCAATATTATGAGCGACAAATTATTTAGAAACTATCTGTCGGTGCCGAAATAGGTATCTAGGATTAGGGTTCATTTACGTAGGCAGCTGTGCAAGAGGTTAGAGAGTTAGTGAGGGATCTGCTGCTCGACTCTTC
>Ga0105091_10001475_pt1 | contig 10309 bp, 7 predicted proteins | sample PPLLak1March2015_FD_87022 | JGI IMG/M metagenome (GOLD analysis project Ga0105091, IMG submission 87022) | Freshwater sediment microbial communities from Prairie Pothole Lake near Jamestown, North Dakota, USA - PPLs Lake P7 Core (1) Depth... | ecosystem: Environmental > Aquatic > Freshwater >... | reverse complement strand
CGCCGATGACGAAACGTCCGGTGGGGTTGATGAAATATTTGGTGTCGTGGGTCAGCATGTGGTCGGGGATCACCGGCTTGATGATTTCGTCGATCACGGCTTCGGTCAGGGTGTGGTATTCGATGTCTTCCGAGTGCTGGGTGGAAAGCACCACGGTATCCACGCTCACCGGCTTGCCGTCCACATAGCGGAAAGTTACCTGCGACTTGGCATCCGGACGCAGCCATGGCAGGCGGCCATCCTTGCGCACTTCGGCCTGACGCTGCATGAGGCGGTGGGCGTAGTAGATCGGTGCGGGCATGAGCTGCGGGGTTTCGTCGCAGGCGTAGCCGAACATCAGGCCCTGGTCGCCGGCGCCCTGGTCGGGGTCGAGGCCCTGGCCCTCGTTCACGCCTTGGGCGATGTCGGGGGATTGCTTGTCGATGGCGGTCAGGACCGAGCAGCTGCGATAGTCGAAGCCGCCGGCGGATTCATCGTAGCCGATGCGCTTGATGGTGTCGCGCGCCACCTGGGCATAGTCCACCACGGCGGTAGTCGTGATCTCGCCTGCCAGCACGACCAGGCCGGTGTTCACCAGCGTTTCGCAGGCCACGCGGGCGTAGCGGTCCTGGGACAGGATGGCGTCGAGCACGCCATCGGAAATTTGATCCGCGACCTTGTCGGGATGCCCTTCGGAAACCGATTCCGAAGTAAACAGAAATTCGTTCATTTAAATCCTTCGTACAAAAGCAAAACCCCGTTTAGCGGCGGCTATAACGGGGTTTTTATCCTCGCTTTAGCCGTATTTTTAACGCGCCCGCAAGCTGATTCAAATCGGCGCAAGCGGTTTTATCTCATTTTTGTCTTGCCTTGTCAATCGGGTTGTTCTTGTCCGTCAATTCATAATTGACCTTGATGCGCACACGACTTTTCACTACGCGGCCTTGGCGCTGGGCGGGCGTGAAGCGGGCATTGCGGAATGCGTCCAGGGCGGACTTGTCAAACACGCCGGGAGGGTTGGCTTCTTCCACCGAGATATCCTGAACCTTGCCACCCTCATCCAGCAACAGCAACAGCAGAACGCTGCCGGTTACGTTGGTGATTGTCGCCTCCTCCGGGTAAAGCGGCTGGATGGCTTGCAGGGCTGTGGGGTGAACATCCACCTCCTTTGCGGAATAGTAGGTGGGGTCCTCGATCAGGGGCATTTCTATACTGGGCAGCATGGCATTTTTTTCTGGCGCCGCTGCGCTGGCGGGCTGTTCGGGTGTTGGCGGCGCAGAAACGGGAGGGGAAGGTGTCGGCGGTGGAAGGGTGTCCGTCTCAGGAAACGGCAGCGCTTCCGGCTCAGGTATTTGTGTTGGTGTCGGCTGTGGTGCGGTGACTTGGTTCGACGCTTCCGCCAACCGCGCCTGGAGGATTTGCGCGGAGGGGGCCGCGGCAGGCATCGCCCGGATTTGCAGGCCGAAAATCAGGGCAAAGTGGAAAATCAGCGAGCCAGCAAGGGTCAGCGCCAATTTTTCTGCCGCTGCGGTGCCGGATGGTGGAGGGTTAAGCGCCATGCCCGTCTTCCTTAACCCCAACCCCTCCCGGCCTCCCTTTGTCAGGGGAGGAGTAAGCCACTTCCCCCCTTGGCTCCCCGCCTGATAAGGGGGTCGGGGGGGTGGGGGATTGAGGGGAGGTAGAGGTTAGGGTTCGTTGCGCGAGTGTCACTTAATAGCTCTGCTGCAGCCGCACATAATGTGCTGCCGAATAGCTGAAATAGGCCAGTTCTTCATCCGTCAGTGGGCGCACTTCGCGTACCGGGCTGCCGAGATAGAGGTGTCCCCCTTTCAAGCGCTTGCCCTCCGGCACCAGGCTACCCGCGCCGAGCAGGACATGCGGCTCCAGCACGGCATGGTCCATGACGATGGATCCCATGCCGATCAGGCATTCGTCGCCGATTTCGCAGCCATGCAGGATGACGCGATGGCCCACCGTCACGCGCTCGCCAATCAGCAAGGGCGCACCTTCCGGCCGGGCCGCGCTGTTGTGGCTGACATGCAGCACGCTCAAATCCTGGATGTTGCTCTCTGCGCCGATGCGGATGCGGTTGACGTCGCCTCGGATCACCGCGCCACACCAGATGGACGCGCGCGCGCCGATGGTGACGTCGCCGATGATCTGGGCGCTGGGGTGGACATACACGCCGTCCGCAATGTCGGGGGCAGTACCGTTATAGCTTGCGATATTTGAATTCATGCTTGAAGTCTGTCTGTAGAGGCCCAGATAGTATAATGACTTTAATCATTCCCCAATTATTCCCGGACTCCACACAACATGAACAACCCTCTGCTCGACTTCTCCGGCCTGCCGCGCTTTCCCGACATTACCCCCGCTCATGTCACGCCAGCGGTGGAACAGTTGATCGCCGAGAATCGCGCGCTGGTTGAAAAGTTGGTGGCCGATAAGGCGCCACCAGCCTGGGACAGCTTTGTGCGCCTGCTGGAAGACGCCAACGAGCGGCTTTCCCGCGCCTGGGGGCAGGTTTCGCATCTCAATGCGGTGATGAACGGCCCGGAACTGCGCGAGGTTTACAACGCCAACCTGCCTACCCTCACCGCTTTCTATGCCGACCTGTCGCAGCACCAGGGCTTGTTCGACAAATTCAAGGTGCTCAAGGCATCGTCTGCCTATGACGCTTTGACTCAGGCGCAAAAGAAAATCATCGACAACGAGCTGCGCGATTTCGTGCTCGGTGGCGCCGACTTGGCGGAGGACAAGAAGGCGCGCTTCAAGGCGATCCAGGAAGAACTCTCCACCCTCTCCGCCAAATTCGAGGAAAACCTGCTCGACACCACCAACGCCTTCGCCCTCTTTGTCGCGGATGAAAGCGAACTCGCCGGCATTCCTGCCGATGCGCTGCAGGTGGCGCGTGAAGCGGCGGAAAAAGACGGCAAGCCGGGCTGGAAATTTACCCTGCACATGCCGTCCTACATGCCGCTGATGCAGTATGGGGAAAACCGCAAGCTGCGCGAGCAGATGTACTACGCCTACGTCACCCGCGCGTCCGAATTCGGCAAGCCCGAGCTCGACAATACCGCGCTGCTTACCCAGATACTCAAGCTGCGGCGCGAAGCCGCGCAGCTGCTGGGATTCAACAACTATGCCGAGGAATCCCTGGCTACCAAGATGGCGGAAACGCCGCAGCAGGTGCTGGATTTCCTCAACGAACTGGGTGCCCGCGCCAAGCCCTACGCCGAGCGCGACCTGGCGGCGCTGCGCCAGTTCGCCCGCGAAGAGATGGACATGGAGCAACTGGAGGCGTGGGACATCGCCTACGCCAGCGAGAAAATGCGTCTCCAGCGCTATGCTTTTTCCGACCAGGAAGTGAAGCAGTATTTCCCGGAAAACAAGGTGTTGCCGGGCATGTTCAAGGTGGTGGAAACCATTTATGGCCTTTCCATCCATCCTTCGAGTGCGCCGGTGTGGCATGAGGCCGTCAAGTTTTTCGATATCCGCGACCGGCAAAACCAGCTCATCGGCCAGTTTTATCTCGATCTCTATGCGCGCCAGAACAAGCGCGGCGGGGCCTGGATGGACGACGCCATCACGCGGCGGCGCAAGGAAGCCGGCATCCAGATACCGGTGACCTATCTCAACTGCAATTTCGCCGCCCCGGTCGGCGACAAGCCCGCTCTCTTTACCCACGACGAGGTGATCACCCTGTTCCATGAGTTCGGCCACGGCCTGCACCACGTGTTGACCAAGGTGGAAGACCTCGGGGTGTCCGGCATCAACGGCGTGGAATGGGACGCGGTGGAGCTGCCCAGCCAGTTCATGGAAAATTTCTGCTGGGAATGGGACGTGCTCAAGCATATGGCCTGCCACGTGGATACGGGCGAGACCTTGCCGCGCGAGCTGTTCGACAAGATGCTGGCGGCAAAGAACTTCCAGGGCGGCATGCAGACCGTGCGCCAGCTGGAATTCGCCCTGTTCGACATGCACCTGCATTACGATTTCGACCCGGCCGGCGCGGAAACCCCGCTGCAACTGCTGGACCGCATCCGCGCCCGGATCGCAGTGCTGATCCCGCCCGCCTACAACCGCTTCCCCAATAATTTTTCCCATATCTTCGCCGGGGGCTACGGTGCCGGTTATTACAGTTACAAGTGGGCGGAAGTGCTGTCGGCGGACGCCTACAGCCTGTTCGAGGAAAACGGCGTGTTGAGCGAAGAAGTCGGCCACCGCTTCTGGAGCGAAATTCTCGGCGTTGGCGGCAGCCGTTCGGCGCTGGAATCCTTTATCGCCTTCCGCGGGCGCGAGCCAGGCATAGACGCATTGTTGCGACACAACGGCATGGTGTAGCTGGGCTTGGTATTTTCTATGCGTTGAGGCTTTTGCGTTATACTTCAAGCCATTTAGTCGCTGACTCGAATTCGAAATGGTCCACAGGTAACATGTCATCACAAAGTCCGACAGATATTGCGCGTGCCGCCCTCAGCCAGCTAACCGAGGATGGGCTACCGCCAACGCCCGAAAACTACAACAAGTATTACCGCAAGGTTTCCGGCGAGCCGGAGTCGCAAGCTCAGGTCGATCCAAATACCTGCGGTCCCTTGCTGGCGATGATTCGCGATATGCTGGCAGAGGCCAGCGAGCGTACCGGCAGCCTGGCCACCAATATCCAGAGCCAGAACAAAACGATCAAAAGCTCCATTGACGACCTCAGCCTGGCGCAGGAAAAAAAGCGCATGCTGCAATTGCTCGGCACCATCCTGACCACCACCACTTCGATTCATACCACGGTGGAAGATGCCCATCTCGACCTCACCGCCACCAAGCTGGCGCTCGAGCACATCAAGACCGAGTTGCAGGAAAGCCGCCACCTGATGCAGGAAGACTGGCTTACCGGTGCACAGAACCGGCGCGCCATGGACATGGTGCTGACCAAGGAGGTGGCTCGCGCTCAGCGCAGTGCCACCAAACTGACGGTGGCGATGCTGGATCTGGACCATTTCAAACGCATCAACGATGAATTCGGTCATGACGCCGGCGACAAATTGCTGCAACATCTGACCCTCATTACCAAGGCTGTGCTACGCGATGCGGATTCCCTGATCCGTTATGGCGGCGAGGAGTTCCTCATCATACTGCCGGAAACCGACATCAACGGCGCGCAGTTCGTGATGGATCGCCTCAAGCAGGCGTTCCAGAAAACTCCACTGTCGTACGATGGAAAACCCCTCCCCGTCACCTTCAGTGCCGGGCTGGCGCGTCTGATGCCCGACGAGAATGGCCATGCCCTGGTGATGCGCGCCGATGCTGCCTTGTACGAGGCCAAGCACGCCGGGCGCAATTGCGTCAAAATCGCCGCCGAGTAAGCCCCCCTTTCGTTCAGCTTGCGTTCAGTCTCCCGCGTGTAGGATGCTTCATTTCCGTGGAAAATTGAAGTTTTCAGGCTCAAGGAACATCCCATGAAACGCTTAGCCTTGCTCTGTGCACTCATCCTGCCCGTTTTTGCGGCGGCGCAACCATGGCAATCACCCGCGCACCGTCATCAAACTGAAAGCGGGCGGGCAACACAGCCGCGCATCAGCATGGGGGATGCCATGGAGCGGGTGGCGCGGGCTTTCGGCGGGCGTGTGATCCAGGCGCAACCGGCCACGGTGAACGGGCACGAAGGCTATCGCATCAAGGTGCTGACCGCGCGCGGCGAAGTGCGTGTGGTCTATGTCGATGGCGAAAGTGGTGCGCTACAGTAATGCGGGTGCTGGTCGTCGAGGATGAATCCAGCCTGCAAGCCCAGCTCCGCGCCGGCCTGGAAAATCAGGGCTATCGGGTGGACAGCACGGGTGACGGCAAGGATGGCCTCTATCTCGCCACGGAATACCCCTTCGATGCCGTCATCGTCGACATCGGCCTGCCCGGGCTATCCGGCATCGAAATCATCCGCGCATTGCGCCAGCAAGGGAAAACACTGCCCGTCCTGATCCTCACTGCACGCGGGCGTTGGCAGGACAAGGTGGAGGGGCTGGAAGCCGGCGCGGACGACTATCTCGCCAAACCGTTCCAGATGGAAGAACTGCTGGCGCGTCTGAAAGCCCTGTTGCGCCGTGCCTCCGGCAGCGTCGATCACATTTTGCGCGGCGGCCCGATCACGCTTGACAGCACGGCCCAAAAAGTTTTTGTGGCAGCGGCAGAGATAGATCTCACCGCATATGAATACCGCTTGCTCGAATACCTCATGCAACACCGCAGCAAGGCCATCCCCAAGAGCGAGCTAACCGATTACCTCTATCCCCACGATCAGGACTGCGACAGCAATGTGCTGGAAGTGCTGTTCAGCCGCTTGCGCCGCAAGCTCGACCCGGACGGGAAGCTGCAGCCGATCGAAACCCTGCGTGGGCGGGGTTATCGGTTTACATTGCAATAAACCTGGAAAAAGCAATTAACCACGGAGTTCACGGAGAACACGGAGCAAAACTATGGATTACATAGGATTACGTGCTTTCTCCGTGAACTCCGTGGTTTCAAAAGGTTTTTAAGATCATGACCCTCAACGCCCGCATCATCTTCGCCGCTTCCCTCGTGCTGGCAATCTTTCTGGCACTCACCGGGCTCGCGCTCGACCAAGGCTTCCGCGACAGCGCGCGGGCAGCCCGGGAAGAGCGTTTGCAGGGCCAGCTATATCTGCTGATCGCGGCGGCGGAGGTGGATGAGGCAGGCCGCCTTGCCATGCCGGTGCAGTTGCAGGAGCCGCGCTTCGGGCAGCCTGGGTCAGGACTTTACGCCACGATTGATGATGGCCGGGGCAAGCAGCGCTGGCGTTCTTTGTCTGCCCTGAACGTTAACTTGCCAGCGGAGGCATTAATGGCTGCGGGAGAAAAGCGTTTCGCGGAACTGTCGAATATCCACGGCATGCATTTTTTCGTTTACCGCATGGGGGTGAGCTGGAGTGAAGGAAAGCGCAAATTCGCCTTCACTTTCAGCGTGGCGGAAGACCTTGCCGCCTTCAACACCCAGCTTGCCCATTACCGCCGTAGCCTGTGGGGCTGGCTCGGCGCGATGGCCGGGTTGTTGTTGCTGGCGCAAGCCGTGCTGTTGCGCTGGGGACTGCGCCCACTGCGCCGTGTGGTGGCGGAAATCCGTGCCATCGAGGGTGGCGAGAAGGAACGGCTCGGCAGCGATTATCCCGCCGAACTCAAAGCGCTGACCGAAAACCTCAACGGCCTGCTGCAGCGCGAGCGAGCGCAGCAGCGGCGCTACCGCGATGCACTGGGCGATCTCGCGCATAGTCTGAAAACACCGCTGGCCGTCATGCGCGGAGCGCTTGCGGAAACAACATCGCTTGCAGCCACGGTGGCTGATGAGAGCGAAAAAATGCAGCGTATCGTGGACTACCAGTTGCAGCGCGCGGCGACCATGGGACCTTCCTCGCCACTGGCGGCCACGCTTGAAATCGGGCTGGTGGCAGAACGAATCATGGCCTCGTTGGACAAGGTTTATCGCGACAAGGCCATCAGCGCGGAAGTTGATGCGGACAAGGCGCCCGGCTTTCGTGGCGACCAAGGCGATTTGCTGGAATTGCTCGGCAACCTGCTCGACAACGCCTACAAGTGGAGCGCAAGCCGGGTTAAATTGTCCGCCGGGACGGAAGCGGGCAAGTTAACGCTGGCGGTGGAGGACGACGGGCCGGGCATTGCGCCCGCCGACATCGAGCGCATCCTGCAGCGCGGCGCCCGCGCCGACCAGTCCACGCCGGGCCAGGGCATCGGTCTGGCGGTGGTGGCCAGCATCGTGCAGGCTTATGGCGGGGAGATTGAGATCGGCCGCAGCGCGCTGGGTGGTGCGGCTATCACGATCCAGCTGCCGGTTTAGAAACAGGATTTAACCACGGAGAACACGGAGGGCACGGAGAAAAACGGGTAATCCTCCGTGCCCTCCGTGTTCTCCGTGGTTAATCGTTTTTTTCAGGCTTATTGCCAATTTTTCCGCTATGCGCTTCCCTGGCCAGTTTCTGGCGCAGCTTCAGCAAGGCAGCGATGCGCCCGTCCACCTTGGCATTTACTTCCTTTGCCGCCATGCCGGTCAGCAGTCCCAAGGCTTCGTCCACCTGCGTTACCGGGTAAATGTGGAAGCGCCCTTTAGCCACCGCCTGCACCACGTCCTGGCGCAGCATCAGGTGCTGGACATTGGCGGCGGGAATCACCACGCCCTGCTCGCCGTTCAGCCCCCGCGCATGGCAGACATCGAAGAAGCCCTCTATTTTCTCGTTCACGCCGCCGATGGCCTGCACCTGGCCGAACTGGTTGATCGACCCGGTCACCGCCATGGACTGCCTGATTGGCACTTCCGCCAGACTAGAGAGCAAGGCACAGAGTTCCGCCACCGAGGCGCTGTCACCTTCCACCCCGCCATAGGACTGCTCGAATACCAGGCTGGCGGAAAGCGGCAGGGGCCTGTTCCTGGCGTAGTGTGCGGCGAGGTAGGAGGACAGGATCATTACGCCCTTGGAGTGGATCGCGCCGGAGAGCTTGGCCTCACGTTCGATGTTGAGCAGTTCGCCCTCGCCCAGGCGGGTGGTGGCGGTAATGCGTGAAGGCTGGGCGAAGGCGGTGTTGCCGAGGGCGATGACGGACAGGGCGTTGACCTGACCCACCCTGGCGCCGGCAGTGTCGATCAGTACGGTGCCGCGCAGGATTTCCTCCTGCACCCGCTCCTTGAGCCGGCTGGCGCGCAGCAACTGGGTGTCGATGGCGTGCTGGACATTGGCCGTGGCCGCTGCCTCGCGTCCTTCCTGACGCGCCCAGTAATCGGCTTCACGCAGCAGGTCGGCCACCGATTGCAGGTGAGCGGAGAGCTTGTGGGCTTCCCCCGCCAGCCGTGCGCTGTGCTCGATGATCCGTGCCACGGCACCCGGATCGAAGGGCAGCAGTTTTTCCTTGCGCGCGAGGGTGCCGATGAGGCGGGCGTAGAGCAGGTCGGATTCGCCGTTGCGCTCGAAGCGGTCGTCGAAGTCGGCTTCCACCTTGAACAGTTCGGCGAACTCGGGGTCGTAGGCGTATAGCAGGTAGTAGAGGATGCGCTCGCCGAACAGCACGACTTTCACATCCAGCGGCACCGGTTCCGGCTCCAGCGATACCGTGCTGACCAGGCTGAGTATCTGCGCCAGCGATTCGATGCGGATTTCGCGCGCATGCAGGACACGTTTCAGCCCTTCCCAGGCGTAGAGCTGGGTCAGCACCTTGTAGGCATCCAGCAACAGGTAGCCGCCATTGGCGCGGTGCAGGGAGCCCGGCTTGATGAGATTGAAATCGGTGACCAGGTTGCCGAACTGGGCCAGATGCTCCACCCGCCCGATCAGGTTGTGGTGCATCGGGCTGTCTTCATACACCACCGGGGCGCCCTGCGAAGCGGTGTGGTCAACCAGCACGTTGATGCCGTAACGGCGGAAGTGGGGCCCGTCGCCCTCGGTCTGCCCCTCCTCCTTGTGACGAAAATCGCCCACGTTATCTATCACATCCCGCTGCACCGCGTCGAAATAGGCCATCACAGGGGGAATCAGCAGAAACTGCAGGCGGGACTCGTCCACCAGATGTTCCACGGCGAACATGGTGATCTGGCGGTTGAGGTGCTTGAGCTTTTCACGCGCTTCGCGCTTCCACTGCGGGATGTCGTGACGCAGTATCTTTTCCAGTTGCGCCTGCAATTCGCCTATGGTCGCCTCGATGCGCGCCTTTTCCTGCTCGTCGAGTTTGTCGTAGTCATCCGGCTTGATGACCTCGCCATCTTTCAGCGGCCCAAAGCCAAAGCCATTCTGCGAGCGCAGCAGGGCGATGCCGCGCAGGTTGGCATCCTCGCCCAGCGACCGGATGGCCTCTTCTTCCTGGGAGGTGAAGGCTTCCTGCACTTCCTCCGCCCTGGCGTGGTATTCCTCGCTCTCGAACGCTGCCGGTATGGTGGCACGCAGTTCTTCCACCAGCTGCTCCATCGAATGGCGCAACCTGACTGCCATGCCAGCCGGCAACATCAGGGCGTGCGGTTTGTGCGGCTCATCGAAGTCGTTGACGTAGCACAGGTCGGCGGGAACCGGTTCCTTGCGCGCCTTGCTTTCGAGGAACTGGGTGACGAAGGTGTGTTTGCCGGTGCCATGCGGCCCCATGACGAACAGGTTGTAGCCTTCGCGCTGGATATCGCTGCCGAAGCGGATGGCATCAAGCGCCCGCTTCTGGCCGATGATTTCAGCCAGGTCTTCCAGTTCGGCGGTGGTGGCGAAGGCAAACTGTCCCGGATCGCAGCGCCGATAGAGTTGTTCGGGGGTGAGTGACGGAATGGCGGACACGGTAATCCT
>Ga0105091_10001473_pt1 | contig 10314 bp, 9 predicted proteins | sample PPLLak1March2015_FD_87022 | JGI IMG/M metagenome (GOLD analysis project Ga0105091, IMG submission 87022) | Freshwater sediment microbial communities from Prairie Pothole Lake near Jamestown, North Dakota, USA - PPLs Lake P7 Core (1) Depth... | ecosystem: Environmental > Aquatic > Freshwater >... | reverse complement strand
TGGCCAAACGTTGCTGAGTCGCCTCGTCGGGATGGCCTTCGCTGGCGAAGGGTTCGATCACAGCCGTGGCCGCAGCCAGCAGGCTGGTGGCGTCAGGCAGTTCCAGCATGGTCAGCGCGCCTTGTGCCTGCTGTGCCAGCGCAGGCAGGTTGGCGAGCGCCTCACGCTCGTTGGCATCACGGAAAAAGGCATCCAGCGCTTCTTCCATCTGGCGCAGGTTTTGCCCGACTTCCTGCGCCATGTGCAGCAACATATCGCGCTCGGCATCGCGTTGGCTGGCGGCTGCCACAACACTGGCCGGCATCTCGCGGCCTTCGATCAATGCGCGAAGGCGAGCCTGCTGGACTTCTGCGCGGGCGGCAAAATCCGCATGCAGGACATCTTCCTGCTCAACGGCATTCTGCATGAACAACAGAGTGGAAGCCGCTTCCAGATTCACCTGGTCACGCGCTTCGCCTTCACGTCCGGCCGCGGCGATAGCCGCCGCACCCAGTTCCTCCAGCAACGGCATCAAGCCACTGCTTTCGAGCATCTGCGCCTGCGACTGCATGCGGGCCAATTGAAGCTGAAATGGTTCCATCTGCCCGGCATCGCCTTCTACGTAGGCGTGCCAGTGATCACGGGCGGCCTTCAGGCCGTTTTGCAAGGCTTCCAGCACGGGGCGCATGCGCGCCAGCGCTTCGGGATCCAGCATGCCGCGGCCGGGCAGATAACGATCAAGACCGAAGCTTGCGCGAACTTCTGCAGCACGGCCATCCATGGTCTGGCTTTTCGCCACAAAGAACAGCGCATCGCGCAGCAGGCGCTCCGCCACCTGCGGCGAGCCTTCCATCAAGCGGCGCATTTGCAGATCAACCCGGGCAAGCAACTGCTTGACGTGGAAATCGGCTTCAACGCCGCGCGTAATCAGGCTGTCGACAAAACCAACGCTGGCCCACCAGAAAGTTTGCGCAGCCTGCGACGGCGCGATGCGCTCGATTGCAGCCAGTGCATCACGCATCCGATGCAGGCCCTGCTCTGCCTCGGCATTGCGCAGGAATGCCAGCAAGCCGCGCTGGAACAGGCCGCGCGCGGTTTTGACTTCAGCGGCCAATGCCTCCTGTGTCAGGCCATGATTGGTGGCGTTGCCATGCATCCGCGTGCGCAGATCGGGAAAGAACAATTCACCCTCGAACACCCGCTCGACACCTTGCAGTTCACGCAAACGCTTGTAGAGCGGAAACAGCGCAAGTTCGCCGCTCCCCCTTCCGTCGGCCAGATCCTTGACCCAGCGCTGCAGCCCTTGGACGGCATTGCGCAGCGCGCGCAATATTTCATCATTCGCCGGCAGGCGGTTTTCATTGATGTCGGTCAGCGTAGCTTCAAGTGTGGTCGCCAGGGTAGCCGCGCCTTCCAGCCCAACCATCCGCAACGCACCTGCAACCTGATGGGTATCGTCGCGCGCCAGCCGCAGGGCATTGGTCAGATCGGCATCGACACTGTAGGCCTGGATACGGCCCAGGGCGGCCTGCAGGGCGGCGTCGATATCCCCGCGCACCCAGTTCAACGGGCCGGTATCGTAATCGAGTAAGGCGCTCATGATGTGTTATTCCTGAAGTTGATCAGTGGCCGTGACCCACTGCCTGCTATACGTTGCAGCCGGCCAGTCAGGCGAGCTTGAAGCCCGCGACCGAGTTCTTGAGATCTTGCGCCAGGTGTTTCATGCCACCAATCGACTCGGCCGTCTGCTGCGTGCCGCTGCTGGTCTGCGCCGAAATCGCCTTGATGTCCTGCATGGTCTCGGCCACCTTCGCGGTCGATTCCGCTTGACTTTGGGTGGCCGAAGAAATGCCGGCAATCAGTTCGGCCAGCGTTTTCGACACACTGCCGATTTCGGCCAGCGTCTGACCCGCCGTGTCGGACAGCTTGGCGCCTTCGACCACACCCTGGGTCGAAATCTCCATCGCCGCCACAGTGTCGTGGGTATCCGATTGAATGGTTTTCACGATCGCCGCAATCTGCTTGGTCGCATCAGCCGAGCGTTCCGCCAACCGCTGCACTTCTTCCGCCACCACCGAAAAACCACGTCCGGCTTCGCCTGCGGATGCCGCTTGAATGGCCGCGTTGAGGGCTAGCACGTTAGTCTGTTCGGTAATGTCTGAAATCAATTCGACGATTTCGCCGATTTCCTGTGACGATTCGCCCAGACGCTTGATTCGCTTTGAGGTTTCCTGAATCTGTTCGCGCAGGCCGTTCATGCTGGCAATGGCGTTCGCCACTGCCTGCTGGCCCCGCTCAGCGGCGGCGAGAGATTGTTCGGCCACACGGGCCGACTCGGCTGCGTTACCCGACACCTGCTGCACCGAATGTGCCAGATTCACCACGGCGGCCGAGGTTTCCTCGATTTCTTCGGTCTGGCGGCGCGCGGCCTGCTGCAGCGAATCGGACACTTCACCCGCCTCGTTGGCCGCCTGGTCCATCTGCACCGTGGCGCTATTGATCCCGCGCACCAGCGTGCGTAGCTCTTCCACCGTATAGTTGATCGAGTCAGCCACCGCCCCGGTAATATCCTCGGTCACGCTGGCATTGATGGTGAGGTTGCCTTCAGCCAACTCACCCAGCTCATCCATCAGCCGCAAAATCGCTTCCTGGTTGCGGCTGTTTTCCTCTTCGCTCTTGCGAGCCCGTGATTTGGTCTCGCTGTTATTGACCCGCCCCAGCATCACCAGCGAAGCAATTGCCAGCAGTCCAAACAGGGCTGCCAGCAGATACCCAACACCGCCGATCGCACGGTAATCCTGCGACAACTGCTCGGTATCCTTCAGCAACGCTTCGCTGCCTATAAACAGGTCGTTGGCTGCCACCTTCGACTGCAACAGCGGCTGCGTGTTTGAGAGCACCGTGCCTACGGCCTCAACCATATCGCCCATGTTGGCTCCCAGATCCTCCAGCGTCAGCATGCTGTCCTCGTGACTGCTGGCCGTGCCTTCCATCAGCGCCTGCACCGTATCGCGGAACGAAGTGGTGTCCTTTTCCAACTGCAACACCACTTCCGGGTCAATCAGATCAGCCGACAGCAGCAGGTTGGCGTTTTTCGGCAGGCGTTGGCTCAGCATGGCCAGATGATTGGCGCGCGATACCTCGCGCACCCTTGCACCCGCATTGGTCAACTGGTTGGCGAGCTGTTCGGTAACCTTCTGCAGATCGATACTCAGGGCGTTAATGCGCCTGATGTTCTCATTCAGCGCAATCAGGTTTTTTTGCTGCGACAGAATCTGCACAACCTGCGGATTGTATTTCTGCCACTGCGCACTGATCTTCTCAAGCGTGTCTCGTGCTGCACCACCCGTAGCGGGCACGTCATCGTCACCATTGGACAAACTGTTCAGGGCCGCTTCAAACGCAGCCTTTCCTTCGGCCAGCTTCTGGAAGGCCGTCACGTTGCCGACAACGGACTGCTGGGCGGTCAGCGGCAGTCGCTGCGACAGCACCTTCAGTTCGCCCGCCCGGCTTTCGTAGCTGGTGCGGTTATCGAGCTGAATTGAACTGTAGACAGTAAAGCCGGTGGCAAGCAGGAGCGAAACGATCAAGGTGCCGCCCACGTAAAGATACTGCGTCTCGACAGGCAGGTGGCCGATCAGCGGAGTCTTGCCCGTCTCCTTGTCCGCCAGCTTGCGCACCGTCTTCATGATCATGGCGGTGTGTTCCTCGCGGTTCTTGCCCGCGACATTTCCCGTCATGCGGCCAGCCAGTCCTTTGAGGCCATTCATTGTTGTCGCCATATTCATTGCTTAATCCCTCCACTCATTGGCGCCTGCGCGCCTTGTTTTCAGTGCCCAGTCAGCTTCCGGGCTGTGCTTCAACCATGAGAAACCCGGCATTACCCAGCAGTTGCGCAAAATCCAGGTCACACCAGCCGCCCCCCGCTTCATCCGCGTACTGACGGGCAATCCACGGCTGAGCCGCACTTTCATTGCGCAACTGATAATGGTTAATATTTTTCAGCCCCAGGGTGCCGTGCACCAGCAGGGCCGCATTTACACCGAAATCGTGATGCGGAATCAGCAAGCGGCAAGCGGCGTGATCAGGCGTCACGCCCAGTCCCATGAAATCTGAAAAATCACTCACCGCGAACAAGTTGCCGCGGATGTTGGCAACGCCACGGAACCAGCGTCGCGCACCAGGCACCTTGACGATGGGGGGCACCGGGATCACTTCTTCGGTATCGCCCAGACTCACCAGCCAGTTGACGTCGCCCACCCGAAAGCCCAGCCGGGAGCCGGAATTGTCGCGGCTGGCCGCCGCCTGCAACTGCTGCGAAAGCGTGGTCTGAAATTCGCGCAGATTGAATTTCTTGGCCATAGGTGTCTGCTCAGTCCAGTGCCTTGATTTGCGACAACAAATCTTCCGGCTTGACCGGCTTCACCAGATAAGCCTTCGCGCCTTGTCGCATGCCCCACACCTTGTCAGTTTCCTGACCCTTGGTGGTGCACATGATGACCGGGATATGTTTGGTCGACTCTTCCTTGCTGATCATGCGGGTCGCCTGATAGCCGTTCATGCCAGGCATCACGACATCCATCACGATCAAGTCGGGCAGCGTCTGTTTGGCCTGTGCAACAGCCTCTTCGCCGCTTTCCGCCATGCTGACCAGATAGCCGTTCTTGACCAGCAACTCGGACAGAAAGAAACGTTCGGTGGGGGAATCGTCCACAACCAGGATTCGGCTGATTGCCATCTCAACACTCCTTAAAATTAAGCGCTCGGACACGCATGCTCGCGCACCGCGGTCAACAGCGTGTCTTTTGTAAATGGCTTGGTCAAATACTGATCCGACCCGACCATGCGGCCACGCGCACGATCAAACAGGCCGTCCTTGGACGACAGCATGATGACAGGCGTGGCACGGTACTTGGTGTTGCGCTTGATCAGTGAGCAGGTCTGATAACCATCAAGACGCGGCATCATGATGTCAACGAAAACCACATCCGGGTCGTGATCGGTAATTTTGGACAGCGCATCAAAACCGTCCTGCGCCAGGATGACTTCGCAACCAGCCTGGTTCAGGAATATTTCAGCGCTTCGGCGTATGGTGTTGCTATCGTCAATAATCATCACCTTGACGCCTTTCAATGCTTCGTTATCCACGCGTTTCTCCACCTGAACGTCGGGAGGATGGCACCTGCCACCCGCCTGCGTTTAAACATTACGGCACCGACGCAGGCTTCTTTAGTGCTTGTCGCTCAGGGATGCACACGTATTCATCCGGCAAACAAAAAGGGCATTGCAACAACGCAATGCCCTTCCGTCCCGCCACATTGATTTTGCGCCAAGCGCTATTGCCAGGCTTCCCCACTTGATTTTTTCTCAGCGCCGGCAACGGCACTCATGGTCTCGATGATGGCATTCGGCAACGAAGAGATGCGCATGAACTGTCCCATCCCCACAGCGGGGAAAGCCAGCGCAATGCGGAAACGGCCATGCGGTGCGCTGACCTGGTTGTTAATCACGTAAATTTCGTAAGGCAACCCTGCGACGCTTTCCTGCTGCTCAATTTTCTTGATCCATTCGCCATCGCTGTTGTCGCCATCATTCAAGGCGACCCCGAACACGGCCAGCTTGCGGGCAGGCATGACAATTTCGTATACCTTGCTGGTTTTACCTACGCCCTTGGCCAGATTGTCGCGCACCGTCTTCACTGCTTCGGCGAAGCTGCCATACTCGGCCAGCTTGTTCTTAGGTGAATCCAGGCGCTCCATGCCGATCATGTAGCGGTAATTGACCAGGTTTTTCGCAAGTTCATCGCCGCCTACCCCTTTGCCCACGCCCAGCGCCGCCTCCAATCGGGCTTGCAGCGCCTGAACTTCAGATTCCTTCTTCTCAAAGGACTTGCGGAAATAGGCACGGTACCAGTAGTCCGGATTGGTGTACGCAACGCTACCATCCGCTTTGACACCAACACGTATTGCAGCGCCCAACACTGCATGACCACCCACCGACCCGACTTCATTGAGCATGGCGTCATCGGTCGCAATCACCACCCCATACCCTGCCAGGCCTTGGGGGAAGTACTTGCCAACCACCTTGAAGCCGCCATTCTTGAGCTTGGTTTCAACCGCTGTCGCAGCCGCTTGTACGTTACCGCCCGCAACCGGGTTCCCTTGAATGTAAGGGGAAATCGCCCATGCACTCGCCGAAAAAATGAGCAAGGCCCATGCTGTCATCCACCGCAAAATCATGTCTCTCTCCTTGTTGAAATTTGTGTTTGAACTCCGTCGGGTGTGTCAGGGCAAAAGCCAAGCCAACGGAATGAGCCCATTCTATTGCCAAACACAGGATCGATGACGCTGTAACGCACGCGCCTGCACTTTTTTGAGTACCAAAGTGTTACTGGTTGTTGATGCTAAAACATCACCATCTCGAAATCGTCCTTGCGCGCACCGCAATCCGGGCAGGTCCAGTTGATCGGCACATCTTGCCAGCGCGTGCCGGGCGGAATCCCATCATCGGGCGCGCCCACTTCCTCGCGATAGATATAGCCGCAGATCAAACACATCCAGCTTTTGTATTCAGGGGTATCAGACATGGGATTCATGGGTAATCGGATAAAATCGGGGCTTGATTTTAAAGCAGCGACGCCATGCCATCTATTTTTGCCCCCAAACCCACGCCGCCGCTTGTGCTCAGCTTTGCCGCCTCCGACCCCACCGGCGGCGAGGGCATCCAGGCCGACCTGCTGACGCTGGCCAGCATGGGCTGCCACCCGCTGTCGGTCATCACCGCGATCACGGTGCAGGACACCGCGCGGGTCGACGAAGTGCTGGCCATTGACTCCGAGTGGGTGATGGATCAGGCGCGCATGCTGCTGGAGGACGTGCCGGTGGCGGCATTCAAGCTCGGCATGCTGGGCAGCCCGGAGACGATGGCCGTCATCGCCGAAATCCTTGCCGATTACCCGGACATTCCGGTCATCCTCGACCCGGTGCTGGCATCCGGGCGCGGCGACGAACTCGCCACCGAGGACATGATTTCCGCCATGCGCGACCTGCTGATTCCGCAGACCAGCATCCTCACGCCCAACAGCCATGAAGCGCGGCGGCTGGCGCTGTTCGAATCGGACGAGGACGACATGGATCTCGCCGCCTGCGCCAAGCATCTGACTGATCTCGGCTGCGAATATGTCCTCATCACTGGCACCCACGAGGCCACGCCGCGCGTGCTGAACAGCCTGTACGACGCCAACGGCCATGTGCAGACCGATGCCTGGGACCGCCTGCCGGGCAGTTATCACGGCTCCGGCTGCACGCTGGCCTCGGCCATCGCGGCCACGCTGGCCTATGGCCATGACGTGCCGACCGCGGTACGCGAAGCGCAGAACTTCACCTACGAAACGCTGAAAGCCGCCTTCCGTCCCGGCATGGGGCAATACATTCCGGAGCGTTTCTTCTGGGCACAGGATGCGCAGACGGAAGGCAATGCCTGAGCGCATCCATGCCTAACTTCCCCGGCGGCATTTACGCAATCACGCCCGAAACCGCGGACACCGAATCCTTGCTGATGCAGGTCGAAGCCGCGCTGGCAGGCGGCGTGGCCGCGGTGCAATACCGCGACAAGTCGGGTGACGTCGCGCGCCGCCATGAGCAGGCGAGCGAACTGGTCGCGCTGTGCCGCCGCTTCGGGATACCGCTGATCGTCAACGACGACCTGCGGCTGGCCGATCTCGCTGACGCCGACGGCGTACACCTGGGGCGCGACGATGGCAGTCTGCGCGAGGCGCGCATTATTCTCGGCAAGCACAAACTCATCGGCGCATCCTGCTACCAAAGTCTCGAACTGGCGCAAGCGGCACAGGCCGCGGGCGTCGACTATGTGGCCTTCGGCAGTTTCTTTTCCTCGCCCACCAAGCCGGCCGCCGGACGGGCCAGTCTCGATTTGCTGCGCGATGCCTCACCGCACATTCACCTACCACTGGTGGCCATCGGCGGCATCAACATGGCCAATGCCCCCGCATTGCTGGATGCCGGCGCCGACAGCCTTGCCGTGCTGTCGGCCCTGTTCGATGCCCCCGACATCCGTGCCAGCGCGCACGATCTAAATCAATTATTTGAAGTGGAGTCTGAGCAATGACCCGTAACGAACAGCTTTTCGAACAATCGCAACAAGTGATCCCCGGCGGCGTGAACTCCCCGGTGCGCGCCTTCAAGAGCGTCGGCGGCACCCCGGTGTTCTTCAGCCGCGCCAAGGGCTCGCGCGTATGGGACGCCGACGGCCGCGAATACATCGATTACGTCGGCTCTTGGGGGCCGGCCATTCTTGGCCACGCGCACCCCGGCACAGTCAAGGCGGTGCAGGACGCCGCCGTCAACGGCCTGTCGTTCGGCGCGCCTTCTGAAGCCGAACTCACCATCGCCCGCCGCATCATCGAACTGGTGCCGAGCATCGAGAAAGTGCGTCTGGTCTCGTCCGGCACCGAAGCAACCATGAGCGCAATCCGCCTGGCGCGCGGCTTCACCGGTCGCAGCAAGTTCATCAAGTTCGAGGGCTGCTACCACGGCCACGCCGACTTCCTGCTGGTAAAAGCTGGTTCCGGCGCGCTCACCTTCGGCAACCCGACCTCGGCCGGTGTGCCGCCGGAAGTCGCGGCGCAGACGATCGTGCTCGACTACAACGACGTCGCCGGACTCGAACGCACCTTTGCCGAAATCGGCAACGAGATCGCCTGCATCATCGTCGAACCCTTCGCCGGCAACATGAACCTGGTCAAACCGACCGCCGAATTCATGGCAGCGATGCGCCGGCTGTGCGACGCGCACGGCGCGCTCTTGATCTTCGACGAGGTGATGACCGGCTTCCGTGTCGACCTCGGCTGCGCGCAAAAGCTCCTGGGCATCAAGCCGGATCTGACCACGCTCGGCAAGGTGATCGGCGGCGGCATGCCGGTGGGTGCCTTCGGCGGCCGCGCCGATGTGATGGACGCGCTGGCGCCGGTCGGACCGGTGTACCAGGCGGGCACGCTGTCGGGCAATCCGGTGGCAGTGGCAGCGGGCCTTGCCACGCTGGCAGCGATTTCCGAACCCGGCTTCCACGCCAACCTCACTGCCCGCACCGAGAAGCTGGTGAAAGGCCTGACCGCTGCGGCCAAGGACGCCGGTGTCACCTTCTGCGCAGATTCGGTCGGCGGCATGTTCGGCCTCTATTTTGCCGCCAGGCCGCCCGCGAGCTTTGCCGAAGTCATGCAGGGCGACAAGGAGAAGTTCAACCGCTTCTTCCACGCCATGCTCGACCACGGCATCTACCTCGCGCCGTCGGCGTTCGAGGCCGGCTTCGTCTCGGCCGCACACACCGATGCCGACATCGACGCCACCATCGCTGCCGCACGCGAGGTCTTCAAGACGCTATAAAAGCTTTATCCGCATGAACAACGAACTCTCCCCCGAAGACGAACTGCGCCTCAACGTGCTCTTCAACACCGAGCTCAAGGCCGTCCGCATCGACGAGTCGAACATGACATTGTGGGCGCTGACGCCGCAGGGCGAGGCGAGCGTACCGCTGAAGCCCAACGAGCGTTCCGACCGCTACCTGAAGCGGGTGCGCGAGTTGCTATCCGGCCACGCGCTGGGGTCGCCCGGCGGCTATCCGGTGCACCTCACGCGCTGGACGCGACAGTCGCAGGCCGGGCTATCGAACCAGCATCTGGCCCAACTGCTGCTAATCGCCGAGGAAGAAGCGGTGGTTGCGGTGGTGCATTCGCCCGCGCTCACCGACGAACTGGCGCGCTACGCCTGGTGGTGCATGCCGACCATCGAGAATGCGCGGCTGATGCTGATGCGCGATGTGGTGTGCCAGGGCAGCATGGGCCGCACGCTGGCCGAATTCCTGGTCGAGCATCTGGCCTTTTTGCACGAGGACGACGTCGGCATTCTCGATACCGTGGCAGTGATGCTGTATTCAGGCGTGCTGACCGACGCCGAGCGGCTGGCGATCTGGAAGCGTGGCACGAGCCGCAATTCGTATTACGTCGCCTTCCTCGAACTGCAACCGGACAATCTGCCCAATCCGCGTGCGGCGCGCGCCGACCATGCGAGCGTGCCGCAACTGGCCGACAATCCGTATAGCGTGATGCTGGAAATGGCCTTATCCGGACAGGGGCAGACATTCATCGCCACCACCGCAACCATCCTCGAACGGCCGGAAAACCAGGAAGTGGTGAACCACACGCTGAACGCGCTGGCGCGGTGGTGCGCGCCGCTGCGTCTGGCCGACGAAACCACACGCGGGGCTGCGCGCGAGGCGTTGCTCAGTGAGGCACCGCAGTTTGAAACGGATTGCACCGCG
>Ga0105091_10001472_pt1 | contig 10322 bp, 9 predicted proteins | sample PPLLak1March2015_FD_87022 | JGI IMG/M metagenome (GOLD analysis project Ga0105091, IMG submission 87022) | Freshwater sediment microbial communities from Prairie Pothole Lake near Jamestown, North Dakota, USA - PPLs Lake P7 Core (1) Depth... | ecosystem: Environmental > Aquatic > Freshwater >... | reverse complement strand
TTCGTCGAGAATCACGATCTGCCGTTGCTGGATGTCAGTGTCGAGTTTCCTGCGGGCAGCAGTCGGGATGGCAAATCGCTGGGCCTGGCGAGCATGACGCATCATCTGCTGACCTTGGGTGCGGGCGGGGTGACCGAGGAAGAGATTTCCCGTCGCATGGCCGACATCGGGGCCAATCTGGGTGGGAGTTTCGACGAGGACCGTGCCGGACTGCGCCTGCGCACTTTGAGTAGCGAGCGGGAACGCAACCAGGCTCTGGAGATCATGAGCAAATCGCTGTTGTCTCCCGATTTTCCCGCAGCGGTGCTGGAACGGGAAAAAGCGCGTTCCATCGCCGAACTCAAAGAAGCCATGACCCAGCCGGAATTCATTGCCGATCGAGCTTTCAATTTGATGGTCTATGGAACCCATCCTTACGCGTTGTCCTCGATGGTTGAGCCGGAATCGATTACCGCTTTGCGGCGCGAAGAGCTGGTCGATTTTTACCGTGCCCATTACCGCGCCGATCATGCCGTGATTGCCCTGATCGGCGATATCACTACGGTCCAGGCAAGGGAAATCGCTGCCCGGCTGACTTCTTCCCTGCCGCGTGCCGAAGGCGAGCCGCATCCTTTGCCGGCGGTGTCCATGGCCAAGGGGGAAATGCGTAAAATTTCCCACCCCGCCACGCAAAGCCACATCCTCATCGGGCAACCGGGCATGGCGCGCAACGACCCGGATTACTTTCCGCTTTATGTCGGCAACTATGTCCTCGGAGGTGGCGGCTTTGCTTCGCGTTTGATCGAGGAGGTGCGGCAGAAGCGCGGTCTGGCTTACAGTGTGCATAGCTATTTCATGCCGTTGCAACAGCGGGGACTATTCGAGATTGGTTTGCAGACCAAGCGCGAGCAGGCAGACGAGGCGCTGGCGGTGGTGCGCAAGACGCTTGGGGATTTCATCGCCAAGGGGCCGACCGAGGACGAGCTGAAGCGGGCCAAACAGAATCTGGTGGGCGGCTTTCCGTTGCGGATCGACAGCAACAAGAAGATCCTCGATCACCTGGCCGTGATCGGGTTTTACCGGTTGCCGCTTTCCTACCTGGATGATTTCACCGGCAAGGTTGAAAAAGTGACGGTTGCCCAAATCAGGGATGCCTTTACACGTCGTGTTCAGCCGGAGAGCATGGCGACCGTGGTGGTCGGTGCGGACTGAATCGGTGAGGGGCTAGAAGGTGAGTGGTGAGGGGAAAAGTCAAAAACGGCGCGGTGGGGGTGGCGATCTTTCTCCTCACGCCTCACCAATGGCACAGCAGAGCAAGGTCAGAATCATCGCCGGCGAATGGCGCGGCCGCCTGATCACTTTTCCGCAAGCAGAAGGCTTGCGCCCGACTCCTGACCGGGTAAGGGAAACCCTGTTCAACTGGTTGGGGCAAACACTGGATGGCAAGACCTGCCTTGATCTGTTTGCCGGCAGCGGGGCGTTGGGGTTCGAGGCGCTTTCACGCGGCGCGCGGCGGGTGATGATGGTTGAGCAGAATCCGCAGGTGCTGAAAGCCTTGCAGGAAAATGCGCGTAAACTCGGTGCTAACGGGCATGGCAAGAATGCCGCCACTGAAGATAATGCACGCCATGCCCGTTTCCCTCACCTCAATCCTCTCCCGCAAGCGGGTTGCCCTCACCCCAACCCTCTCCCGCGCGCGGGAGAGGGGGCAAACGTGAAGGACGCTTGTTTCGATTTGGAGGCAAATGAGAAGGGCGCTGGTTTTAATCGACTCGATCTGGTGGCGGGGGATGGGTTAAAAACCCTCTCCCGTGAAGGGAAAGTGTTCGATGTGATTTTTCTCGATCCACCTTTCCACCACGGAATTTTACCGTTATTATTGCCCCTTCTGCCGGACCGGCTCGCGCCAGATGGCTTGGTTTACGCTGAAACCGAACAGGCGCTTGAGCCGGATGAGGGGTGGGAAATCTGGCGTAGCGGCCGGGCGGGCAATGTATTTTACTGCCTGCTGAAGCGAAAAACAGAAGGCCACGATGGCGCTTAGAGCGGTTTACCCCGGAACATTCGACCCGATTACCCTGGGCCATGAGGATCTGGTTCGGCGCGCCATTCGCCTGTTCGACGAAGTCATCGTCGCGGTAGCGGACAGCCAGAGCAAGAAGCCCTATTTTACCGTGGAAGAACGGGTGGAGATGGCGAGGGAGGTGCTCGCCGATGTGCCCAAGGTAACGGTGGTAGGGTTTTCCGGGCTGCTGATGAATTTTTTGCGCGATAACGACGCGCGTGTGGTGTTGCGGGGCTTGCGCGCGGTTTCGGATTTTGAATACGAATTTCAGCTGGCGGGAATGAACCGGAGCCTGTATCCCGAGGTCGAAACGGTATTCCTGACGCCATCGGATCAATACATGTTCATTTCAGCCGGCATGGTCCGGGAGATTGCGCTGCTCGGCGGAGATGTCAGCCAGTTCGTGCAACCCTCGGTCAAGGCGAGGCTGCAACACAAGATTTTTTCTTAATATTTCAGAAGGAAACTGCTATGGCTCTGATGATTACCGACGAGTGCATCAACTGCGATGTGTGCGAACCCGAATGCCCAAACGGTGCAATTTCACAGGGTGATGAAATCTACGTGATCGACCCCAATCTGTGTACCGAGTGCGTCGGGCATTACGACGAGCCGCAATGCGTCAGCGTCTGTCCGGTTGATTGCTGCATCCTCGATCCAGGCCATGTGGAAAGCAAGGAAGAACTGCAGGCCAAGTACGAGGCGTTGCAAGCCAAGGGTTAAACCAATCCGGGTCTGGATAAAAAACGGCGGCATGGAACTTCCATGCCGCCGTTTTTTATGGGGAAAACTCAGGCGCTTGCTGCGACAGGCTGTGCTTCCTGTTCGTAGGCAAGCGAGTTGGCAAAGTGCTGCTGCAACAGGGACAAATCCTGCTGTTGCTTGAGGATGCTGCTTTCCATGTGTTGTAGTTCGGTGATCCGGTCTTCCAGGGTATCGGTCGCCTTGTGGATGCGTTTTATGCTTTCCAGGCGGCGGCGCAAATGGAGCTGGTGTTCGCGCACCTGGGTTTCCATCGGTGCCATGATCGCCTTCAACCAGTTTTCCACATCCTGGTTTGCGACCTCGTAGACATGCACCACCCGATTCGCCAGCGTTCCAAAAAATTTTGTGGTAATGGCCAGCTTTTCGTGGGTCAGCATGTTGAGCACAGTGTTGAAGTGCTCGTTGTAGGCTTTTTCCAGCCGGGCAATTTCCTTGTGATACTTCAGGGTCGAGAAGGGGGCTGGAGTCGCTTGGCTTAACCCATGCTCCTCGTTGAACTTCTTGTACATCGCGCCCATCATGCCCTTGATTTCTTCGATCTGCTTGGCGGATTGGACGATATTCTCGTTGGCATCCAGGAAGAATTGGTTCATGGCATCGCGCATGCCCTTGGTGAATTTGGCCTCGACCATGGCGATGCGGGTGTTTTTGACCTCGTTCTTGAGCGCATCCATGCCGAGGTGGCCGAACAGGATATTGGTCTGCTGGGAAAATACGCTGCGCAGTGCCTGGAAGCGCTGCAGGCCTTTTTCGAAGTCTTCCTTGTCCTTCTTCACCTTGGACATCATGTGCTCGATCACGTCCTCGTTTTTGCCGCGCAGTCCGAGCAGTTCATCCAGTTGCTCGCGTACGCCGGCAAGCCGCGCATCCAGAATCGAGCGGATGTTGGTCTCCATGTGCCGCATTTCGCCCTGGGTATTGTCGCGGACGATTTCCTGCTTAGAGGGGATGAGTTCGTCGCTGAGCGATTTTTCCAGCGCCAGCAAACGGCTTTTTTCGAGTAATGGCTCGTCCTGGTTTATCTTGGCGAGTAGCCCTTTCTGGGCCGAAACCGGGAAGACATAGGCGGGTTTGATGCCGAGCAGGCTGGCGCTGGTGCTGACCTGCTTTTCGATTTCGCTTTCGATTGCCTCGGCGCTTTTCAGCTCGTCCCACAGGCCATCGATTTTGTTCAGCACCACCAGGCGACCCTTCTGGTGTCCCTGCTGGTTGCCGATGTGATCGCGCCAGACCTCGATGTCGGACTTGGTGACGCCGGTATCCGCAGCCAGGATGAACAGCACCGCATGAGCGTTGGGCAGCAGGTTCAGGGTCAGTTCCGGCTCGGTGCCGATGGCGTTGAGCCCCGGCGTGTCGAGGATGACCAGGCCCTGTTTCAGCAGCGGGTGCGGGAAGTTGATGATGGCGTGGCGCCAGCAGGGGATATCCACCGTGCCGTCTTCATGCACGGTGACGATGTTGTTTTCATCTTTTTCGTTATACAGGCCATAGCGTGTGGCTTCCTCCAGGCTGACGCGTTTAGTCTGGCTCACCTGCAGGAAGGCATCGACCATGGCATCGCTCGATTCGATATCGAGAGGCACGACTTTCCATTCGTCGAGGTAGCGCTTGTACTCCGTGGTGGTGGTATCGGCGGCACGGGTTTCGATGGGCAGCAACTGGATGCAGGGCTCGCGGCCCTCCTCGTACATCAGTTCGGTCGGGCACATGGTGGTGCGCCCCGCGCTCGAAGGCAGCAGCCGCTGGCCGTAGTCGGCAAAGAAAATGGCGTTGATCAGCTCGGATTTGCCGCGCGAGAACTCGGCGACGAAGGCCACATTGAGCTTGTCGTCGTGGAGCCGGTCGAGCAAGTGCTGGATGCGCAGGTCGGTCTGAGCGTCGTTCAGTTCCTGCTCGTTGAGCCAGTTGCGAAAGCCGCTGATACTGTCAGACAAGCGGCTGCGCCAGGCGCTGTAAGCTTCGAAGTGGGCGACCAGATCATCGTGTGCCATGCTTCCCCCGGGGAATGGTTTATTCAGGTGGATTAAACTTTATCACAAAATACATTATTTCAACGTGTCTTATCAATATTTTAAGGCGTGTATTGAAAGTTACTTCTGGCGGCTGGTGCAATTCAGCTTAGCCCCTTTTATTTGCTGAGCAGTGTCACCAAGTAATTTGGGCCGCTTATGCGGCCCAAATCTTTAGTTTTTCTTGCGTCGCCTGAACCCTGATGCTGTAAATAGCGCTAGACCCATGCCGAGCAAGGGAAGCGCGGCAGGCAGCGGAACAGCCTGTACATGGAATAGATCTTGGTTTGAAAAATTCACCCAATAATCGGATTGGCTGAACAGCAAGCTACGCTGATCATAAGGGTTAAAATTTAAAGTGCCTGTCGAGTAGTCCAGAAAGACAAGATTGAAGTCGGTAGTCCACCCGCATTCTATGCAGGTAAACATTGACCTTGAAAGTGAGCCATCGACAGTGTAATCGTATTCTCCAGCAGCATGCACAAATCCGCCCCCATTTTGCAGATCGGCTGTTGTTAGGGCCAAGGCGGTTGTTGGGGTCAAGCCGGACATGTGGTTGGGATCTGAGGGTGTCGGAATTGCCGTGTTAGTAAATATTTTGAATTCGTGGTGCGAGTTGACGAGGTCATACGAATCGCTGGCCTGTAGCCAGACATTTCCACTGTAAGGTGTAACGGTTGTGACAGGCCCCGTAGGTTCCCCGTACCATGATGGATCATAATAAGAGGTGTTTCTGGAAGGTGCGGTCAGGTTGTACCGTATCAGCCAGCCGTCAAAGACGCTGGAGGCAGTGGTATTGAAGTTGAAATACCGGTGGGCACTCATGCCCATAAAATCTACGGAACTCTCCATGTTTACGAAGCAACTATTATAGTAACAACTCTGGATCTCGGTGGGCAATTCGCTCAGGGAGATGGTGACGGCATGAGCAGCTGGAATGGACGTGGCCAACAGTGCAGCAATAATGACATGCTTCATGGTGTTGCCCCTCTTTCTTCCAGTTAAGTTATTGTTTTACGGCATATGTATTTTTAAGTATCACTTTGTTTAATGACTATGTCAATAATCAGCTTTATTTCTGGCAGCCAGGACAGTAGAAGGTGGAGCGCTGCCCCTGACGCAACTGGCGTATCGTCGCACCGCAACGTGGACAGGGCTGGCCGGTGCGACCATAGACTCCATATTGCTGCTGGAAATAGCCGGGGTTGCCGGCGCTGTTGACGAAATCGCGCAGGGTGCTGCCGCCTGCGGCAATCGCCAGATTCAGGATGTCCTTCACTAGCCCTGCCAGTCGGGCGCAGCGCTCTTTCCCCAGCCTTCCTGCTGTGGTTTTCGGGCTGATACCTGCGGAAAACAGCGCTTCGTTGGCGTAGATGTTGCCGACGCCGACAACGATATGGCCGTCCATCAGGAATTGCTTGATCGGGGTCCGTCGGCCGCGCGACACCCGGTAGAGGAAATCGCCGTCGAACGCTTCCGTCAGCGGTTCTACGCCGAGGCGGGCCAGGAGTGGATGGCTCTCCGGCGGCGCCGTCGTCCACAACACTGCCCCGAAGCGGCGCGGGTCGCGCAGCCGCATGCACTGGCCGCTTTCCAGCACCAGATCAAAATGGTCGTGCTTCTCCGGTGGCGTAGCGGCAGACAGGATGCGCAGGCTGCCCGACATGCCGAGGTGCAGGATCAGCCAGCCCTCGGTGCAGTCCAGCAGCAGATACTTGCCGCGCCGTTCGATGCTGCGCAGGGTTAAGCCGGGCAGGACTTGGGTCAGCGCTTCCGGCACCGGATGGCGCAAGCCAGCGTGGCGGACGATGGCCGCCCGGATGCGCTGGCCGACCAGGTGGGGTTCGAGGCCGCGGCGGGTGGTTTCTACTTCAGGCAGTTCGGGCATGGTTGAATTATTTGCCGGGGCTGAGCAAGCGCTTCCCGATTTCGGTGGGGAAATGATATTGCAGTTTGTCGTCTTCGCGCAGCAGCACCAGTTCCGGTTCGCGCCGCAGGATTTTGCAGGGAATGAGCTTGCCATCGCCGAGGCGCAGGGTGAAGGATTCTTGGGCCGGAGTGTCGTCGTAGGGCTGGGTAACCAGGCTGGAAGCGTGGCGCCATTCGTCTACCCAGCGGTTGAGGTCGTCCTGGCTCCAATTCGGGCGGGCAGGGGAAACCGACCATTTTCCCTCGCTGTTCTGGCTGAGTCTCTGATCCGCAAACTCGAAGCCGGCCAGCTTTTCTTCCTCGGCCAGAAAGGCGCGGGCGGCGAAATCGGCGGGCATTTTCATCGCATAAGTGAGGTAGCTGGGCGCGACCAAATGGACGCCGCCATTGGTGGCGACGTAGACCTCTCCGGTCAGTGTGTTCTGCATCCCGAAGCTGAATTCCTGGTCGTTGAGGGTGAGGCGCAGCAATGGCTGGTCGAGCTGGAAGCGGCCAAGATCGGTGGCGGGAAAGCGCTGGAGGCTGGAGGCGGCGAGGATTTCCAGCAGGCGTCCGACCGCTGCCCCCTCCGCGCGTGCCTGGAATGGGGCGCTCAGGCGCCAGCCGGCCGGGTTTTTTTGCAGTACGATTGCCGGTTGGCCGGGCTTTTCAAGAACAATGCGGTTAATACTGGTGCTGGCGAGGTTGGAGAGCTTGAATTGGACCTGCGCAGTGGGCTTGGGCTTAAGCCAGACCAGCAGGATCAGGACAGCGACCAGTGCAGCCAGAGCAAGATTCAGAAAGATTCTGGATTTCATGCCTTGCGCCGTCGCCACCAGGTACCGATGCCGATACCAATAAAGGCTAGCGGCAGGACGATGAGAAAGCCGATGGCGATCACCGCTGCGGCGTTCTTGCTTAAATTAAGGGCGGCGTCCTGGGCGGCTTTGGTCGGGATGGTGATAAGGGTATCGTCCCCGGCCAGCCAGTTGAACAGGTTGAGACCGAGATCGAGATTGCCGCCGTTGCCGAGATAGGTGTTGGAAAGAAAGCCGCCGTTGCCGACCACGATGACCCGCTGATCCCTGTCCTCCACGCTGCGTTCCAGGGCGATGGCGATGGTCGCTGGCCCCGGCGTGTCGCGGTTCTTGTCATAGGTCATGGCCCCGTCTAGCTTGCCGTTTTCCACCCAGCCCTGCGGCGCGACCTCGACCAGGGAGGTGGCCTGCCAGCCTTTTCCTTCGCTGGAGCCGATACTGCGGGCATAGGGGAAGGCCGTGACCAGATTGAAGTCCAGCGTCGCCGGATGGCGGCCGTAAACGGCACCCAGTGCAATGGTCGGAGAGGCGTTGAGCTGCTCGGCGGCGGGATCCACCACCGTGCCGGGGGTCAACACCAGCCCAAGTGTTTCAGCCAGCGGCTGCAATCCGTGTAGAGGCTCCTGGTCTATCAGCCACAGCAGGTTGCCGCCTTTCTCCAGATATCTTTTCAGTTTCTCCACTTCGCCCGGCATCAGATCCACTTGCGGGCTGGCGATCATCAGCAGGCCGGCGTTGTCGGGTACGTCCTGGGCCAAGGTGAGGTTGAGGCTTGCGGTCTTGAAACCCTTGGTTTCCAGCTTCCGACCGAAATCGCCGAGATCGTGGTTGGCCATGCCGTCGAGCTTGCGTTCGCCATGTCCGTCCAGGTAGAACGCCATGCGCGTGCCGGCGCGGGCCAGCCGGGTCAGGAGGGAAGTCAGCATCTGCTCGTTCAGGTTGGTGAGGTGCTCGCTGCGTCCCTGGTATTCCACCACCATTTCGCCGTTGGCCTGGATGCCGGCCGCCCGCGTTTGCTGGGGCTGTTCCGCCGGGTCGACGAACTTGAGTGTGAGATCGGGCTTGGAACGGCTGTAGAGGCCAACGAATTCGCGAATGATTTTGCGTACGTCACCGAGGCGGGGATCCTGTTGGGTGGCGTAGGCGGTGATAGTGACCGGGCCGGGCAGGCTCTTGAGTACGTCGGCGCTGGCCTGGCTTAGCGAGTTGCGGCTGTTGCGGGTGATGTCCCATTGTGCCGTGTATTCGCGGGAAAGGGTGACCAGCAGACCGATGGCGATCAGGAACAGGACCAGGAAAATGGCGCTTTGCAGGCGCAACTGGAAGCGGGATGGGGTTTTCATTAGCCGTGCGTCCTGTCGTTGTCGAGCCGGCGCACCGTTAGCACCAGGAACATGGCGATGAACAGCACGAAGTAGGCGGCGTCGGCACTATTGATGATTCCGCGGTTGAACGACTCGAAATGCTTCAGCAGCGAAAGGGTATGCAGCCAGCTGTCGGCGTCACGCGCCGACATATTGATGATCCACAGGCCAAGCAGCGCGCCGAAGCTGCCGATCGCGGCGATGACCGGATGTGCGGTGAGGCTGGAAATGAACAGTCCGAGCGCGGCAAAGCTGGCCGCCAGCAGCATGATGCCGACGATATTGCCGGCCAGCAGCCCCGGATCGATTATTGCGCCGGCATACAGCGACAGCGACATCAGCGCGACCAGGCTGATAAACAGGGAGAGGAAAGCCATCAGGCCGAGGAATTTTCCGAGGATGATCTCGCTGACCGAAACTGGCGCGCTCAGTAACAGGTTAAGGGTCTGGTTGCGCCGCTCCTCGGCGATCAGGCGCATGGAAAGGAGCGGTACTGCCATCAGCAAAATGATCGCGGCGTTGCCGAATAAGGGTGTCACGATCAGCTCGGTGACGCCCGGTGGGTTGACGAGGGCGGTCAGCTGCGGCTGGATAGCCAGAAAGGCATCGACCTGGCCCAGAAAAAAATAGGCGAGGACGATCTCCAGCACGGCCAGGATAATCCAGGCCATCGGCCCGCTGAACAGGATTTTCAGTTCCTTGGCGGCAATAGTAAAGATCATGGGTTTTCCTCTGCTTGTTGGGTCAGCTGGATGAAGACTTCCTCCAGGGTGGCCTGCTCCGGGTAGCTCTGCTTCAGCTCGCTCATGTCGCCGCTGAATATCAGTTTGCCGTGGTTCATGATCTGGATGCGGTCGCACACGCTTTCCACTTCCGGCAGGATGTGGGTGGACAGGATCACGCTGTGCTCGCCGCCCAGTTCGCGGATCAGGCTGCGGATCTCGCGGATCTGGATCGGGTCGAGGCCGACGGTGGGCTCATCCAGGATCACCACGCGCGGGTTGTGTACGATCGCCTGGGCGATGCCTACCCGCTGCTGGTAGCCCTTGGACAGATTGCCGACCAGGCGTTTCCCGACTTCAGACAGGCCGCAGCGCTGCCTGGTCTTGTTCACGGCAGCGGCGATTTCATTCCTGGGAACGCGGTGCAGTCGCGCGGCAAGGATGAGATACTCGTCCACGGTCAGTTCCCGGTACAGGGGCGGGGTTTCCGGCAGGTAGCCGAGCAGCGCCTTGGCTTGGCGCGGATGCTCCAGCAGGTGGATGCCGCAGATCTCGATGGTGCCGGTACTGGGAGCCAGGCATCCAGCCAGCATTTGCAGGGTAGTGGTTTTTCCGGCCCCGTTCGGTCCCAGCAGACCCAGCACTTCACCCTGGCGCAGTTCGAAGCCGATGTGCTGTACAGCGGAGCGGGA
>Ga0105091_10001471_pt1 | contig 10328 bp, 7 predicted proteins | sample PPLLak1March2015_FD_87022 | JGI IMG/M metagenome (GOLD analysis project Ga0105091, IMG submission 87022) | Freshwater sediment microbial communities from Prairie Pothole Lake near Jamestown, North Dakota, USA - PPLs Lake P7 Core (1) Depth... | ecosystem: Environmental > Aquatic > Freshwater >... | reverse complement strand
GCATCTTAAAGGTATAGAACTAATTTAAAAATACAAAGGTGTCCTTGAAATGCGGAACAAACTACGAATAAGAAGTTTTAACACCGATACCTGCTCCACCGGGAAACTCAAGGACAGCAAAAGATGAGTACACGATACGTGTAACAAATAAACATTTTACCATAAGGAGGTAAAACATGGTTAACAACATTATCGATGTCGAGTTGCCCGGCGATGTAGAGGAACAGGCCATTCAACTCATCAAAAACACAGAGTCATTGTTTACATTCCTGGTAGCTTTAACCCCGGAAGAGCGACAACAAGTCGCTAAAATGGGAAAACGTTCGTTGGATTTCGTGGAACGGTCTCTCATGCATGCGAAGGAAAACAGGAATCTCATTCCTTTCTATGTAGACCTGGACAAATTCGAAAGAGATTGCCGGCTCGTAATCCAATTGAGGCGGATATTAGCCTCATCCGAAAACCTAACAGCAAAATTAAAAGACACCTATTTAATCGTGGGCTCCGAGGCGTTTACCGCTGCACGAGAGTTTTACGGTTCAGTGAAAAACGCCGCACACTCTGGTGTACTCGGATGCGATTCGATCAAAAAAGACCTGGCTGCCAGGTATAAAAAGCAGCAAGCAAAAGAAGAAGAGCCTACAAGGGCTTCAGAGACTACCGAAGTTAAAAACAATGTGTAAGTGTGAAATTTGATGCGGCCTCATCATTAAATCCTCTACATCAGGCAACGATGCATCAAACAAAACAAGCGACCCCGGGTTCGATTTACCCGGGAAAAAATCCGGTGCCGGGGCAATGAAACGTACAGGTTGTGCGTGGAATTCCCCGGTGCTGGATTCCCTTAACAAAATCATCAATTCAATCTCTCCAGGGTTCCAGGAAAGGAAATCCTCGATAATAAGGGAAAAACCTCGAAACCATTTAATATTGGGAAAATCACTGTTCAAAGATTCATCGTCAGAGCTCAGAAATCGATCTTTTCACAAAATAATTCCATCATCGGAGCTTTGAATTCCATGATCAGGCAAAAAAAATCCATGATTTGAGAAAAAGACTCCAATATCGGAGTTCGAAGATACATGGTTCGGCAGAAAAAAATCCATAATCGGTGTTCGGAACGACAACGATGAATTTTTTTACATCGATGATCGATTTCTGAGCATCGCCGATGGATTTCAGAGCAGAGATGATGGCAAAGTTTACTTCGTGTTTGTATTTCAGAGCACCGGTGATGGATTTCGGAGCATCGATGATGAACTTCAGAACAGAGATGATGGCAAAATCGACTTCGTGTATCTATTTCAGGGCATCGGCGATGGATTTCGGGGCATCGATGATGAATTCCCGGGCTGCGATGATGAACTTCGAAACATCGATGCTGGAGCGATGAAATTGGGGAGGGGGGAAAAGTTGCCGATTAACCGGCAACAAAAGGGTGATGTTAATAATGAATGCTGAATTTTAAAAGCCCACGAATTATCACGAATTAAAAAAGATATCGATGGTTGATGGTTTCCGGTTACCGGTTACCGGTGGGGAATATGCGGCGCGCTGCGCCGTTTTTTTAAGCGCCTTTCGGCGTGAGGGGTTGGAACAGGTATATCGATATTATGAAAAAATATTTTAATTTTACTTGATATTTATGAATTTAAATGCTATTATTACATCATAAATTACATTTAAATAATTATTATGAGCAATATCGAAAAAACTATAACCGATTTTTTGTTGCACTGCCGAGTCGAAAAAAATCTCAGTATTCATACTCTCAAAGCCTATCGGCTGGATTTGAACCAATTTTTTCAATACCTTTCCACCCAAGGGGGGGCATTGGATATTGAAAAAATCGACAAACACATCCTCCGAGATTTTTTGCAAGAGCTCATAGCGAAAAACAAAATAAAAACAGTGAAACGAAAAATCGCTACACTCAAAGCGCTTTTCAACTACCTGGAGTTCGATGACAAAATTACGGTGAACCCGTTCCGAAAAATGAGGATACAGATCAAAGAACCGCTGCATTTGCCTTTAATTTTGGCATTAAATGAAGTAAAGGCATTGCTTCTCTCTGCCTACAATGAAAAACAATCTTGCAGCGGCCGTACCTCTTATTCGTATAAATCGATTGTACGCGATATCGCCGTGTTGGAATTACTGTTTGCTACCGGGACACGGGTATCCGAACTGTGCAACCTGAAAAAAACCGATGTCGATATCCACCAAAATTATATCAAAGTAAACGGAAAAGGAAGTAGAGAACGGGTAATCCAGGTATGCAGCCCGGAAATCATCGCTATTTTGAAAGAGTATATCGATTTGTTTCATCCAGGGGGAAGCTATTTCCACTATTTTTTTATCAATCGTTTAGGTAAGCGGTTATCGGAGCAGTCGGTGCGGTTTATGGTTAAGAAGCGCACTCGATCGGCCCATTTAGGGAAAGATGTGACGCCCCATATGTTTCGCCATACTTTCGCCACTTTACTGTTGGAGGAGGAAGTGGATATTCGATATATCCAGCAGTTATTGGGGCACAGTACGATCACGACAACCCAGATTTATACCCATATCACCCAACATAAACAGAAGGAGATATTGTCAACCCGTCACCCACGGGGGAGTTTCAAATTAGTGCAATAATTCTCAATAACGGGGGCTCCTTTCGAAAAAAAAACCTCTGGATCCCCAGGATAGCTTTTCATTATAAGCGTTTTTAATATATTTACTTCATTTAAAGTTTGTGGGGCTTCCATCTATAAGGCAGTATTTAGGACTGCTGGAGATAGTGTTTTCAAGAATGATTCGCAGGGTATGCATTTGATGTTGTCGATCATTAGTGTTTCCTGTCCCCGGTACAGGAATAATGGGGTACATTCCGGGTAATCATGTTTAAAGGATTTCAAGCCTCGCAAGTCAACCGGGTGGATTTTTTTTGCGTTTTTCACTTCGATTGCCCAGAAGCCTTCTTCACCGTAGATGATGAAGTCTACTTCCGAGCCTGCTTTTGTGCGCCAGTAGTAAAGTTTCAATGATGTGTCGGTGTAATCGATCCATGCCCTGATATGTTGGGCGACCAGTCCTTCCAGGGCATTGCCTTCCATTTCTTCCGGTTTGTCCAGTGGGCCTTTCGGTCTTAAGTAGTGGAATACGCCTGGATCAAACAGGTACATTTTCGGGTGTTGGACAATGGCGCGTTTGGCTCGTTTTGAAAAGACAGGGATAAAAAAAACCAGGAGTAAATCCACCAGGATATCGATATAACCTTCTACTGTTTTACGTTCCACTTCGCATTCCCTGGCTACAGTGCTTATGTTTAGTATTGAACCGTGAGAGAAGCTTACTGTTTCTAAAAAGCGTGAAAAATTCCCTATGTTTCTCACCAGTCCTTCCAGCATGACTTCTTCTTTGATATAGAGCCGGATATAGGCTTTAAGGGATTCCGAAGGGTTTTTGGCCGAATAGATAACCGGGATAAGGCCGTTTTTTAGAGTATTGGATAAATGGAAATGTTCACCGATTTCAGCAGCCATGAAAGGATGGAGGGAGCGGAAAGCAGCGCGACCGGAAAGGAGGTCCACTCCTGAGCGTTTTAGTTTACGTGAGCTTGAGCCTGTGAGGATAAATTGGAGGTGGGGTTTTTCTTCGATCAGTGCGTGGACTGGGTCCAGTAATTGGGGAATTTTTTGAATTTCGTCGATAATGACGATATGTTGGTCTGGGGTTCCTTCGATCAGTGCGCGGAGGCGTTCTGGTCTGGCTGTGAAGCTGCGCTGCAATTCCGGGTCCAGGAGGTCAATCATGATGCATTCCGGGTATCTCGACTTTAGCCAGGTGGATTTACCTGTGCCCCTGGGGCCAAAGAGGAAGAAGCTTCCCTTGCTTTCTTTGAAAAAACGTTTGATGAGTTCCATAGTTTACTCGATTTTTGGAATTACTAATTCCATTTTTGCTCGATTTTTGGAATTAGCGATCCCAGGGTAGCACATTATCGAAAATGTGTCAAATGGAAAAGAAATCAAGCTATCGGCATTTTGAAATATTCCAGATGAAGAAATCGAAAAAAATTGTTTGCATCAGATGAAAATCGGGGAAATGGTTTCATATCAAGAATTAAAGAATTACCGATTCATAAAGTGAATGCCCTCATATACGTGTAGGAAAAAAGAAATATAGCAGAGACTACGGATAGATACTTTTTGCGGCTGGCTGGGGGTATAAATAAAAATTTTTTTTACTTCGATTTTTTATTTTCTCAAGGGTACTCAAAAGATACTGTGCGGATTTTTCTGCGCCCTTCAGAGAGCTCGGTTTTACCTTAAGTGCTGGAGCTTCCGCAAGTTTTTTTATTGAATTGGATATGTCATTCTTAGATAGTTCTGATTCATTAAAGACATGGATCGATTTTGAAAAGCGAGATTTTATAAGGTGGGCATGAATTGCCTGTTCGCTATCCCTGCTTTGTCTTATAATGATTATAGATGGAATTTTAGCCCACAGTATATCACTAATACTATTATAGCCACCATATACGATGGCAAGTTTCGATTGTCTTAATGTCCAGAGATATTCATCACTGAAGTCGTTGACATCAAAAAAACGTGATCTCAACAGGGGTTCTATAATTTTTTCACGTTCCATATCTACGCGAGATTGCCCAACATATGATCTCCACACCTGGTCAACTCGATTCATTTCATGCACAGCACGGCTTATACATGATAACATTTTTTCAGTTGAATGGGTGCACCAGGAGATGCCGATTGTACCATCTGTTTTTTTTGATCTCAGACCAGAAAAATTCGGCCATCCACAAACCTCAACTGCGCGCGATACATAGCCCATTTCATGCGGAGGTTTACCAAAGTGATCATTAATTCTCTCGAAATTTTCATTAGTGTGGATTTTGCGATCACCATACCATAGTATATCTTCGTAGTAATCCTTAAATGTATCATAGGATTTCTTACTCCACAGTTCTGAAACTTCGCCAATAACCGCACGTAATCCCAATACCCAGCGGGTATCCATGTCTTTGCTTATTTTTAATGCATCTGTCAGTTCACTTTTTTTCCCTTCAGGAAGATGATCTACTAATACACAGTGTGGCCGACACTGCTTTATAATATCTTCGAGAAGAGATCGTCGTAGAGAGGATATTTCTTCTGAAGAAAAGTTGGATGCCACGGATACTCCTGCATTTATGTCATTCAAAAGATTTGATTTATACGATGGTAATTTGATCCAATCAATATCATTATTACCAATAAGGTATGTAAACTCTATCGCGCCATTTACGAGCAATATACGACTATCTGGGGATAAGCGTTGTAATGCCAGGCCAATTGCAACTGTCCTGCTTGAATGCCCCAAACCTTTACCATCATGGGAATATAAAAGGAAATCTAATCGTTTAGTACTATTATTCATTTTCATCCTTTTGTCATTTCAATTAGGAATCTCTCCCACTCATTTATTTCCCGCTCTAAGGTAAGGGTTTCAGCAATGCATCGTGCACCTTCAGCTATGGAAAGTCGATACGCTTCATCTGTATCCACTTTCTTTATAGCATGTTCCATTTCTTCATCAGACCAATCCTGTAACATATAACAGCTTTTGTCATGTTGAAGCAAGTCATTCATGGCACCCACTGGAGTAGTAATGATAGCTCTTCCAGCAGCCATAGACTCCAATAATGCATTGGGGCAACCTTCTGAAAAGCTGGGTATAACAATTACATCAAGGTTATTTAATTCATCTAAAGATTTGCTGTGCGACAATATACCTGTAGTTTTTACCCCTTCAAGGTTGCTATTTTTGTAAACATCTCCGACAAGCACTACCCGTTTTTCGAATCCTGGAAGTTTTTCTATAGCCCGTACAAAAAGTTCGATCCCCTTCTTGGGTTTAAAAATACCTATAGACCCAAAAATAACATCATTCGATCGAATTTTTCTCCACTCTCGTTTTAATAAGTTCGGATCGATGCTATTATAGATTGTATGTGATTTTGGCATCTGGGGGGTGATTACATAGGCCATTCTTTTCAAGTCTTCCGCGACAAATATTGCACCTTTTGCCACTCTGAGGCAGTGAATGACTATTGGGAATTTTTCCAAGCTGTGAATGCTGCGTCCGATATCATTTCCTCTAAAAGCCAATATAAGGGGGATTTGCATCTCCAGGGCAGTGATAGAAACTGGATACCCCGTAGGTATCGGATAAAAAGAAACGATAATGTCAGGATTGTGCTTTTTCACCAGCATTTTCATATGGAGATAAATTTGCTGAATCCATGATGTCAAGCTGGTTGATTGGGGAATTTTTACTCCCGTGATTGAATGATTTTTGGGAATAAATTCAATTAATACATTATTTTCAGAAAAGTGGCATGGAATGTTTGGAATTTTTAAAGGATCCCAATATTGATCGCCTTTGTCGAAAACAACAACAGTTATTGCATGCCCTTTTGAAGCAAGCCCAGAGGTAATTCTATTACAAGAATAGGCTACCCCCCCAAAGTGAAATAGTGAATGAGTGGGAGTCGTGAATAATATTCTCATGAGCGATACCTCATCGATAACACATTAAAAAATATCATTTCAAAATATCTGTATAACCAGGGCATAATAAATCTCTTTAATCTTTTAATAAGTTTATATGATAACACAAAAAAAAATAAAATGCAATTATTTTTTCTTATGAGACTCAATACGATCATGATAATGTGGATGAGGAAAATATAGGATTAAGAAGAATAGAGCAGGAATTATCCTGCATATTTTTTTTATCTCAAGACAACTGCAGATATACCATTTTTTTCAAAAGCCATCAATTCAATTTATGAATTCTTTGTGGTGCTAATTTCAATTGCAAATCCGAACCACTTCTTGGTTTAAGCCTCCGATCTCCTATTATGGATGAACTTACTGGTAAAAATCATGATATAAAGCTTTTTTCTGGGGAGCGAATCAATTAATCGTACGCCATGAATGAATTTATATTCATTGCTTCTCCACGATTACATTTGTTACATCTGCACCTGCAGCTTTCGCTAGATCATACCCTTCTTTATCCATAATAGCCCCCTTAAAATCGGCTTTCACAAGCTCTGCTCCTTTAAAGGTTGCTCCTTTGAGGTTTGCACTCTCCACGTGTGCTTTCCGGAGGATTGCCCCTTTGAATTTTGCTTTCTCAAGGTTTGCATAATTCAATTCTATTTCGTCCAGGTTTGCGCTTTTAAGGTTTGTACCGACTAAATTTGCGTAATTGAGATTTGCTCCTATGAGATTTGCACCCTTAAGGTTTGCGTTCTCTAAATTCCCTCTCAAAATATTTGCATTGAAGAGGTTTGCCCCTTTAAGATTTGCGTGTGCTAATTTTATATTTTGCATGGTTGAGAATCGAAGCGCGACTGACATTAAAAGAGTTTGGGATAAATCCTGGTGGGATAAATTAAATCGAATCGATCCTCTATATAAATTGGAAAGCGAAACAAGGAACCATGCAAATCGGTGTTTTAAGTATTCGGGGATATAATTTTTTTCTTCCTTTACCATCGACAAAATTGTCCAATAGCCATAAAAGCAATGTATTGAACCATTTACTGGGAAATCTCTGTCCTTACTATCGTAGGAATAGAAAAAATCCTTCTCCAGGAATGCTGGAAAAAAATGAGTTAAACGCTCCGAAAGCATTTGCTTATCTGTTTTTAAATCATTGGTAACAATCTCTTGAAGATACTCCACCATTTCAAGTGTGAGCAACTGGGGCGAAAATAGTTTAAAGGCATGTTCCATGGCAGAGGAGAAACGATTGATTATGAATTCCCGACGCTTCTCGCTATACTCTTCAAAAGCTTTCATCTCATGCCAGATTTTTTCTGCGACCATATATTCATAAAGGGATTTATGCACGAATTCCACCGCATAGTCACTTTTGTCATCGGTAGACTCATCCCCCTCCTGCTTGCGGATTTCGGTGAAATAGAAGGCAATCATAATACCTTTCAACGAGTTTCTTGCCTGGCTTTCCCCGAGTTTTTTTATAAACTCCTGGGTTGAAGGGTGTTTAAGCATTTCGCTCTTGTGGATGTACCCACGACCGGTATGAAACGTTGCCAGTGCAATGTCCCGGATAAAATCCCTTAAATCCGCCTCTTCAATATCGATTAAAAGCTCCGGTTGGTCCTTTTCATATTGCCGTCTGATGAGACTTGAAAACAATTGATCGTAAATCTTCGCCCGGTTAGTCTCTTTATCCGGCACCACCCCGGATGTCAGGATCATATAGAACAAAATGGGGTAAACGATTAATTCACGTATATGTTTATATTTCGCATTCGAATTGAATGATTCTATCATTGCATCGGTAAATTGGGTATTGGGATGAAAATTTTTATACCTTGTCAGCCACTGCTTTTGTTGACCAAGATCAAATTCTTTTAATTGCAATATTACAGCATCGCGCTTCTTTAATTTATCCAGGTCAATATACCCGTACCGGGAAGTGACAAGAATCCGTAAATTTCCCGCTTCCGCATATTTGAGAAATTCCCGGCACAAATCGTCTACCTGGGGCAATTTCAGATTGCCTTTCATATACAATTCGTCCAGGCCATCCAAGATCAGTATACTATTGTCAAGTCCAAATGATGGATTATTTATCCCTATATCTTTTGAGATCAAATCCCTTAATTCCTCGATGGGATTGTTTAAAAACTCAAAGGATTGAATGATTCGCTTAAACTGGAAAAAAAAACATTTTTACCTGGAATGCGTTTGTCCGAAAAAAGATCAAACAGGGTCTTTTTACAGAATGAACTCTTGCCCTGGCCCGGGTATCCGAGAACAAAAATGATCTTTGCGGTGTTGCATTTTAAACCCGGAACCTGTTCGCCCCGCAATAACCGATAAACTATATCATGGAGTGAACCCGTGAATGCCTTTAATTCGTCGAATCCCCGATCCTCTCGAAAATAGAAATCGTTTTTATCATGTTCGCCTGGCAAGCAGTACCGGTGGACACGAAACCCGGGTTCCACGTAAATATCTTGAAGACTCATGCCCGTTTCATCCTGGAATACCGGCATTAAAAACTCATTTTTCAGATCGCTCTCATACCGGTTCTTTTGTTTGATTTTACTGAATAGTTTATATGACTCCGTTGAAATGAGGTCAATGTATTTTTTGTAGGTGATGGGCGAATTTTCAAGCAGTAGATGGAAATTCAATTCGAGGTATTGGGAGACATAGTGCATCACTTTATCCAGCAGCAATGCTGAGACCTGACACTTCTCCAGGAAATCGGCATACAGCCTGTTATAAGCAAAGACGAGAGGATTGGAACCAAAATCGCCCAGGTTAAAATCCTCTGCCTTGATCTCTTCCGGTATTCCTTTCTTTAATTTTTCCAGGGCCTCTTCGCTGCTTTCCGGGTCGATATTGTACATGCGGAGCGCTTTGCCAAAGGTGGAGTAATACGCAAATGAAAATGCTTTTATAAATGCTTTATTAGGGTCTGCAATCATGATGATTCTATTGCCGATGAACGATACGAGCTTGCTAAAGGGAATTATACTGAAGTACCCGTCATTCTGAAAGAAATCGGCTTCATCTAAGGCTTTTGCGCCAGTTTCTAGGCCTTCGCCGATGAAGCCTGCGACCTTTTCTTTATTGAAAAATTTTATCTTTGCCATTACAACGCCTCAGCGAATGGGTTTCCCTTTTTCCCGGTACCCATCCAGAATATAATTGTACAAAAAAACAAACTAAATTTCAAGCAATAGAAAAGAAAACCAGCACTTCTCCATTTAAATATTTTTTGGAGAGGAGAGGGCTTCACCCCTACAGAAAATAAATAAATCGCATGATTTTTTGATGATTTTTATTTTTGTAGTGACAGACCCCGTGTCTGCCCAGATAAAATTCATATATTTTTTCATATGGAGAATTGCTGAAAAAAAACCGGGTATTGATTTTTTTTTAAAGATATGTTAATTAATAATAATACTATACCAAAGCCAATTATTGACCAATTATAAAAAAGGAGGTGTCAGTGGGCAAGCGAATCGCTTTTCTTGTGGGAATAAACGATTATGGTCACGAATCCGGTCTTTCAAAATTGGATTATGCGGAGGCTGATGTAGAATTAATGGCGGATACTTTAAAAAATTCCGCAGGCTTTATGGTGAAACCTCTCAAGGGAAACCAAGCGACTTATGGCGGAATAGACGAAGGACTCCGTGAATTCAATCAACAGGATGATGTCGATTTATTTATATTCTATTTTTCAGGGCATGGGGAATTGACTCGAGGAGCAGGCATGCATTG
>Ga0105091_10001470_pt1 | contig 10329 bp, 11 predicted proteins | sample PPLLak1March2015_FD_87022 | JGI IMG/M metagenome (GOLD analysis project Ga0105091, IMG submission 87022) | Freshwater sediment microbial communities from Prairie Pothole Lake near Jamestown, North Dakota, USA - PPLs Lake P7 Core (1) Depth... | ecosystem: Environmental > Aquatic > Freshwater >... | reverse complement strand
CGCATGGCGCAGCCACGCAGGACATCAAGGCGCAATGCGAGTGGCTGCTGCACCGGGAGTTTATTGCGCAGACTCCTTATGAACGACTGCAGCATCTGCCGCGTTATCTCAAGGCGATGAATGTGCGCCTGGAAAAACTGCGCGCCGATTCCGCGCGCGATGCGCGCCAGTTTGCGCAAATGCACAGTTTGCAACAGGCCTGGCAGCGTAAACTGGCGGCACAGCAGGGCAATGTCGACAGCAGGGTGGAAGAGTTTGGCTGGATGCTGCAGGAGCTGCGCGTATCGCTGTTTGCGCAGGAATTGAAGACGCCGGTGATTGTGTCGGTGAAGCGGCTGCAGAAGATGTGGGAAGCGCTGGTCTAAAAAAGGCAGGGTGCGTCCCACGCACCAAGGGCTGGGAAGGCCGATAAAATTCGTCATTGTCACTTGATTTTTTTTGTTCTATGATGTCTTACTATTTTCTTACATTGAGGGGTGTTTTATGGAAACCACCAAGCTTTCCAGTAAAGGGCAGGTGATACTGCCAGCCGCGATACGCTCCGCCAAACACTGGAAAGCCGGCGTTGAATTTTCTGTTGAAAGTACCAGTGCGGGTGTATTGCTGCGTCCTATAAAATCAGTTCCCGACACCAGTCTGGATGAGGTTGTAGCTTGTACAGGCTATGCTGGAAAGCCGCACAGCGTGGCAGATATGGATAAAGCCATTACAACCGAGATAAAGGCCCGCCATGCACGCGGTTGATACCAATGTGCTGGTGCGCTTGCTCACGGGAGATGATGCCGACCAGACAAAGCGTGCGGTGGCACTTTTCAAAAAGGAAGCCATTTTCATCCCCAAAACAGTTTTGCTGGAAACTGAGTGGGTGTTGCGCCGGCTGTATCGGCTTGAGAGCAAAATTGTGGTGAGTGCGTTTCGTAAATTGAGCGGGCTTGCCAATGTCGAGATCGAACAGCCGTTGGAGATTACTCTGGCACTGCAGTGGTGCGGAGAAGGCATGGATTTTGCGGATGCCTTGCATTTGGCCTCCAGCCAGAACAGCAGAAAATTTGCTACATTCGACGAGCAGATGAAGAAATCTTCTCCGAGAGGAATGAAACCGCCGGTTATGTTGTTGTAAGTATCTGTACCTGCCGCTGTGGTAGTTCGTTTGCTGGCGATAATAGAGCGCGGTGACCGGGGCGGTACGGTGGATATATTGACCGTTGTCGCGCGTGCGCTCCAGGTTGATCTGGCAATTCTTAATAAAAATATTGAATAAAATCAAAGGGTTATACATGGACGATCAGTTACGCGAAGACGCGCTGCAATACCACCGCATGAGCCCGGCGGGCAAGATTTCGGTGGTGGCCAGCAAGCCGATGCAGACCCAGCGTGATCTGGCGCTGGCCTATTCTCCGGGTGTGGCGGCAGCGTGCGATGCGATTGTGGCCGACCCCGCCGAGGCGCGCAATCTCACCGCGCGCGGCAATCTGGTGGCGGTGATTACCAATGGCACAGCGGTGCTGGGGCTGGGCGCAATCGGGCCGCTGGCGGCCAAGCCGGTGATGGAAGGCAAGGGGGTGCTGTTCAAGAAATTTGCCGGGATCGATGTGTTCGATCTTGAGATCGACGAGCGTGATCCGGACAAACTGGTGGATATTATCGCGTCGCTTGAGCCAACTTTTGGCGGCATCAATCTCGAAGACATTAAAGCCCCCGAGTGTTTTTATATCGAACGCAAGCTGCGCGAACGCATGCGCATTCCGGTGTTTCACGACGACCAGCATGGCACGGCAATTATCGTCGGTGCGGCGCTGCTCAACGGCCTCAAAGTGGTGGATAAAAAAATCGATCAGGTGAAGCTGGTGGTGTCCGGCGCGGGTGCGGCAGCGCTGGCCTGTCTGGATATGCTGGTATGCCTCGGCGTGCGCAAGCAGAACATAATCGTCACCGACATCAAGGGTGTGGTGTACCAGGGTCGCACCGAGGAAATGGACGACAACAAGGTGCGTTATGCGGTGGTGACAAGTGCGCGCACTCTGGACGACGTTATTGCGGATGCAGACGTGTTTCTGGGGCTGTCGGCGGGTGGCGTTTTACTACCCGAGATGGTGCAGAAAATGGCGAGTCGTCCGTTGATTTTTGCACTGGCCAATCCGACCCCGGAAATTATGCCGGAACAGGCCAAGGCCGTGCGGTCCGATGCGATACTGGCGACCGGCCGTTCTGACTATCCTAATCAGGTGAATAACGCGCTGTGCTTTCCCTATATGTTCCGTGGTGCGCTGGATGTGGGTGCGACCACCATCAATGAGGAAATGAAACGCGCGGCGGTATACGCGATAGCCGCGCTGGCAGAAGCCGAGCAGCATGATGCGGTGTCTGCTGTTTATGGTGAAGAGAGCCCCGGTTTTGGTGCTGAATACCTGATTCCCAAACCGTTCGATCCGCGCCTGATCACACGGGTTGCTCCTGCTGTCGCGCAGGCCGCGATGGACAGCGGTGTGGCGACGCGCCCGATTGTGGATATGGATGCCTATCGCGAGCAGATTTCGCACTTCGTCAACCAGTCGGGACTGTTGATGAAGCCGGTTTACGACTTGGCGAAAAAGAATCCGCGACGTCTGGTGTATGCCGAAGGAGAGGATGAACGCGTACTGCAGGCGGTACAGATGGTGGTGGACGATAGCGTGGCGCTGCCGATTCTGATCGGGCGTCCGGCTGTGGTGGAAATGCGCATCAAGAAGCTGGGATTGCGTATCCGCAGCGGTGAACATTTCGAACTGGTTAATCCGGAAAATGATCCGCGCTATCGCGGCTACTGGATGGAATATCACCGCATCATGCAGCGCAGCGGTGTTACGCCCGAGCATGCCAAGCGTGAAATGCGACGCAGCGGTGCGTTGATCGGCGCGATGATGATACATATGGGTGAGGCGGATTGCATGCTATGCGGCACGTTCGCGCAACCGCTTGAGCACTTGCCCTATATCAAAGATGTGATCGGCCTGCGACCAGGCAACAGCGTATTTGCAGCATTGAATATTTTGCTGCTGCCCAACCGCACCCTGTTTATCTGCGATACCCACATCAATCTTGATCCGACCGCGGAACAGGTGGCAGAGATGGCGTTGCTGGCCGCGGAAGAGGTGCGGCGTTTTGGTATTGTGCCCAAGGTGGCCTTGTTGTCGCATTCCAGTTTTGGCAGTTTTGATAATGACTCGGCCAGCAAGATGAAGCGTGCACGCGGCTTGCTGGAGCAGATGGCCCCCGCGCTGGAAGTGGAAGGAGAAATGCACGGGGATGTGGCTATTTCAGAGAGTTTGCGAATGCAGGTGTTTCCCAATTCGCGCTTGAAAGGCGAGGCAAATTTGCTCATTATGCCGAACCTGGATGCGGCGAATATCGCTTTCAATCTGCTTAAAATGATCGCCGGAGACGGCATCACGATAGGCCCTGTATTGCTGGGTGCGGCAAAATCGATACATATATTGACATCAACTGCCTCGGTTCGGCGTATTGTGAATATGAGCGCACTGGCTGTTGCGGGCGTGAAAACGCATTAGTTCGGCTCCGCCCCCCTCGCTACGCTCTCCCCGCTGGCGGGAGAGGGTTAGGGAGAGGGTCGTTGAGCTGAGATAGATGTTATGGAATCTCTTCGGGTCAATTTCCCGCAGATTTATTTGTATAAAACTCAAAGGGGGTCAAGATGCCTGATAAATTAAATCAACAGGAAGTCGCGATGCTGCGCGAAGAGCTGGAAATGCTGATGGCAGAGCGCAGCAGCTTGCTGAAAGTGGTGGGCGCGGCCTCTGTGCTGATGGCAAATACCGATGGGCGTGACCTGCCTGCCGAGGCGGCAGAAGCCGCGGAGATGTTGTCAAAACTGGTCAATGAGTTACCCGAAGAAACCCTGGGTGAGGCACTGGAAAGTGTACATGCAGAGGCTGGCGCCGGCGATTTGTAATCTTTGACAGGGGGTTGCTTTGAGTGTGCCGCAAAAGATGGGTTTGATACTGACGGGCGGTGGTGCGCGTGCCGCTTATCAGGTGGGGGTATTGAAAGCGATTGCCGAGATGCTGCCGCGTCGAACTCAGAATCCCTTTCCGGTAATTTGCGGCACCTCGGCCGGTGCTTTCAATGCAGTCACCCTTGCGGTCTATGCACAGAGCTTCAGACTGGGTGCGCAGTATCTGGAAAAAATGTGGAAAAACTTTTCGGCTCACGATATTTACCGCGCCGATGCACTGGGTGTTTTTAATAACACGGTGCGCTGGCTTTCCGGTTTGGTGTTGAACGGTTTTGGCATCAATAAAATGAATCATGTGTCGTTGCTGGACAGCTCGCCGCTGGCTGCATTGCTGGATCGCGCGATGCCGAGCGAGAAAATTCAGGAAAATATTGATTTGGGCGTGCTGCACGCGCTGAGCATTTCCGCGTCGGGTTACGGCACTGGACAATCGGTGAATTTTTATCAGAGTGTGGCCGGTGTGCAACCCTGGCAGCGGGCGCGCCGTCTGGGTGTTGAGACCAACATTGAAGCCAGGCATATATTGGCGTCTTCGGCGATTCCGTTTATTTTTCCCGCTGTGCGGATTAACAGGGAATATTTTGGCGATGGCTCCATGCGCCAGATTGCGCCTATCAGTCCCGCGCTGCATTTGGGCGCAACACGTGTACTGGTAATTGGCACGGGGCGGGTTGATGAGGTGCAGCCCAGCCGCACCAAGGTGGATGATTACCCGTCGCTGGCAAAAATTGCAGGGCATGCGATGGACAGTATTTTTCTGGACAGCCTGGAAGTGGATCTGGAACGTCTGAAACGCATTAACAAGACGCTTGATCTGGTGCCGGAGGCGTTGCGGCAGAATATGAATATGCATCATGTCGAGGTGCTGCTGATTTCACCCAGCCAGTCGATTGAGCAAATCGCCGGACGTTACGCCAGGAAGTTGCCCTTTCCTATCCGTTTGCTGCTTGGCAGTGTGGGAGCGATGCGCCGCAATGCCTCAAATCTGGTGAGCTATCTGCTGTTTGAAAAAGAATTTTGCCGCGCGCTGATTGATCTCGGTTATCAGGACGCGATGAGCCGCAGGGAAGAAATCATGTCATTTCTGGCTCCTTCCCTTATTGAAGGCCTGTTGAATAGCCGTGATGAGAAACATTGAAGCCGCGATTACCGCACCCAAGCCTCTGACCTTGGCCTTGTTGCGCCTGTTGGCAGACGGGGAGTTTCATTCCGGTGAGGTTTTGGCACAGCGTCTGGGCGTCTCGCGGGCCAGTGTCAATAATGCCCTGCAAGGCATTGGGCAATACGGCCTGAGCCTTTACAGCGTGCGCGGCCGGGGCTATAGACTGGGCAATGCCCCGCAGTGGCTGGATGCGGCTCAAGTGAGCCATTGCCTTGCCGCAGAGGCGGCTGATTTTCAGCTTGAGATTATCGACTCTGCACCATCCAGTAATACCCTGTTGTTACAACGTGCGGCACAGGGTGCGCCGCAAGGCAGCGTGCTGGCGGTGGAGTGGCAAAGCGGCGGGCGCGGCAGAATGGGCAGGACTTGGCATTCAGGCCTGGGCAATGCCCTGACTTTTTCTTTGTTGTGGCGTTTTGACTGCGGCCTTGCGGGGTTGTCCGGCCTGAGTCTGGCAACCGGCGTCGCTTTAATGCGCGCACTGCAGGCGTTGGGTGTGAGCGGTGTTAGCCTGAAATGGCCCAATGATGTGCTGGGGCCTGGCGGCAAAATCGCCGGGATACTGATCGAGGCGCAGGGCGATATGCTGGGGCCAAGTGCAGTGGTCATAGGCATAGGGATCAATATCACGTTGCCGCAAGAAATCTTGCAGCGTATAGATCAGCCGGTCAGCGATTTGTCGCAGTTGGCCGCAGTGCTGCCATCACGAAATTTACTGCTTGCCAGCCTGTTGCATGAGTTGGCAAGCGTGTTGCGCGAATTCTCGGCAGATGGTTTTGCCAGCCTGCGTGAAGAATGGGAAAATTACCATTACTATCAGAATCAGGCTGTGCAAATGCTATTGCCGGACGGAAAGAATATTCAGGGTACGGTGCGCGGTGTGAATCATGAAGGTGCGCTATTGCTGGAGGTCGCATCTGCCGCAGGCGGCCAGCCGGAAATACGGGTTTTCCATGCCGGCGAAATCAGTCTGAGGAGCCACAAACATGCTGCTGTTTGATGCGGGGAATAGCCGCTGCAAATGGGCCTGGATAGAAAACGGCAGAGCTCTGCGGCAGGGTGTGCTCGACAATAACGATGACATCGCCTGGCAGAAGTTGCGTGACACATTTACCCTGCTTGCTTCGCCCCGGAAAATTCTGGTGTCGAATGTGGCGGGTGCGGCGCTGGAGCAGCGCCTGCGCGAGTTGTGTTCTTTATGGCCATGCCCTGTGCAGTTTGTGGCGGCGCAAGCCGGGCAATGCGGCGTGCGCAATTCTTATGAGCAGGTCACGCAGTTGGGCAGTGACCGCTGGGCAGCACTGATTGCTGCATGGCAGCGCGTTCAGGGGGCATGCCTGGTGGTGAACTGCGGCACCGCGACCACGGTTGATGCGCTGTCGGACACGGGGGAGTTTCTCGGTGGCCTGATTTTGCCGGGAATGGCATTGATGCAGCAAAGTTTGCTGAATAATACCGCCCGGCTTGGCCTGCACGCGGGAGAGTTAAGGGCTTTTCCGCGCAACACGGCCGATGCCATTGCAAGCGGAGCAATGCAGGCCACGACAGCGGCAATTCGGCAGCAGTATGCACTGCTGACAGCTACAGGCAAGGCGCACTGTATCATGAGCGGCGGGGCGGCATCCGGCCTCATGCCGCATCTGGGTGTGGCGGCTGAACTGGTTGATAATCTGGTGTTGCAGGGTTTGCAGGTCATTGGTCAGAATTGTTCGAAAATTACATAAAGAGAAGCAGGGGCATGATGAGATTGTTATTCGGGATTTTGCTCTTGGTGAGCATCGGGTTATTCGCGCTGATGCAGTGGGGCGGCACGTTAACAGGGGCGTCTAAAAATGCGCACATGCTGGCTGAACTGAATCCTGACAAGATCAAGCTGCTGGATCGACCCGTGCCGGCAGAATCGGCGGTGCTTGCCGTGCATTCAGCCGTGGCTGCTTCAACCCCGGCTGCAGCGGAGCCCCTGACAGCAGGGTTGCCAGCATCCGCAGCGTTGGCTGCCACTGCCGTCCCGTCTGTAACTGCTCCGCCAAAAATAGGTGTTGCAGCTGCGCCAGCCGTGCCGGTAACAGTGCCTTCGCACAGTCCGGCGCCTGAAAAAATTGTGCTACCGTCCCCGCCAACAGCAGCACTTGCTTCCTTGCCAGTTCCTGCCGTTGTCCGTGCGCCTGCACCAGCTGCGGCTCCGCCGGTGAAAGCCGCAAGCTATGCCTGTATGGAGTGGGGTGAATTTTCCGGGGCTGATCTGGCGCGCGCAACCAAGGCGCTCGCGGCGTTGAATCTGGGCGATCGTCTTAAGCGCCGCACAGTGGAGTATGACAGCGGTTATTGGGTTTATATGCCGTCACTAAAAAACAAGGCCGCAGTAAACCGGAAAATCGCGCAAATTAAAGCACTGGGAGTGGAAGATTTCTACGTGGTGAATGAGCCCGCGCCGGGTAATGTGATTTCGCTGGGGGTATTCAAAACCCGTGAGGCAGCTGTCAGTTACCTCGCCAGCTTGAAGAAAAAAGGCATCCGCACGGCGATTGTGGGTGAGCGCAAGCAGAAGCTTAAATATATTGCGTTTGAGTTTAAACGTATGGAAACAGAGGCCGTGGCGCAGCTGCATAAGCTGCAAAAAGATTATGCATACAGCGAGTTGAAGACTCTGCCGTGCAATAATTAAGCAGTATGAATCGACGCTTAATGTTGATAGGCGATTGACAGGCATGGCTGAAATCAGGAGAATGCTGCCTCCTTAAGGTGCGGTTGAAATAAACCCGCCAGGTTTCAAGCAGTAAATAAAGATTTAGCATCATTAAATTTTTGGGTGATATAGCTCAGCCGGTTAGAGCGCAGCACTCATAACGCTGAGGTCGGTGGTTCAATTCCACCTATCACCACCAATACAAATGGTTAGCCTGATGGCTAACCATTTTCATTTGCGGGTAGCATGGGGCATATACACAAACTCTCTCTTGCGGTGCAATACGCCAGTTTATCCGGCGAAGTGCCGACGCGGCAGCAGTTTCGCCGCTGGCTCAAGGCGGCCTTGCAGCGTGATTTGCAATGCACACTGCGTGTGGTGGACGAAGCCGAGGGGCGCCAGTTGAACCATGATTTTCGCGGCAAGGATTATGCAACCAATGTGTTGACCTTCGTTTATGACGATACCGAGCCCCTGTCAGGCGATATCGTGATTTGTGCGCCGGTAGTGGAGCGGGAGGCCGCCGAACAAGGCAAGCTGTGTCTGGCCCACTACGCCCATTTAACCCTGCACAGTGCGCTGCATTTGCAGGGTTATGACCACGATAATGAGACCGAGGCAGCCGAGATGGAGGCGCTGGAAACTGCATTAATGCTCAAATTAGGGTATCCTGCTCCCTACGAAGTTATCAATAAAAGTAGAGATGGACGCACCTGAAAGTAACAAACCCGGTTTATTAGAGCGACTTTCCACGCTGCTGCTGCGTGAACCCGAAGATCGCGAGCAGCTCATCACCCTGCTGTACTCAGCCTATGAACGTCACCTGCTGGATGCGGAAGCCCTGGCCATGATGGAAGGGGTGATGCAGGTATCCGAGCGCCAAGTGCGTGAAATCATGCTGCCGCGCGCGCAAATGGATGTCATCGACATCAGCGAACCCCCCGAAAAGTTTATTCCCTTTGTTATCGAGACCGCGCACTCGCGCTTCCCGGTAATCGATGGCAATAAAGACAATATCATCGGTATTCTGCTGGCCAAGGATCTGCTGCGTTATTACGCGGGTGATGAATTCGAGGTGCGTGACATGCTGCGCCCGGCGGTATTCGTGCCCGAATCCAAACGCCTTAACGTGTTGTTGCGCGATTTTCGCAGCAACCGCAATCACATTGCGCTGGTGGTGGATGAGTACGGCGGCGTATGCGGCATGGTGACAATTGAGGATGTGCTGGAACAAATCGTCGGCGAGATCGAGGATGAATATGATTTTGACGAGGACGAGGATAATATCATTCCGGTTGGCAAGGGCAGCTGGCGCATCAAAGCTGCGACAGAAATTGCGGATTTCAACGCGGCGCTGGGTAGCGATTACAGCGATGAAGAATATGATACGGTGGGAGGGCTGGTGCTCAAGGCGGCAGGGCAGCTTCCCAAGCGCGGAGAGCGCCTCAGTATCGGTGACATGATTTTTACCGTGCTGAGAGTGGATAGCCGCCGTTTGTACTCGCTCATGGTGGAACGGAATGTGGAGGAGCAAGAGTCGGAGTAGCAATAAGGTTGAAAAACTGAATCATCTGGAACATAAAAACTGTCGTTGTTTTTTATAATAAAAAAATATCACGGAGGATGTATGGGATTTTTTTCTAATCTGTTTAAAAGTTCGACCTTCTTTGAATCAGAATATACCGATAAGACGATCATGCCGCTGGCGCAAGTCGTCAGTGCCCATGTCAACTGGAAGACCCGTTTGAACAAGCTCATGGAAGGTACGCTGGGTTATAACCTGGATCCTGAAATGTTGAAGCAAGCCAATGATACCGAGCTGGGGCGATGGATATTGCAGGTTGATGCTATTGAAACGAGCGCAATCAAGAAGGATTTACTTAAGCAATTGCATCAGGGCAATCAGGAATTGCATCAGATTGCCAGCCAAATTGCACATATGATTCAGAACGGCAGAAGAGATGATATCGCCGGCGAGAATGAAAAGTTTCAGAGCAAAGCCAAGGAGGTCATGTATCTCCTGCTGGATATCAACAAGGAAAATTAATTGATTCCAATTCGGAATAGAAACAGTATCAATTATTGAAGTAGGTTGGTGCTGAGGTACGAAGCCCAACATGACAACTTTTCCTTCTGTGGTGCACTTTCCATCTGCACATTATTGGGCTTCGCTGCGCTCAACTCCAACCTACAAAAAAGCACTTAACAATGAGAATTGGAATAACCTGTATCGGCCTGCATCTGATGCAGACTCGCCGCTTCAAAATGTTTCATCAGTACGCAGATAACGCCATTGCCCCACCGGCAAATCACCCAGTTTGACTTTTCCTATACGCACCCGTTTTAGTCCGGTCACTTTGAGCCCGACCAGTTCGCACATGCGGCGTATCTGGCGCTTCTTGCCTTCGCGCAGAATAAAACGCAACTGATCTTCATTTTGCCAGCTTACCTTGGCCGGCTTGAGCTTTT
>Ga0105091_10001467_pt1 | contig 10330 bp, 11 predicted proteins | sample PPLLak1March2015_FD_87022 | JGI IMG/M metagenome (GOLD analysis project Ga0105091, IMG submission 87022) | Freshwater sediment microbial communities from Prairie Pothole Lake near Jamestown, North Dakota, USA - PPLs Lake P7 Core (1) Depth... | ecosystem: Environmental > Aquatic > Freshwater >... | reverse complement strand
CGGCACCGTCCTGATGACGCTGGTCCCCACGAACGACCCGGTGCAGGCCGAGGTCTGGGTGCAGCACGACGACGCCGGATTCGTCGGCGCCGGGCGCCCGGTGAAGCTGAAGCTCGCCACCTACCCGTTCCAGAAGTACGGAATGATCGAGGGCACGGTGAGGCGGATCAGTCCCGACGCGAGCGACGCCGCGGACGCGCGGAGCGAGCGGCGCGCCGGCGAGCAGCCGTCGACGACGGGCTCCGGCTATCGGACGCTGGTGTCGCTGAACACGCCTTATCTCGAGGCCGACGGCAAGCGCTACCCGCTGTCGCCCGGCATGCAGGTTGCCGCGGAGATCAATCTCGGCACGCGAACGGTGCTCGAGTACATCCTCTCGCCGGTGCAGCGGACGCTGCACGAGGCGGGTCGGGAGCGTTAGCCCCGGGCCCTAGAAGCCCAGGCCAATACCGCCGTACCAGCCGCTGCCGCCGCGGCCCCAGCCGTAACCGGCGTAGGGGTAGACGCGCGCCCCCCAGTAACCAGAGTAGTAGGGATAGCCGCCCCACCACGTCGCGTACACCGCGCGGTCGTCTGCGAGCCGCGCCTGCGCCGCCTGATCGGCCTGCGCCGTCATCGCGTCGGTCCGCGCCGCGTCCTGCTCCGCGCTGGCGATGTAGTCGAGCACGCGCTGATCGACGCCTTCCTCGCGCAGGGCCGCGAGCTGCGCCTCCGTGAGCTTTAGGCGCGTGCCGGTCTGGTAGTAGCGGCGGATGACCTGATCGGGGCTCACGCCTTGCTGCGACAGGGCGACCAGTGTCGCGACGCTCAGACGAACCGGCGCCTCGGGGCCGATCTGCGCCCACTCCGCCGGAGTGAGCCGCGCCAGGAGGGGATTGCCGGCCGCGTCGCGCTGGCCTACGCCGGGCGACGTGGCGCAGCCGGAAATGGCGAGGAGGGCGAAGGCGAAAACGGTATTACGCATGGCGCTTTCCTGATTCCGTTGTCCGGTTCAACGCGCGGCGGATGGCCTCAGTTGACCCCTCAGTTGACCCACGTCCGGGCCCGCCAGCTCGCGGGAGCTTATCCGCTTCACGCCCGCCAAGTCCATGTCGCGCCACGCGGCCGCGAGCGATCCGCCGGTGTCGATTGCACGACAGGCGTCTTCGATCACGACCACCTCGAAGCCGGCCTTCCGCGCATCGAGCGCGGACCATGCCACGCAGAAGTCGGTCGCGAGGCCGCAGATGAATACCCGCGCGATCCCGCGCTCGCGCAGATACCCGGCAAGCCCGGTGGTGCGCTTGCCGTCGCCTTCCACGAATGCCGAGTAGCTGTCGACGTCGTGATGGTGGCCCTTCCGCACGATGAGCTGCGCGTGCGGGATGGCGAGCTCCGGGTGCAGCGCGGCACCCGCCGTGCCCTGCACGCAGTGGTCCGGCCATAGCACCTGCTCGCCGTAGTGGAGCTCGATCCGCTCGAAGGGCTGCCTTCCCGCGTGGCTGGCGGCGAACGAGGTGTGTCCCGGCGTATGCCAATCCTGCGTGATGACGACGTTTGCGAACCGGCGCGCGAGCACGTTGATCACCGGCACGACCTCGTCCCCGCGCGGCACCGCAAGCGCGCCGCCGGGCATGAAATCGTTCTGCACGTCGACGACCAGCAATACGTCGTGCTCGGTCACGCCGGAATTATAGGACTCGGGACGGGGACGAATATAATGCCCTCGCCGACCGCTCCACTAGAAGACAGAAGGGCGACCCACCATGGACGAGGAAATCCGCAAAGCGGCGCTGGACTACCACCGGCTGCCGAAGCCCGGAAAGATCGCGATCGCCCCGACCAAGGGCCTGCTCAATCAGCGGGACCTCGCGCTCGCGTACTCCCCGGGCGTTGCCGCCGCGTGCGAAGAAATCGTCCGCAACCCGGCCGAGGCCGCGTCGCTAACGTCGCGGGCGAACCTCGTCGCGGTGATCTCGAACGGTACCGCCGTCCTCGGGCTCGGCGCCATCGGCCCGCTCGCCGGCAAGCCGGTGATGGAAGGCAAGGCGGTGCTGTTCAAGAAGTTCGCCGGCATCGACGTTTTCGACCTCGAGCTCGACGAGCGCGATCCGGACAAGCTGGTCGACATGATCGTCGCGCTCGAGCCCACGTTCGGCGGCATCAACCTCGAGGACATCAAGGCGCCCGAGTGCTTCTACATCGAGCGGAAGTGCCGGGAGCGGATGAAGATCCCGGTGTTCCACGACGACCAGCACGGCACCGCGATCATCGTCGGTGCGGCGGTGACCAACGGCCTGCGCGTGGTGGGCAAGGACGTCTCCAACGTAAAGCTCGTCGTGTCCGGCGCCGGTGCGGCCGCCCTCGCCTGCCTCGACCTCCTGGTTGGCCTCGGCATCAAGATGGAGAACATCTGGGTCTCCGACATCGCCGGCGTGGTGTACGAGGGCCGCAAGGAGGAGATGGACCCCAACAAGGCGCGCTACGCCCGCAAGACGAACGCGCGCAAGCTCGCCGAGATCATCGAAGGCGCCGACATCTTCCTGGGCCTGTCGGCAGGCGGGGTGCTCAAGCCGGAGATGGTGAAGAAGATGGCGGCGAAGCCGCTCATCCTCGCCCTCGCGAACCCCGAGCCGGAGATCCTGCCCGACCTCGCCAAGCAGGCGCGGCCCGACGCGATCATCGCCACCGGCCGCTCCGACTACCCGAACCAGGTCAACAACGTCCTCTGCTTCCCGTTCATCTTCCGCGGCGCGCTCGACGTCGGCGCGACGACCATCAACGAGGCGATGAAGATCGCCGCGGTGAAGGCGATCGCCGACCTCGCGACCGCCGAGCAGTCCGATGTCGTCGCGGCGGCCTACGGCGAGCAGAACGTGCGGTTCGGACCGGAGTACCTGATCCCGCGGCCCTTCGATCCGCGGCTCATCGTGCAGATCGCTCCGGCGGTCGCCGAGGCGGCTATGAATTCCGGCGTCGCGACGCGTCCGATCGAGAACTTCGGCGCCTATCGCGATTCGCTCCAGCAGTTCGTCTACAACACCGGCTTCATCATGAAGCCGCTGTTCGCTGCGGCGAAGCAGTCCCCGCAGCGGATCGTTTACGCCGAAGGCGAGGATGAGCGCGTCCTGCGCGCGGTGCAGGTGGTCGTCGACGAGGGGCTGGCGAAGCCGATCCTCATCGGCCGTCCGGGGGTGATCGAGCGCTACATCGAGCGCCACGGGCTGCGCATCAGACCGGGCGTGGACTTCGAGCTGATCAATATCGAGTCGCACCCGCACTACCGCGAGTACTGGCAGGAGTATCACCGGCTGACCGAGCGGCGCGGGGTCTCGGTGCAGTACGCGAAGATCGAGATGCGCCGGCGCGGGACCGGCATCGGCGCGATGGCGATCCATCGCGGCGAGGCCGACGGCATGCTGTGCGGCACCTTCGGCACGCACGACCTGCACCTGCACTACGTCGACCAGGTCCTCGGCCGCAAGCCCGGCGTCAACCATTACTACGCGATGAACGTGCTGATCCTGCCGAAGCGCACGATCTTCATCTGCGACACCTACGTGAACTTCGACCCGACCGCCGAGCAGATCGCCGAGATGACCGTGCTTGCGGCGGAGGAGATCCGCCGCTTCGGGATCACCCCGCACGTCGCGCTGCTGTCGCACTCGAACTTCGGCACGAGCGACCGCCCGACCGCAGTCAAGATGCGCCAGGCGCTGGAGCTGATCGCCCGACGTGCGCCCGACCTCGAGGTCGAGGGCGAGATGCACGGCGACGCGGCGCTGTCCGAGGACGTCCGCTCGAACACCTTCCCGCGCTCGCGGCTCAAGGGCGAGGCGAACCTGCTGATCATGCCGACCCTGGACGCGGCCAACATCTCTTTCAACCTGCTCAAGACGGCCGCCGCCGATGGCGTCACCATCGGCCCGATCCTCCTCGGCTGCACCCGGCCGGCGCACATCCTGACGCCATCGGCCACGGTGCGGCGAATCGTCAACATGACGGCGCTGACCGTGGTCGAGGCGAACGCGCAACGGACGCTTTTCTCCGCCTAGGGAATCCGGGCGCCGCGGGTGAGGGCGCCGGGAGGATTGCCAGGGGCGCCGTCGTCCCGTAGTGCACTTTCCATGCGGCGGGGGCTACACTTCCTGCATGCGGCTCCGGGGTAGGGAGGAGGAGGGCCGCGCGGGGACGGATGACAACGACCAAGAAAACCGGGCTGATCCTCACCGGGGGCGGCGCGCGCGCGGCCTACCAGGTCGGGGTGCTGAAGGCGGTTGCCGAGCTCCTCGGCCAGCCGCGCGAGAGCCCGTTCGCCATCCTGTGCGGGACCTCGGCCGGTGCGATCAACGCCGCCGCGCTCGCCATCCACGCCGACGACTTCGCCGAGAGCGTCCGGCACCTCGTCGGCGTCTGGGACGGCTTCCACTGTCACCACGTATACCGCAGCGACTGGCCGGGGATCATCCGCACCGGTCGGCGGTGGCTCGGTAACCTGATGCTGATCAACCGCACGAACCCGATCTCGCTTCTCGACAGCACGCCGCTGCGGGAGATGCTCGCGCGCACGATGGACTTCAGCCGCATCCAGGCGAACATCGACCGGGGCGCGGTCTACGCCGTCTCGGTCACTGCCTCCGGTTACACGTCGGGCCAGAGCGTCACCTTCTACCAGGGCGGGTCGGGCCTTGAGGACTGGGAACGGTGGCAACGGGTGGGGGCCTCGACGAGCTTGAACGTCGATCTGCTGCTCGCCTCGAGCGCGATCCCGTTCATCTTCCCGGCGGTGAAGTTCCACCGCGAGTTCTTCGGCGACGGCTCGATGCGCCAGATCGCGCCGATCTCGCCCGCGCTCCACCTCGGCGCGGACAAGGTGCTGGTCATCGGGACCGGGCGCCAGTCCCACGAGCCGGCGCGCGTGCGATCCAATCTGTACCCGTCGCTCGCGCAGATCGCCGGGCACGCGCTCAACTCGATCTTCCTCGACAGCCTCGCGGTCGATATCGAGCGGCTGCAGCGGATCAACAAGACCCTGCAGTGCGTCGAGCCGGACAAGGCGAAGGAGCTGGGCCTCTCGCTGCGTCCGATCGACGTGTTCGTGCTCCACCCCAGCCAGCAGATCGAGCGGATCGCCTCCCGCTACGCCCAGCATTTCCCGCCCGCCGTCAGGTTCCTGCTGCGCGCGGTCGGCGCGATGAACCGCAACGGCTCGAACCTCGCGAGCTACCTCCTGTTCGAAGCGCCCTTTACGAAGGCCCTGGTCCACCTCGGCTACGAGGACACGATGGCGCGCGGCGAGGAGATGCTGGCGTTTTTGCGGCGCGGGGCCTAAACTCGATCGCCCCGCGCACCGCTCGTCGCGCCCTGCCCGCATCTCGCCCCCATGACCCAAGAAAACCCGTTCCAGGACCCGTTCGAGCTGCTGAAGAAGATGTGGGCGCCGATGGGATTGCCCCTCGCCCCGCTGCTCGACCAGAACGACATCGAGAAGCGCATCGCCGACCTCAAGTCGGTCGAGACCTGGCTCAGCATGAACATGAACGTCCTGCGCATGACGATCCAGGGGCTGGAGATGCAGAAGGCGACGCTCGCGGCTTTCCAGTCGATGCAGCCGAAAGCCGATCCGCCGCCCAAGGCCGACGCGCAGCCGAAGGCGGGGGCGGGACCTGTGCCGCCGCCTTCGGCAGCCGACGCCTGGTGGAGCCTGCTGCAGCAGATGCAGAATCCGCCGCCGGCGCCGAAACCCGACGCGAAGCCCGAGAAAAAGGGCAAATGACGGGGCGCCGGGCCGCGACCGCGAGCGCGTTCCGCGCCGGACATGCGCGCGCCGCGCGCTGGCAGGATGCAGTGGCGCAGGCGCTCGCCGGGGTCGGCGAGCCGCCGCCCGGGGCGAACCTCGGTTTCGTGTACGTGAGCGACCGTCTCGGCGGGCCCGCCGAGGACGTTCTCGAGCGACTGCGCGACGAAACGGGTGTCCAGGACTGGATCGGCTCGGTCGGCGTCGGCGTGCTGGCGAGCGGCGTGGAGTATTTCGACGAGCCGGCGGTTTCGCTGATGCTCGCGGCGTTGCCGGCGGGCGAGTTCCAGGTCTTCTCGGGGAAGCTGCGGCCGCCGCCGCTCGGGCGTCGCACCGCGAGCGGCGCCGAGGCCGCGCACTTCGCGATCGTTCACGGCGACCCGGAGACGGACGACATGCCGGAGCTGATCGAGGACATGTCGGCGAAGGTCGCGAGCGGCTATCTCGTCGGCGGGCTGTCGAGCTCGAGGTCGGCGACCTTTCAGGTCGCGAACGACGTGCTGCAGGGCGGACTGTCGGGCGTCGTCCTGTCCTCCCGGATCGAGCTCGCCACGCGGCTCACCCAGGGATGCTCGCCGCTCCGCCGCGGCCCGGGTGCGGCGGCGGTGCGCCACGAGGTGACCGAAGGCGAGCGCAACATCATCGTCGCGCTCGATGGACGGCCTGCGCTCGACGTGCTGCGTGCCGAGCTGGAGCACGAGGCAGTCGGGTATTTCCGGCGTGCGGCGTAGTCGATCTACGTCGGGCTGCCGGTGTCCGGGTCCGACACCGGCGACTATCTCGTGCGCAACCTGGTCGGGATCGATCCCAAGCACAAGGCGATCGCGATCGGCGCCGCCGTCGAGCCGGGGATGCAGGTCATCTTCTGCCGGCGCGACGGCGCGTCCGCGCGCGAGGATCTCGGACGCATGCTCGACTCGATCGCCGGCCAGCTCGACGGTCCCCCGAAGGGCGGGCTCTACTACGCGTGCGTCGGCCGCGGCGAGCACATGTTCGGGCGGCGCTCGGCGGAGCTCGGCATCATCCGCGAGCGCCTCGGCGATTTTCCGCTCGCGGGCTTCTTCTGCAACGGCGAGATCTCCCACGACCGACTGTACGGCTACACCGGCGTGCTGACACTCTTTCGGTAGCGCCCCATCCACTTCGCGTTCATCCGCGGATCCTTTCCTTCTTGTCGTAGGAGAACCCAATGCCCAAAGCGATTCGATTCCACAAGACCGGTGGTCCCGAGGTGCTCGTCTGGGAGGACGTCGAGGTCGGCGATCCCGGCGCCGGCCAGATCCGGATCCGCCATCATGCGGTCGGTCTGAACTATCTGGACACCTACCATCGATCCGGGCTGTACCCGCTGCCGCTCCCGAGCGGGTGCGGCACCGAAGGCGCGGGCGTGGTCGAGGCAGTGGGCGCCGGCGTCGCCGATCTCAAGGTGGGCGATCGCGTGGCGTACGCCGGCGGTGCCCCGGGCGCGTACGCCGAGGTGCGGCTGTTCCCGGCCGACCGCGCGGTGAAGATTCCGGACGGCATTTCGTTCGAGACGGCAGCGGCGATGATGCTGAAGGGCATGACCGCGCAGTACCTGATCAAACGGACGTTCAAGGTGCAGCCCGGGATGACGGTGCTCTGGCACGCCGCCGCCGGCGGGGTCGGGCTGATCGCCTCCCAGTGGCTGAAGTCGCTCGGGGTGACGGTGATCGGAACGGTCGGGTCGGACGCGAAGGCCGCGCTCGCCAAGGCGCACGGCTGCGAGCACACGATCGTCTACACCCGCGAGAACTTCGTCGAGCGCGTGAAGGAGATCACCGGCGGCAAGGGCGTGCCGGTGGTCTACGATTCGGTGGGCAAGCTCACGTTCATGGGCTCGCTCGACTGCCTGCAGCCGATCGGCATGATGGTGAGCTTCGGCAATTCCTCCGGCCCCGTGGACTCGTTCGCGCCCGGAATCCTGCAGCAGAAGGGGTCGCTCTACCTCACCCGGCCGACGCTGGTGACGTACACGGCGAAGCGCGAGGACCTGGTCGCGTGCGCGAACGATCTCTTCGACGTGGTGACATCGGGCAAGGTGAAGATCGAGATCGCACAGCGTTACGCGCTGAAGGACGCCGCGCAGGCTCATCGCGACCTCGAGGCACGCAAGACCACGGGCTCGACCGTCCGCACCCCGTGAGCGACGCGCTCGACGCGTTCCGGCTCGACGGCCGGGTCGCGGTCGTCACCGGGGCCGCGCACGGGATCGGGCGCGCGATCTCGCTCGCGTTCGCCGAGGCCGGCGCGGCCGTCGCCTGCGTCGACATCGAAGCCGACCTGGCCGCGGTGACGGCGGAGGCGATCCGCCAGGCAGGCGGCAGCGCGACCGCGTTCGCCTGCGACGTCGCGGACGAAGCCTCGATTAGCGCCGCCGCGGCCGAGATCGAGCGCAAGCTCGGTCGCGCGCGGGTGCTGGTGAACGGCGCGGCGACCCTCGACGTCGGCGGGCCGGTGCTCGAGACCGACCTCGCGACCTGGAACCGCGTCATCGCGATCAACCTCACCGGCGCGTTCCTGATGACCAAGGCGGTGCTGCCGGCGATGATCGCGGCCGGCGGCGGCTCGATCATCCACATCGCCTCGCAGCTCGGCAGCGTAGCCTCCCCCGGCCGCGCCGCGTACTGCTCCACGAAGGGGGCGCTGATCCAGCTCGCGAAGGTCATGGCCGCGGAGCTCGGAAGCCGGGGCATCCGCGTCAACACGCTGTCGCCCGGTGGCGTGGAGACGCGCCGCCTCGAGTTCCGCTACGGCGACATGGAATCGGCGCGGCGCGCGAACGTCGCGAAGTACCTGCTCGGCCGGCTCGGGCAGCCGGCGGAGCTCGCGGCCGCCGCGCTCTTCCTCGCCGCCGACGCCTCGTCGTTCATGACCGGCGCCGATCTCCTCGTCGACGGCGGCTATAACGCAGTGTGACGAACGGCGCGCTCCGCACCGCGCTCTACCCGGAGATCGAGCCCTACGCGTCGGGCATGTTGCCGCTCGACGCCATCCACGCGATGTACTGGGAGACCTCCGGAAGCCCGCAGGGGATCCCGGTCGTCTTCCTCCATGGCGGGCCGGGATCGGGATCGACGCCGAAGCACCGGCGATTCTTCGACCCGGAGGCCTACCGGATCGTCGTCTACGACCAGCGCGGCGCGGGGCGCTCGACGCCGCTCGGCGAGCTGCGCGAGAACACGACGCCGCACCTCGTCGCCGACCTCGAGCGCCTGCGCGAATCGCTCGGCATCGAGCGCTGGCTGGTGTTCGGCGGCTCCTGGGGCTCGACGCTCGCCCTCGCGTACGCAGAGCACCATCCGACCCGCTGCCTCGGTCTCGTGCTGCGCGGGATCTTCCTGTGCCGCAAGAGCGAGATCGACTGGTTCCTCTATGGCCTGCGCGCGATCTTCCCCGAGCCGTGGGAGCGTTTCGCCGGTTTCCTGCCGCCGGGGGAGCGCGGCGACCTCCTCGGCAACTACTACCGGCGGCTGGTCGATCCGGACCCGGCGGTACACATGCCGGCCGCACGGGCGTGGAGCGTCTACGAAGGCTCGTGCTCGACGCTGCTGCCGTCGCGGGAGACGGTGGACTATTTCGCGGGCGACGTTGTCGCGCTCGGCCTCGCGCGGATGGAGGCGCATTACTTCCGCAACGACATCTTCCTGCCGGAGAACGCGCTGCTCGCGAACGCCGGGCGGCTCCGCGGCATTCCGGGCGTGATCGTGCAGGGCCGCTACGACGTCGTGTGCCCGATAGTCTCGGCGCACGAGCTCGCGGCCGCATGGCCGGAAGCGGACTACCAGGTCGTCCCCGACGCCGGCCACTCGGCCTGGGAGCCCGGCATCAGCGCGGCGCTGGTCGCCGCGTGCGAGCGGTTCAAGCGCCGCTAGGTCCGCGCCTTTCGCAGCGTCGGGTCCTGCAGCGTCGTGTCCTGGCCGGGCGGCGGACTGTCGGCCGCCTCCTCGAGCGAGTGGGACTCGCGCCACTCCTCGCGCGGCCGCACGCGGCCGTCGGTCCCGACCTGGTCCAGCCCCCAGTACAGCTCGACGTGGTGGTTGTCCGGGTCGAAGAACTCGACCGCGATCTGGCAGCCGGCGCGCCGCCGTCCGTGCACGATGATCTTCACGCCGTGCTTGCGCAGGTGGTCGCGGAAGCGGAACAGCTCGTCGAGCGTCGCCGCCTCGAACGCGACGTGGTTGAGGTCCACCCGGTTGGAGGGCGCGCGGCCGCTGCCGACCAGCGCGAGCGAATGATGATCGGTGTTGCAGCGGAGGAACACCATGCCGCCCGCGGTCATGCTCTCGTCGTAGACGTCCGACACCCTGAAACCGAGCACCTCCGTGTAGAAGCGCGTCGAGCGCTCGAGGTCCTGGACGTTGAGCACGACGTGCCCGAGCTTCCGGAAGCCGAACGGCAGTCCGGCGGGCGGCGCCATCGCCTTCAACTTCTCGACGTCGACCGGCATGCGCGGGTCTCCTTCCCCAAGTGTTGAATCCGCCGAGTCTAGCGCGGAAGGGGACAGGCCCTACAATACCCGCCGAGGAGGGGGTT
>Ga0105091_10001466_pt1 | contig 10337 bp, 9 predicted proteins | sample PPLLak1March2015_FD_87022 | JGI IMG/M metagenome (GOLD analysis project Ga0105091, IMG submission 87022) | Freshwater sediment microbial communities from Prairie Pothole Lake near Jamestown, North Dakota, USA - PPLs Lake P7 Core (1) Depth... | ecosystem: Environmental > Aquatic > Freshwater >... | reverse complement strand
GTAGGCAGCTCGCCCTGCGCCACCTGCTTGACCGTCTCGCCGATCTCGCGCACCTCTGCCAGCGGGCTGGACAGCCACTTGCGGATGGCGTTCTCCAGCACGCGCCCGTTGGCCGTCATGCCGACGTTGGCCAGGGAAGCCGCGGGCAGGATGAAGCGGCACACATCCACATAACGCGAGCGGATACGGCGATCATAGGCGGCCTCTTTTTCATCCTCGCGGCGCGCGATTTGCGCTGCAATCAGTTCCTTGACCGGCTCCAGCGAAGCAGCATAGGTCTCGAACAGCATGCGGCAAGTAGCAACGTACTCATCAAGCAGGGGATGCCCGTCTAATTCAGCCGGGGTGTGGAAAGAATCTTCGTCCCATTTCTGGTAGCGAGTAGATTTTTCCGTATAAGACGCCAGCCGGTTGCTCTCGATGGCTTCCATCGCAATCCGGGAAGCGTTCTCGATGGCCAGGTGTAGCACAGCATGTTCCGCCACGGAGGCGTGTCCGTATCCGACCACCCACTTCTCGTGGAACTGGGCAGATTTTTCATCGGTCAGGTCGGCAGCGATGTCGCGGAAGGAATCGGGAAAACGCGATGTTTTGGCAAAGGCCACCGCAATGGTTTCGGGGGATAATTCTTTGGAAGAAAGCAGATAGATATCTCGTTTAGGGGCAGGCATGGGAACTCCTTTGGCAAATTGGACGCATTATAACAAAAGGGCGGCCAAAGGGCCGCCACTATGAAAGAATTTCTCTTGTTTTTGCGATATCCGCGCGAATCCGCTCCAACAGAGCCTCCACGCTGTTGAACCTCAGCTCTTCCCGCAAATACTCCACGAATTCCAGTTTCAACTCCTGGCCATACAGGTCGCGGTCAAAATCAAGAATATGAGCTTCCAGGTTCGGCGTCTCTTTATCGGGGGTGAAGGTTGGGTTGATGCCGATATTGACCGCGGCCCGATGCTTCTCATCCCCAATCCAGGCCCAACAGACATACACCCCGTTGGCCGGGATGACTTTGTCTTTGGGATAATCGATATTTGCAGTAGGGATATTGATTCTGCGTCCGCGACCGTCACCGTGCACAACCGGTCCACTGAGGGCATAGAAACGGCCCAGGTTTTCGGCCGCGCGGGCGACCTGTCCGGAACTGATACGTTTACGGATCAAGCTTGACGAGATCACATCTTCGCCGTTCTTTACCGGATCGACGGCATGCACTTTGTACCCCAACTCTCCGCCAATCTCGGACAGGCGTTCCAGGTTCCCTTCGCGATTATGGCCCAGGGCAAAGTCATAGCCTATCCATAACGAACGCAGGTCCAGGCGGCGGGAGACGCGGCGCATAAAGTCCCATGCTGAGAGTTTGGCAAATTCGGGGGTAAACGTTTGCGTAATGACAACATCCACGCCTAACGCACCGAGCAGGTCAGCGCGTTCTTCCGGAGTGGTCAGGCTCTTCAAGTCATAGCGCTTCCCCAGCACCACCGCAGGATGCGGCCAAAAGGTAAGCACGACGGCAGGCGCGTCCTTTTGATGAGCGCCTGCCGTCAAATTCGTCAGGATTTCTTGATGCCCACGATGTACGCCATCAAAGACACCGATCGTAAGCCAGGCGTCTTGCAGGAAAATATCGTCTAAAGAGCGGTAGTGTTGCATGCGAATCGATTGTTTTCCGGGTGAATATGTCGATGGATGGCAGTATGCACCGCTGCTCTTATGCCGCAACTTCCTTATGCTGTAGGGTATCTGACTGATTTTCAGGGTACTCTATCAACTTTAACCATGCAATTTAAGCTGGTTGCCCCGCTAAGGCGGGGTTGCGGTACTTGGGGCTTATCCAGATTGGAAGAAAACCTTCTTAGGCTGCCATTCGCGCGAGCCTTCTTCTTCCCCTGGGAGACATTGCATCAAAGCGACCAGTTCGCCCTGCGTGCTGACGCCGCGAACCCAGCTTTCCAGTTTTGTTTCGGGATCTGCCTTGACGCGGTGCCCGTGACGGACTTCTTCGACCTCGTCCGGGTTGAGTTCTATCGCTTCCCAATCGCCAAGGGCTTCCGCCGCCGGGATGAGATACTGGTACCAGCTACCGGATTGGAAGGCTTCTTGCAATTTGCGCAGCGGCACTGCATCGCGCAAGGTGAAGCGCCCGCTCTTGGTACGACGCAAACCGACCAGGTAAGCGCCGGTTCCGAGCGTTTCGCCAAGGTCGTTGGCCAGCGAGCGCACATACGTTCCGGACGAACAATGTACGTCCACGACCACCTCAGGGGGCGCCCATTCGAGCACTTCCAGGTGATGCACTTGAATGAGGCGCGGCTCAAGGTCTACTTCTTCACCCTTGCGGGCCATATCGTAAGCCTTGCGTCCCTTCACTTTGACGGCAGAATACTGTGGGGGAGTCTGTTCGATCTCGCCCTCGAAGGACTTAAGAACCTTCTCGAACTCTTCTTCCGTCACATTGACGGGCATCTCCTGGCTGGTGAACTTGCCATCTGCATCGTAGGTATCGGTTGAATTACCCAGGCGAATGATGGCCTGATACCTTTTGTCCGAAGCAGAAACGAATTCGCTAAGGCGTACTGCCGGGCCAATCAGAACAACCAACACACCAGAAGCACGGGGATCGAGCGTCCCAGTGTGCCCGGCACGACGGATGCCGGTCCCATTACGAATAGCTTGCACGACATCGTGCGATGTCATGCCTACCGGTTTATCAACAACCAAAACGCCGGAAATAGCGTTCTTTACGTCTTGACTGTTCATATTTCCTCCTAAATCATCCCTTTCTTGTCTAATTATTACACATTTCTGTCTGTTTGGGTTAAAGCCCCAACATCTCTTTTGTTTTTTCCAACACCATTGGTTGAATTTCGTTCAGCTTGCCCGGGATATCGGCCCCGGCTGCCGCAGCGTGTCCGCCGCCGCCAAAATGTTTGGCAACGGATGAAACGTCAACGCCCTGTTCCAGCGCACGCCACGATATTTTTACATGATTGTCGCGTTGTTCGACAAAAATCATGCCTACTTTGTGATCTTCGATTGCAGAGATCATATTGATCAGGTCGGCGTCATCGTTCCCATCATAACCGCTCGCTGTACGATCTGCAAGAGAGAGAGTACTCCATACCATGCCATCCGAGGACTCAAGCTTGGAAAGTCCCGCTCCCCAATAACGAGCCGCAGGCAGCGAGCGTCGGACGAGACCACGCATATACAGCGCGGACATATCCACGCCCGTTTCCATCAGTGCCGCCGACTGGCGCAAGGCTTCCGGTGTGATGTTCGCGGTACGGAAACCCAGCGTATCGGTGATGATCCCGGTCAACAGGGCAGCCGCTACCGGCTGGGTGATCTCATAGCCCCAGGCTGGAAGATAATTGGTCAGGATGGCTGCGGTCGCAACTTCTTCCCCTTCGATCAAATTCAACGCCCCAAAGCGCTCATTGGTGATGTGATGGTCTATATTAATATCCGGTTGTCTAAAGGTTTGGAAAGGCTTACCAAGACGTTTGAAATCGGCGCAATCTACAGTAATGAACGTATCGAAATCACCATCCAGTTCTTTCCGGACCCGGTCGCTGCCTTCCAGATAACGGAAATTGGATGGAACTCCGTCAGCCAGCACCATCTGGACGGTTTTACCAGCATTTTGCAATGCCAATCCCAGTCCAAGCAGGGAACCGATGGCATCACCATCTGGGCGGACATGGGAAGTAATTAATATTTTTTGAGCGTCCCCAAGACGTTTTTTGATCGCTGCGATGATGTCTCCAGGCATTCTTATTGCATAAACTCCGCTAAGTGTTTTTATTTTTCAACTGTGTTAGTAATTTCTCGATATGGTCGGCGTTTTCAGGAGTTGGGTCCCAGTGAAAACGCAAGCGAGGAAAGGTACGCAATTCAATGCGCGCGGACAGTGCCCGGCGCAGAAATCCGCTGGCGCTATTCAAACCTGCCAGGACTTCTTTGGAACGCCCCACCCCTTCAACAGCCGAAACATAAACATCCGCAAATGCCAGTTCCTTGTCTACTTTTACATCTGTAACGAAAATTTGTTGCAGGCGCGGATCACTGATCTCCCGGATGAGCATTTCCGAGAGCTCCTGGCGGATGCGGTCTGCAATACGTTGAAGTCTGATTCCTGATGCCATCATTCAGAGCGAAGGCGGGGTGTCCCCCGCCCATAAAATCTACGCTGATTTCTCCAAAACATAGCATACGAGCTCGTCACCAACTTCGATATTGTGGAAGTTCTTCAAACCAACACCACACTCGAAACCGGTGCGGACTTCGCGTACATCTTCTTTTTCATGCTTGAGAGAGGACATTTCGCCTTCGTAAACCAGGTCATCACCGCGATACAGGCGGACTTTGGCATTACGGCGTAACTCGCCCTCACGCACCTTACAGCCGGCGATCTTGCCAACCTTCGAGATCGGGAAGACAGCCATCACTTCGGCGCGCCCGATGACTTTCTCCGTCACCACCGGCTCGAGCATACCCTTGAGAGCCTTCTCGATATCCTCGGTCAGACGGTAGATGATATCATATAAGCGGATCGAGATGCCTTCTTTTTCAGCCAGGCGACGGGCGGCGACATCTGCCTGCACGTTAAAACCGATGACGATGGCCTTCGAAGCGGAAGCCAGCATAACGTCATTTTCACCGATGTTACCGGTTTCGGCATACAAGACTTTGACGCCAATCTCACCCTTGCCCAATTTTTCTACTTCCGACATGATCGGCTCAAGCGAACCCTGCACATCGGCTTTGATGATCAGGCCGAGTTCCCGGGCTTCACCTGCCTGGTAAGCAGCAAACAGATCTTCGAGTGAGGCCTTCTTTTTGAATTGCGCCCGTTGTTTTTGCGCCTCAAGCCGCTGAGCGACAATGTCGCGCGCTTCTTTATCCGAACCTACGACCTGGAACAGGTCCCCCGCAGACGGGACATCGTTCAGCCCGAGAACGCCCACCGGTGTGGACGGACCAGCTTTTTTGACGGGCTTTCCGCGGAAGTCGAACATGGCGCGTAAACGCCCGTAGGCGGTGCCGGCAACCACAATGTCGCCGGATTGAAGCGTTCCGTTCTGGACCAGCAGGGTTGCCACCGTGCCCTTGGTCTTATCCACCTCCGCTTCGATGACCGTCCCAATCGTGCGCCCATCTGGATTGGCGCGGATGTCGGTATTGTCGGTCACCAACAGGACCGCTTCCAACAGGTCATCGATGCCTTCTTTCTGCTTGGCGGAGACCGGGATGACCATCGTGCTGCCGCCCCAGTCATCCGGAACAAGTTCCTGCTCGGCCAGTTGCTGCTTGACCCGCTCAGGGTTGGCATTGGCCTTGTCGATCTTATTCATGGCCACAACGATCGGCACGCGCGCCGCTTTGGCATGCGCGATGGCTTCCTTGGTCTGGGGCATGACGCCATCGTCAGCTGCCACCACCAGAATGACAATATCTGCACCCTGGGCACCACGTGCGCGCATGGCTGTAAAAGCCGCATGGCCGGGTGTATCCAGGAATGAAATTGTGCGCCCTTTCATCTCAACCTGATAGGCGCTGATGTGCTGGGTAATACCGCCTGCTTCGCCACCCGCCACGTTTGTCTTACGGATAGCATCCAGCAGAGAAGTTTTGCCATGATCGACGTGGCCGAGAATCGTGACCACTGGCGCACGATTCACGAGTTTGGACTCATCCTCACCCGCGATCAACTTCCGCCAGAGTGGGATCTCACCAACTTCTTCCTTGACTTCTTCTTCAAAGATTTCAGGGACGGCATCATATCCGTATTCGGCAACGACAATTGCAGCGGTGTCGAAATCCACCGCCTGATTAATGCTCGCCATAACACCGTTGCTCATCAATTTTTTGATGATGTCGATAGGACTTCTGTCAATGATCTGTGCCAGATCTCGGATCACGATGTTGGCAGGGAGTTCGATTTTGTTCCCGTTTTCGCTCATATGCCACCTCCTGGTAGACTACACATTTACGCTTCGCCCCCCATATTTGCGAAGCCAGGTCCGGTCAGCGGAAAAGGTGCACCGTGAGCGAAATTAATCGGTCACTTGGTCAACGCTTCATCCACGCTCAATTCACCGGACTCTTCAGGGAGCGTTTCCATAAAGGCCTGCAAACGCTCTCGTTCTTCAGCGGCCAATTCGGTCTTCAACGCATGCGCCAATGCGCCCTTCAAACCCCGTTCCCAGCAGGACCGCCGGTCGTGTAGATAGGCGCCACGCCCGGCCAGTTTCCCGGTCAAATCCACCTGCACCCCTTCAGGCGAACGGACGATACGAATCAACTGGCGTTTCGGCATTACCGTGCGACAGCCCACACAGGTCCGCTGCGGGATATGCTTTATGCGTTGAACAGTCTTCTTAGCCACCTTAATCTCTCCTCACCCTTTCCTCCTCTCTTGCATGCGCATGTCCCGGTAGGACTGTACTTGCAAGAACGAGGCAAGGAATGAGGGCTATAAAAAAATTACCAATTTTCTCCGAAGTCATCGCCAGCGCGCTTGTGTTTCTTGCGCGCGACAACTTCACCAAGGTCTTCATCATACTCAATTTCGACGTGTTTCTTCTTTTTCTTCTTACCCTTCTTTTTCTTGTCGTCGGATTCTTCTTCCTCATCCTCTCCAGTTGCACTTCCTGTCTGGAACATCTCTTTTAGAGCAAACAACTCATCCAGTGAAACGTCATCTTTGACAAGGTCAGAATCTTCAGTAAGGGCTTCTTCTTCCTTCTTCTTGGGCTTTTTCTCTTTAGCTTTTTCTTCGGCAGGCGCTTCAACCACTCCTTCGGCAACCGCTTCAGGTTTGGCTTCGTCCTGCGCAGACACAACAATCTGTTCCTCGGCTACAGGCGCTTCAACAATCTCTTCAGGTTCTGCTACTTGCTCGACAACCGGAGCTACTTCTGCAACGACCTCAGGCTCAAGCCGGGCTTCCGGCTCAGGTTCCGGTTCAGGGAAGGTCAATGCAGCCAGGGATTCTTTGATATTGTCCATAGCCTTGGGACCAACACCTGGCAGCATCAACACCTTATCCGGATCAACTTTCAAAGCCATCATTAGATCACCGACGGTTTCGAATTCAGCCTCGGTCAGTATGTTAAGGATGTGTTCCTTGATCCCGGCATCGTAGATGGACATCTTGAAAGCGGCCGCAGGGATCTCGGCCCGGGCAGTCGTCACGCGTTCTTCTTCCACACGAGCTGCTTCTTCCTGGATCTGGATGGTGCGCCGTTCGACACGGTCCACGAACTGGGACAGTTGTGTGTACTCTTCGGGCGTGACCGGGCGGCCTTCCGACTTTTTGGTCAGGATCTGCTCGATAGCCGGGATCGTTTCGACCACGGCCGGTAGCATTCCGGCCAGACCAGCGTCCATCTGTAATTTCCGGATTGCATCGCCAGCCGCCTCGACCAGCGACTTGATGTCGATGCGCCAGCCGGTCAGCTTGGCAGCCAGGCGGGCGTTCTGCCCGTCACGGCCGATTGCCAGACTCAACTGGTCTTCCTGAACCACGACAGTCGCAGTGCGGCCAGCATCGGGCGTCTCGGAGAGATACACACCGGTCACACGAGCCGGGCTGATGGCCTTGGAAATATAAATCACCGGGTCGGGGTCCCATTGGATGATATCGATTTTTTCGTCGTGCAATTCCTTGACGATGGCCTGAATGCGGACGCCCTTGATCCCCACGCAAGCGCCCACCGGGTCGACGCCAGCTTGGGTAGCCATAACGGCTACCTTAGCGCGCTGTCCAGGCTCGCGGGCAATCGCGCGGACCTCGACAATGCCATGATAAATCTCAGGAACCTCATTCTCCAACAAGCGGCGCAAGAAGTTGCGATGCGAGCGCGATAGGATGATTTGCGGGCCGCGCGAACCATCTTTCACTTCCAACACAACCGCGCGAATACGATCATGAACTTTGTATCGTTCGCCGGGGATGCGCTGGTTGCCTGGCAACATGCCTTCAGCCTTCATATCCAGGCCTACGGTTGTTGATTGGGCGTTGGTGGCCTGCACCACACCGCTGACAATCTCGCCGGATTGCTTGTCAAAGTAGTCCATCTGGGCGGCGCGCTCGGCCTCACGGATGCGTTGCTGGATAACCTGGCGCGCAGTTTGCGCGGCAACGCGGCCAAAATCCGCAGGAGTGGTTTCGACGATGGCCATATCACCAAGATTGACGTCTGCATTGAAGCGCCTGGCTTCTTCCAGAGTCACTTCGGTGCGGTCATCCACTATGTCTTCCACCACTTCCTTCTCAGCGTAGATCAGTACCTGTCCGCTCTCCGGATCGATTTTGGCTTCCACATGCTGCGCACTGGACGCGTTGACAGCCCGCCGGTAGGCCGAAACCATGGCGGACTCAATTGCTCCCAGGATGATTTCCTTGGGCAGCTGTTTATCTTCCAGTACTTCGTTGAAAGCCAGGGCGAATTCGCTCTTCGTCATGCTATTCTTGCTCCATCTAAGTTCTTTCGTATCCTTTCAAAAAAACCGGGGTGTGGGGTAACCCCACCTCCTCCGTCTTTTTGGGATGATACGTTCTTTACAAGCAGAAAAGTGGGGGTTGCCCACTTTTCGACGCTTCCGGTATTGGTGCCACGTACAGGTAAAATTCTAGCACAGATGAGAGAGAGATGCAAGGTTTTAAACATTCTGTCATTGCGAGGAAGGCTTCAGCCTGACGTGGCAATCCCTGTTTATCAGGCATAGCCATTTGGTGATATTCATCTGGTAAACGGGAGATTGCCGCGCCGCTTAGCGGCTCGCAATGACATCTGGCGAGTATAATACCGCCCATGACTGATCGGGACATGCAAAAAGCCGCCCTGCGCGGCGAGCCGTCATACGTCTGGCGGGAAGGGCAACGGCGACGCCTGGAGATGATCGTTAATGCGGCCGGGGAGCGGATAAAAGGCCGTGTCCTGGAAAATGGCTGCGGGGTGGGCATGTATGTGGAGCACATGGCCCCTTATGGCGGTTGTATCATCGGACTGGAATACGACTTCGAGCGCGCCGCCGAAGCCGGGACTCGCTCCCCGGGCATCCTCAACGCAGCAGGCGAATCCCTTCCGCTTCCTTCCAACACCTTCGACCTGATCCTGAGCCACGAAGTGCTCGAACACGTCCGGGACGATGCCCAAGCCGTGCGCGAGATGCTGCGCGTCCTTCGAAGTCCCGACCCTGCGTCGGGAAAGCCCGGTGGCCGGATCATGCTCTTTGTGCCAAACCGCGGCTATCCTTTCGAAACGCACGGCATTTATTGGAGGGGAAAGTATTATTTTGGCAACAAGCCCTTCGTAAATTATTTACCCCGCAAATGGCGGGACAAACTCGCCCCACACGTCAAGGTTTACTCCAAACGCGACCTGGAGAAATTATTTGCAGGTTTACCTGTTAAATTCATCGAGCGCACGGTCATTTTCGGCGCGTATGACAACATCATCGCCCGTTTTGGGGTCTTCGGCAAAGTGCTGCGAGGAATTTTGCAATTTTTGGAGAAGACACCTTTGAAAGGGCTGGGGCTATCCCATTTTTGGGTGGTGGAGAAAATTGGTTCAACCGCTTTTAGCAGGAAGGTTCGGAGCAAAAGCAATACATAACCACGGAGTCACGGAGTCTGAATTCTCCGTGACTCCGTGGTGGAATCCCGCTATAAACTGGAAAGCTAAAAATGTAACTGGCGAGGGCTCGAGTTCACCTGAGCCATTATGTGCTGTGTGGGGAAAGGCAACTTCCGGCTTAGAAAGCAGCCCAGTCCGATTCGGCCCAGACACTGATATCCGGCATGCCCTCAAAGAGTGCGCCAAATGCCTCGGCCACCTGCGGGTCACCCATAAATTTTTGCAAACCCTCGATGTTGCTCCAGGTGTCGATCGCCAGGAACTCCATCGGATCCTGCGGGTTGAGATGCGCTTTGTGGTGTAATGCGCCCATCGGGCGGGTCATCGCAGACAATTTCTCCACGGTCGCATCGTGCGCCATCTGCGCTTCTTTTTGGCTGGCGCCTTTCAATTTGCCGCGTACAACAGTAATGTAATTCATTTGAATCTCCTTTAGTTGGTCTTAATGTATATGACGGAAGTTCTCCCCAAAATTGTGCGCTCTCTCCAAAACTGGTATATTGTTAGGACATACTTAGTTCGCGAAAAGATACCGAAAATAAGCGTGCTGCGCACGCCACCCTTATTTTCGGGCTTCACTTATTCAACTGCGTAACTTCTGATTGTGGTTCTTCCGTCTTTGGCGGGATAGAGGCCCGAAAATTGGGTTGTGAGCGAGCGTACGCTCGCTCACAACCCAATTTTCGGTATTTT
>Ga0105091_10001465_pt1 | contig 10339 bp, 10 predicted proteins | sample PPLLak1March2015_FD_87022 | JGI IMG/M metagenome (GOLD analysis project Ga0105091, IMG submission 87022) | Freshwater sediment microbial communities from Prairie Pothole Lake near Jamestown, North Dakota, USA - PPLs Lake P7 Core (1) Depth... | ecosystem: Environmental > Aquatic > Freshwater >... | reverse complement strand
TGAGCTCGATTCCTGCTGTGCTATCGCGGCTTCACGGTGGGTATAATGTCGCCATTTGAACAGCCGGAAACAATTCGACATGGCCAGCCAACCCAGCAAAGAACTCGAAACCTTCGACAACCCCTACCCTGAGCGGGATTACCATATCCACATGGAAGTCCCGGAATTCACCTGCCTGTGCCCAAAAACAGGCCAGCCTGACTTCGCCACCCTGATCCTGGATTACATTCCCGACCAGAAATGCGTCGAGCTGAAAAGCCTGAAAATGTACATGTGGTCCTACCGCAACGAAGGTGCTTTCCACGAGGCGGTCACCAACCACATCCTCAACGATCTGGCAGCCGCGACCGAGCCGCGTTTCATGCGCCTGACGGCCAAGTTCTACGTGCGTGGCGGCATCTTTACCAATGTCGTGGCCGAGCACCGCAAGCCGGGCTGGCAGCCCGCACCGCGCGTCGATCTGACGGCATTCGAGGCGAATTCAAATATTCGCGGCTGAGAGGTAAGGTGAGGAGATGCAGCGAGTCGAACCCTTGAACATCCCCAAGCCACCGGCCCCACCTCTTGCCCCTCACGCCTTTTTAGGCATCGATTTCGGTACCAGTGGTGCCCGCGCCACCGTCATCGACGAGGCGGGAGAAATCCTTGCACAGTGCCACTATGACTTTTCCGGCGAGCAATCCGCCCCGCTGTGGCGAACTGCCCTGTTCGAGCTGATCGGGCAAATTCCTTTTGCCCTGCGCAATAATCTCCGCGCCATTGCCATCGACGCCACTTCCGCCACCGTGTTGCTGTGCGATACCACTGGCGAACCGCTGGGCTCCCCCCTGCTTTATAACGATGCCCGCGCCGCCTCTGAGTCCACGACACTGGCGCAGCTTGCGCCAGGCAGCCATGCGACTACGCCGACATCAGGGCTGGCCAAGCTGCTGTGGTTTCAGCGCCAGCCCGAGTTCGAAAATGCCAGCCATTTTCTCCATCAAGCCGACTGGCTGGCTTTCCAGTTGCACGGCCAGTTGGGTGTAAGCGACTACCACAACGCCTTGAAATCCGGCGCCGACCCGGAAACGCTCACTTATCCGGCCTGGGTCAAGCAGCTACCCGGTTCTGCCGTGTTGCCGCGCATCGTGGAACCTGGCAGCGCCATCGGCCCGATCAGTGGCCGCATCGCCCACCATTTCGCCCTGCCGCGTGACTGCTTGGTGCGCGCCGGCACGACCGACAGCATCGCCGCTTTCCTTGCCGCGGGGGCCACGCAGCCGGGCGAGGCGGTCAGTTCGGTGGGCTCCACCCTGGTCTTGAAGCTGCTTTCGCAACAGCGGGTGGAAAGCGCGCTGCATGGCGTTTACAGCCATCGTTTCGGTAATCTGTGGCTGGCTGGCGGCGCTTCCAATAGCGGCGGCGCCGTGCTGCGCATGTTTTTCACAGACGCCGAGCTGCATAGCCTGAGCCAACACATCGATGCCAGCCAGCCCAGCGGACTCGATTATTACCCCCTGCCGAAACCCGGCGAGCGTTTCCCCGTCAATGACCCGCATTACCCCCCTCGCCTAACGCCCCGCCCCGTCGACAAAGCGCATTTCCTGCATGGACTTCTGGAAGGTATCGCGCGCATAGAGGCGCAAGGCTACCAACTGTTGCAGCAACTGGGAGCGACGCCGCTGACAGCCGTCCTAAGTACAGGCGGCGGCGCGCACAACACGGCATTTACATCGATTCGAGCCCGTTTGCTAGGCGTGCCGTTGTGCCCCGCCGCACGTGCCGAGGCGGCCTACGGCTCGGCCCTGCTCGCCAGGAATGGCACAGCGTTGCTATACTCCGGCCATGCCAAATAAATTTGAATCGAACGGTGTTTTCTACGCGGCCGACCTGCCGCTGGACTGGATACCGCTCAGCCGCATTCAGCCCGCCCAAAGCGAGCAATGGCAATACACTGGTGCCGCGCTGCTGCGCGCCCTGGCGGTGCTTGAAACACCGGTTCCCGAAGTGGAACGCGACTTTTCCTCCGCCAGCGGGAAAGCCATGGAAAGGCTGGAAGCCAAGCTGGACCTGGCGCTTAACCTGATGACGCAACTCGCGCGCCAGCAAGCCGAACTCTCGCCCTTGCACCACGTCGTACTGCGTGCCAATTCGCTGGAATGGTTGGGGGAAACAGCCCCGGTTGTGCAGCAACTGGTTTTGATCTCCCTGCATCTCAGCCCGAAGTTACCTCAGCCCCTGATACTTCCTGCCACAGTGACTGGTGTAGCGCTTCGGGATAATGGCGTCAGCAGGGTGCGGGCGGATTTCGCCGACTTGAGCGAGGAAATGAAGGAATGGCTGGAGCGCACGCTTTTCCGCTTCCACCGCCGCAGCATCCAGCAAAACCTTTCCCGCCAGCACGGCGAAGGTTGAAAACCCCGCCCCATGTCAGCCAAGTTTCGAATCAAGAGAACGCACAAACCGGTCAACACATTCGCGCCCATTAAAGAGGATTTGCACGCCTTTACCGCAGCGCTCGGCTTTGCCGCCGTACTCCTGATATGGGGGCTGTGGGTATGGGCTTGGCGTATCGACCCGACTCATGCGCCAGATGTCCTCGGGACGCACCTGCTCATGGGAGTGATGCTGACCGCTTACCCCATCGCCCTGCTCTCCGGATTGTCGTTGCGCGCCCTGCCCTACCTGTTCTATGCACTTTTACTGGCGACACAGACGCTGTATTTGTTCGCCCTGGCGCGCCTCACGGGGGGGCTCGCCCAAGGCGCAGCCGGCCTGCTTTTCTGGTTTCTCGTGCCGCCCCTGATGGCCGGCATTTTCTCTTGGCGCGCCAATCTGACCGGTAATCTGCTACTGCTGGCCGCTCCCACCCTGCTGGCGCTAACTGGCGCCTTCGCGGGTTTCGATCCGCTGAAATTCATTCTGCTAGCTGCCCCGGTTGTCGCAATCGCCCTGTTCATTAGCCATTTCAGCGATAGCCTGCTGCGCCGGATTGATGCACTGCACAAACAGATTGCCTGGCGCACGGCCGCCATGAATTTGGCAGAAGAGTCGATGCACGTCACCGACCGCAACGGGGTGATCGAATACGTCAACCCGGCATTCTGCGCCATCAGCGGCTACGAACCCGCAGAGGCTATCGGCAAGAAATCTTCCCTGCTCAAGAGCGGCCTGCAAGACAACGTCTTTTACGAAAACCTGTGGGCAACCATCCTCAAGAACGAGATTTGGCAGGGTGAAATAATCAATCGCTGCAAGGACGGCAGTTCCATCACCCTGTTGATGACTATTTCACCTGTCCTCGACCGTGACAGCCATGCGGAAAGATTCATCGCCGTTTCGCACGACATCACCGCCCGCAAACTCCTGGAAGAAGAAGTCGCACTCGGCCACGCCGAACTGGAAGCCATCTTCAATAGTGCCGGGGGCGGCATCGCCCTGCTCGACCTGTGGGGGCGTTTCATCAAGGTCAACGATTTCTGGCTCGACATGCTGGGCTACACGCGCGAGGAAGCCACCGCGCACAGCTACAAGGACATCTCCCACGACGAGGATATGGCGGAAACGCAACAGCTTTTCGTCGCCCTGGCCAGCGGCGAAATTCCGCACCACGAAAGCGACCGGCGCTTTGTGCGCAATGGTGGCAGGGTGTTCTGGGGGCATCTTTCCATGACGCCGGTCAAGGACGACGCCGGCTACATCCGCGCCATCATTGCCATCGTGCAGGACATCAACGAGCGCAAGCTGCTGGAGGACAAGCTCGAATCGATGGCGCACTACGACGCTCTCACCGCCCTGCCTAATCGCGCGCTGTTCTTTGATCGTCTGAGCCAGGCCATTTCCCAGACGCGGCGCAGCCAGGGGCAGTTTGCGCTGATGTTCGTTGATCTCGACGGTTTCAAGGCGGTCAACGACACCTTCGGCCACGACACCGGCGACGCCCTGCTCAAGGCCGTGGCCGAACACCTGCTCGAATGCGTGCGCGAATCCGATACCGTGGCACGCATGGGGGGCGACGAATTTACTATCATCCTGCGCGCCATACGCGGCGCTCAGGACGCATCCAGCGTGGCAGAAAAAATTCTCGCCACGCTGGCGGCCCCCTACCACCTGCTTGGCCACGAATGCCGCATCGGCGCTTCGCTTGGCATCGTGCTTTATCCGCAGCATGGCAGCAACGCCGAGGAACTGCTAAACCAGGCCGACAACGCCATGTACGCCGTCAAGAAAGCGGGCAAGAACGCCTACCGCTTCGCCGAGGACAAGAAGGAAGCATGACACCCCACTTATTCGCGCAAAAATGGAAAGTCTCGCAACTCAAGGAGCGTTCCGCCTCGCAGGAGCATTTCCTCGAAACCCTCCCCTTCCCGGAAGGTTTAACGCCAGCCAACGAAGTTTCTCCCCCTCCCCTTCAAGGGGAGGGCCGGGGTGGGGATGGGGTAAATAACGTCACGAAAACCCACCCCCATCCCAACCTTCCCCCTGAAGGGGAAGGAGTCGCCACGCGCATTTCTGCCGACGCGAAACCCCTCGATCAACTGCGCAACAACTGGCTCAACCCGCCCAAATGGGTGGGCTGGGTGTGCCCCCCCCGGAGATGCCGGACGAGGAAATCCTGCGCCGCCTGCTGGCGCTGAACCTGGCCCGCAGCGGGCAAGACGCGGCATAATCATGCTGAAGATATAAGCATCCATCAACCATGCACAGCCCCTTATTTGCCCTGCTCCTGCTCCTGACTGCCTCCATGGTGACGGTCGGCATCGTGCGCCGCTTCAGGCTGCCCGCCATGTTGGCCTACCTTGCGGTGGGCGCGGCGATGGGCTTTTACGACCTGAAGTTTTCAGTGCACAAGCACGATATCGAGTTCATTGCCGAGTTCGGCATCGTTTTCCTGATGTTTTCGATTGGCCTGGAATTCAGCCTGACGCGTCTCAATACCATGCGCTCGCTGGTTTTCGGCTTCGGCGCGGCGCAATTGCTGCTTACCGCAATCGGCACCGGGCTGATCACCTGGTTTGGCTATCAGCAGGGCTGGCGGGCTGGAATCGCGGTGGGGCTGGCGGTGGCCATGTCGTCCACCGCCATCGTGGCAAAGATGCTGTCCGAGCGTTTTGAACTGCATTCGCGTTCCGGGCGGCAGACCATGGGCGTGCTACTGTTTCAGGACCTGGCGGTGGTGCCCTGCCTGATCCTGCTGCCAGCGCTGGCACAGCCCGAGGGCGATCTGGTGCGCTCGCTGGGCATCGCCCTGGGTGTGGCTGCAGCCGTGCTGGCGGTGCTGATCTGGATCGGCCAGCGCTTCATGCGGCGCGTATTCGACATTGTCGCCCACATCCGTTCCACCGAACTCTTTGTTCTGACCGTGCTGTGGGTTGTGGTCACGCTGGCTTACATCACCGAGCTTTCAGGGCTTTCGATGGCGCTTGGTGCTTTTGTCGGCGGCATGCTGATTTCCGAAACCGCCTACCGCCATCAGGTTGAAGCGGACATCCGCCCATTCCGCGATATTTTTCTCGGTTTCTTTTTCATCACTGTGTGCATGATGCTCGATATTGGCTATGTGTTCAGCCATTTCCCGCTGCTGCTGCTGGCCGTGTTCCTGCTGGTTGCGGGCAAGGGAGTCGTGGTGCTGGTCATTTCTCTGCTAACCCGCAGCACTCTGGATGTGGCTCTGCGCACGGCGGCACAACTGGCGCAGGCGGGCGAATTCGGGCTGGTATTGATCGGCCTGGCGCGGGAACAGAAACTGATCGCCGATGACGTGTTTCAGATCACGCTGACCGCCATGCTGCTGTCGATGTTCATCGCGCCGTTTCTCATCAGCCAGGCCACGCGCCTGAGCAGCCGGCTGGCTCACGGCGGCTGGTCGCACAAGGCCAAGGTCATACACGACATCGCTACCAGCAGTATCGAGCTCGACCAGCATGTGATCCTGTGCGGCTATGGCCGCTCCGGTCAACGGGTGGGTGAGTTCCTCGCGGCGGAAAGCATTCCCTTTATCGCCCTCGAACTTGACCCCAGTCATGTCAAGCATAGCGCGGCCGAAGGCGGCAAGGTGGTTTTTGGCAACGCCGATCGCTCTGAAGTACTCAAGGCCGCCGGTATCGATCGCGCCCGCGCCGTGGTGATCGCCTATCCTGACGTCCATTCCGCCGCACGTACGGTGCGGCAGGTGCGTCTCTTCCGCCCTGATATCCCCGTGGTGGTGCGCGCGCCGGACGACTCAGTGGTGAAGTGCCTGAAAGAAGCGGGTGCAACCGAAGTGATCCCGGAAGTACTCGAAGGCAGCCTGATGCTCGCCGCCGAAACCCTGAGCCAGCTTGGTGTGCCGGTCGAGCGCGCAATAGCGCGTGTGAGGGAGGCGCGCTCCAGCCGCTATGCCTCGCTGCGTGATTTTTACAACGCGGCTCCGGCGGCAGCCGAGGAGCAGATCAAACCGCCCGCATCACCCACCACCACCCTGCCAGGGTGAAAAACGACAACACGATGCCCACTGCCACCATCAGGGTTGCCAGTTCGGGATCGAGATCGTGCTCGGCGGCCACGATGGCGGCGGTAATCATGGGCGGCATGGCGGCTTCGAACAGCGTGACCTGGATAGACTGCCCGCTCGCACCCAGCAAGGGAACGTAGAGCAGGAAAATCGCCAGGGGCGCGAGCAGCAGCTTGAACAGCAAGCCAATCGCCAGGTTGCGGCCATTGCCCGCGATATGCCCCAGCCGCAATTGCAACCCCACCGACAACAGCGCCAGCGGTGCCAGGGTGTCGCCCAAGCGTTTCAACAGCAGGGTGAACCATTCGGGATAAGCCACCGGGATCAGCAGCAAGGCGAGCAGCAGCGCGATGAAAGGCGGGAACAGGGCAATACGCGTCAGGATGATCCGGGCGCTCGGTGCGCCGGAAGAATACAGCCCCGCCACGGTGATGCCTAGTATCGACAGCACCAGGAACGAACCGAGCTGGTCGGCGATCAGGCCGGTGACGATGGCCTCCTTGCCGTAATAGGCCTCGATCATCGGCAGGCCGAGAAAGGACGTGTTGCCCAACCCGCCGGTCAGCATCAGCGCGCCCACCGTAGGGCGCGGCAGTTTCAGCCATTTCCCCACACCCCAGAAAAAACCCGCCGCAAGGCCGAAATGAATCCACGCCATGGCCGCAATGAGGACGAAATCGCCGCTCAGCTTGAGATCGTGGATATACAGCAGCGTCAGCGCCGGCAGGGAAACGTGGATGATGAAGCTGTTGAGTGTGGCCGGCGCCTGTTCGGGCATGCGTCCGCTGCGACGCAGCAGCATGCCGGCGATAAAGCAGGTGATGAGAAGGATGAGGTTATTCATTGGCTGTTTACGGCAAGGTCGGGGCCACCAGTTCCACGGCATTGCCGTCTGGATCGCGGCAGAACAAGGCAGGACGGCCAGAGCGGCTCATGGTGTAGGGAATGCCGGCCTGCTCCAGGGCGTATTGCAATTCTTCGAAATCATCCACAGCCAGCGCGATGTGGCGGTCGCGGCCGCCGTGTTCCGGCCGTCCGCTGACGAGATCGGGATTGGGCAAGACCAGCAGATGGATCTGCTGCGCACCGATTTCGTACCACACGCCGTCAAACGCCATGGCGGGACGCTGCGAACTGGGCGTCAATTTCAGCACGCCCTCGTAAAAATCCCTCGCCGTGGCAAGGTTGGACACCAGCAGCGAGGCATGGAGGAAATTAGTGATCATCGTGTTGCTGCTCCAGTTTGCCGGAAAACAGGCTGGCGGCGACGATCATCGCGCCACCCACCCATTCCTGCGCGGTCATGAGTTCGCCAGCAAGGAAATAGGAAGAAATCGCCGCCACCACCAGCTCGAAAAGGAAAATAACGATCGCCTGATTGGCTGGCGTATGGGAAAGGCCATATTGCACCGTCAAGGTTACGCCGAAAATCGCCACGCCGATGAGCAGCAGCCACAGCCATCCGCTCCAAGCCAGCGTCACCAGCGGCTGTACCTCGGACGGCGTCCACAGTAGCGGCACAAGCGACAGCAGCCCTACCCCGATCCAGATGCTGAGCGATTTGACCTGAATGTCGAGATTATGGGCCTTGCGTGCCAGCACGTTGGACAGTGCGAACATCAGGCCGGCGGACAAGGCCAGCCACTCGGCCTTGTTCTGCGGCAGCGGCAGGCCGAATTCGGGGCGCCACAACATCACTACCGCACCGCCCAGCGACATGGCGATGACGCCGTATCCCGCGACGCCGGGTTTCTCGCGCAACAGCAGGTGGGCAAAAATCACGGTCCAGAACGGCGAAAGGTAAAACAGCAGAAGCACGCGCATGATTTCGCCGTGGATCACCGCCAGCACGTAGGCCAGGTTGGTCCAGCCAGCGCTAATCCCGATCAGGACGGCGAGCCACCCGGCGAGGCGAATCCGTGAAAAGGCGGCTGGAAAGAGCGCGATGCCGAGTGCCACGGCGACCACATAAGTGAGCAGGCTGGAAAGCGCACCGGAAATCCCGGCCTCTCCGAGCAGGCGATAGGGGTACCAGATCAGCCCCCAGACGATGGCGCCGGAGAGCAATCCGGAGACCGCCAGCATTTTCTGTTTTGCAACCATGCCCAACACTTCTATAATTTCCAGTTTACGCTTTTGAATGAATACGGATTATTATCCACATCAATTCAAAATCATTATCTTAAACATAAGACATCAAGTGAATCCTAATCTAAATCACCTGCATTCCTACCCGTTCCAGAAGCTGCGCGAGCTTTTTCACGGTACGACACCCAATCCTGCCTACAAGCCCGTCAACCTTTCCATCGGCGAGCCCAAGCACGCGACGCCTGCGTTTATCACCCAGGCCTTGACGGACAATCTGGCGGGACTGGCGAATTATCCCACAACCCAGGGCAGCGAAGCGTTGCGTCAGTCGATCGCCGATTGGGTGGCGCGGCGCTACAAGGTACCGGCGCTCGACATCAACAAACAGGTGCTGCCGGTCAACGGTAGCCGCGAAGCTCTGTTTGCTTTTGCCCAGGCGGTGATCGATACCACGCGCACGCAGCCGGTGGTGATCTCGCCCAACCCTTTTTACCAGATCTACGAAGGTGCTGCCCTGCTTGCCGGGGCGACGCCGCACTATCTCAACACCCTGCCGGACAACGGCTACAGCATGGAGTTCGACCGCGTGCCGGAAGGCATCTGGCAGCATACCCAGCTGGTGTACGTGTGTTCGCCCGGCAACCCCACCGGCAAGGTAATGGGTCTGGCGGAATGGCAGCACCTGTTCGAGCTTTCCGACCATTACCGCTTCATCATCGCCTCCGACGAATGCTATTCCGAAATCTACCCGGACGAGGCCCACCCGCCGCTAGGTGGACTGGAAGCCGCGCACCTATTGGGCCGCCACGACTATCGCCGCATGGTGATGTTCAGCAGCCTGTCCAAACGCTCCAACGTGCCCGGCATGCGTTCCGGTTTTGTGGCGGGCGATGCCGAAATCATCGAGAAATTCCTGCTCTATCGAACCTACCAGGGCTGTGCCATGAATCCCGCCGTGCAGGCCGCCAGCGCTACGGCATGGAACGACGAGGAACACGTGCTGGAAAACCGCCGCCTTTATCGCGAGAAATTCGCCGCCGTCACCCCCATGCTGCAAAAAGTCCTGACAGTCGAACAGCCGGACGCCGCATTTTACCTCTGGGCCAGGACGCCGATGTCCGACCGGGATTTCGCTTTGGGCTTGTACCGGGATTATAATGTCACGCTTTTGCCAGGCAGCTTTCTCGCCCGCGAAGCGCGCGGCATTAACCCCGGCGAACATTTCGTGCGCATCGCGCTGGTCGCGCCAATGGCCGAGTGTCTGGAAGCGGCGCAAAGAATTCAAGAATTCGTTAACAAAATCAAATAATCCACTAGGAAAAATCATGCAAGAACTGCAAAGCATCATTGAAGAAGCCTTTGAACGCCGCGCCGACATCACCCCGCGCAACGTCGAAACCAAGGTCAAGGACGCCGTCGACAGCGTGCTGGAAATGCTCGACAAGGGGCAACTGCGCGTGGCATCGAAGATCGATGGTGCATGGGTCACCCACCAGTGGCTGAAAAAGGCTGTGCTGCTGTCCTTCCGCCTGGAAGACAACTTCTTCATCAAGGGCGGCTTCACCAACTACTTCGACAAGGTGCCGTCCAAGTTCGCCGACTACAACTCCAAGGACTTCCGCGAAGGCGGCTTCCGCGTGGTGCCGCCCGCCGCAGCGCGCAAGGGCTCGTTCATCGGCAAAAACGTGGTGCTGATGCCCTCCTACGTCAACATCGGCGCCTATGTCGATGAAGGCACCATGGTCGACACCTGGGCCACCGTCGGCTCCTGCGCCCAGA
>Ga0105091_10001464_pt1 | contig 10340 bp, 7 predicted proteins | sample PPLLak1March2015_FD_87022 | JGI IMG/M metagenome (GOLD analysis project Ga0105091, IMG submission 87022) | Freshwater sediment microbial communities from Prairie Pothole Lake near Jamestown, North Dakota, USA - PPLs Lake P7 Core (1) Depth... | ecosystem: Environmental > Aquatic > Freshwater >... | reverse complement strand
TCAATCCGTGAAATACCGGGTAAATTTACGATACGGATGATGTGGGCATATGATTTAAGCACCGCAAAAATCCACTCCCGCTGCCCCATCCGCCTCGAAGGCCTCGTTATATACGAATGGAAACTCTGCGGCTCCGCCCAAATCGTCGCAGACCACTCTTGGCATCACAAAAAATTCACCCACAAAAAGATTTTCTAGGGATGGGCTTTAGCTCATGAATTTTATTAGGCGTGGGCTCCAGGTCACCCTGCTCTCAAAAATTAAGTTCTCTGTGTGCTCTGTGGCTAAAAAGGAAATCTCTGCCGCTCATTTATTTTTCAGACTCTTTTCAAAAAATTCCCTAGTTAGTTTATACACATTAGGATCGTGAAAGAAGTTCGGATCGCTGTGTCCGCCGTTTTTGACAATGTAATACGTCAAAGAGACGCCGGCCTTCTTCAGTGCCGCCTCCAGCAACTCACTTTGATGAAGCGGCACAATTTTATCTTTATCTCCATGAATGATAAGAAATGGCGGGTCGTTCTTGTCAATATAAATAATTGGATTGGCTTTTTGGGCTTTTTCAAGATTATCCTGAACCGGGCCTCCAATCAGCTTTGCCACAGGAGTATCTGGTGAGCTGAGAATCCTGCCATCCGGCCCGCGATGAAAATCAATTAAATCCGTCGGGCCGAAATAATCAACTACGGCCTGCACTTTGCTCGAAAAGGAAAGATTCTCTCCCACATCGAATTTGTTAATATCACCGGTTGTGCCAAGCATTGCGGCCAGATGTCCTCCCGCAGAACCTCCCCACGCCGCGAATCTGTTCGGGTCAAGATTATATTTTTCGACATTTGCTCGCAGATAGCGCACGGCCGCCTTGCAGTCCTCAATCTGCGCGGGGAATTTCGCATGCTGACTCAATCGATAACCGATACTGCTTACGGCATAGCCGTTGCGAATAAAATCTTCCGGCTTTTCCCAATCCTTAGTGCCCATCATCCACGCCCCGCCGTGAATCCTGATAATCAAAGGCAGCGGCTTCTCGGATTTCGGCACAAACAAATCCAGCTTTTGCCTCTCATGGCCATTTGTAACATAAGCCAAATCGCGATATATCATTGGCCCATTATTGACCTCGGGACTTGCCGATTGCGCAGCTTGTTCCGCACCGGCAACAGATATCGATATTAATACAATAGCTAATACGGCCTTTTTTATTTCTTTATACATTTTTTATCTCCTGCAATGATTATACATCAATGAATCAGCAGGACAAGTCTCTTCACATTGATTTTAAAATCAGTGGAAATCTGTGTAATCTGTGGTTAAAATTCTCCGTGTCCTCCCTGCCCCTGCAGGTTGTTAGCAGGGGTGTGTCCTCTTGCCAGTTGGCATCCCTAATGGGAGTGGCTATAATAAATAAAAACTCTGTGGCAAAAAATGCGAAATTTCGAAAAAGCAAAACGTGTTGTAATCAAAATCGGCACCAACATCCTGTCAAAAGATGACAGTATCGATGCCGGGTACGTGGGCTTAATGGCCGGCCAGATAAATACATTGCTAAAAATGAGTAAGCAGGTCGTAATCGTAACATCGGGCGCAATCGGCATGGGTGCCGGTCAATTGAAGCTGGAAAGCAAGCCATCCGATATCAGGATGCGGCAGGCCTGTGCCGCCATAGGCCAGCCGATGTTAATGGCCGAATACCGTAAGGCATTTGAGCAGTTCGGCGTTACAGTTGCCCAGGTCCTTCTTACTGCGGAGGTCCTTAATAATCGAAAGACCTATTTAAATCTGCAAAATTCGATTGAAACACTCCTGAAACTCGGCGTTATACCAGTCTTGAATGAAAACGACAGTATTTCTACCGATGAAATCGGCACTGCCTTCGGCGATAACGACCGTCTAAGCGCACTTGTCGCAAGTAAAATCGATGCCGACCTTTTGATAATTTTAACCGATATCGATGCCTTATATGATAAGGACCCCAAGAAATACACAGATGCAAAGCCGATAAATACAGTCTTTGAAATCACAGATGAAGTAATCAAAAGCGCAGGAACCAGGGGCAGCCGTTTCAGCACCGGCGGAATGAAAACCAAAATCGAGGCCGCAAAAATCGCCTCAAACGCGGGATGTCGAATCGTCCTTGCCAATGGCAAAGCAGAAAACGTCATTGAGCGGATTATCAATGGAGAGACTATCGGCACATTATTTATGCCAAAACGAAAACTTGGTAATCGCGAAAGATGGATTTTAAACAGCGCTCCGGCAGGAATCATAAAAATTGATGAGGGAGCAATCAGGGCCGTAAAGAATAAAAAAAGTCTCCTTCCAAGCGGCATAAAATCCATCGAAGGGACATTTGAGGCCGGTGAAATCGTCTGGCTAAACGACAAGGCAAAGGCCGTGTCGAATTTCTCTAGCGCTGAACTGCACTCCCTCGCCGGCAAGCATTCAACCGAGATTCGAAAGCTGCTTGGCCCAAAACGCCGCGACGTTGTGGCAATACCTGAGGATATCGTTTTTGTAGATTATTAAAAAACGAGCTGCGCAACCGCAACCGTTTAATGTAATCTGTAAAATTAAGAGGTGAGGCATTGATTCACTTCAAATGCGTATATTGCGGCCAGAGGATAGCAGCACTGGAGGATGGCCGGGGCAAAAAAGGCACATGCCCCAAATGCGGCCACACAATATATGTTCCTCAGTTAAAATTCGATAGTAATCCACCTTTAAAACTTCAGCCCGCAGCGGCACCGGTTCCGCAAACATCAGATAATGAGCCTTCAGTTATTCAGGAGTTTCCGCCGCCTGAGGATACGACGGAAATATTCGCGGAAAATCTCGGCTTTCTTGTCCCCAATTATGATGAATTATCGCTGTTTCTTATGGCCGGGGTATTTGTCCTGCTTTATTTTACTAATATAAAATTGCAGGATGATATAAATGCTTTTTTGACGCGGCTTGATATATGGCGGAGGTATATCTATCTGGCTATTTTTATGCTTGGATTGTTTCTATGCCTATATCATGTTTTTACTAAACGCCGCAAAACAGAAGTTGAAAAAGGAATCATGCTGCTTTTCGCGGTTTCAATAAATGCCGCCACAGGATTTATAGCGGGTATATATATGTTTCGGGAATGTCCGGGCTGGCTCTTTATCTTCCCCGCATGGAACATAATCAACAGCGTCCTTCTTATTGCAATGCAATATATTAATCTTTTCGATGAAGATAAAATAAGCGATAGAGATGCGACAAAATTCCAGATAATTCTGGGCATGATTGCAATTCTCATAATCTATTTTATTTGCAATAATGTCTTTAGTCTGCATTGGGCCATCACATATTCAATTTGTATAATTTACACCACAAGTTTCGACCGGGGTCTGCAAAGCGTTTTCCCTCTTTTTGCCGGTCGAGATGATGAGGCGGAATCGTGATAAAATTCAAATGCATATATTGCGGCTGCAGGATACTTGCCAAAGACGGCACCACAGGCAAAAAAGGCAAATGCCCTAAGTGCTCTCATCCATTAATCGTCCCCGAATCAACAAAAGGCAGACCCGCAATCAGCTTCGATAAAGAACCAATGCCGGACCGCCCTGCGTCCCCATACATTCCGGCATGGCAGGAAGATCCTGCGTCGCCGCACGAAATTGACCGAATGCCCGAGGACCAGGAAGAAGCCTTAATTGAGCTTTGCAAGGAAGGTTTCGGATTTTTTATCCCCACATACGATTTTATGTCTCTTCTACTTCCTGCCATGACTTGGATTTTATTGTACATAACAAATAGCCAAATGAGGGAGTGGATGCGAAATGGGATTATCAAGCTTAGCTCTATATCCGAAATTTTGCTTATAGTTTTTTTCCCCTTATTGTTATTACTTGCTGCTTTTCTATTTATATTTGTTGCTGTTATTCCCTTTCAAGCCCTATTGGCTGCCGAAATAGGAGAGACAATCGATTTTAAAAAGAAGATTATGATGTTTTTTGCCGTTCTGGTAAACGCCGGCAGTGGTATCCTAATAGGAATATACGTTCTCAGAAGTTCTATAAAGCCCGCCTGGTTGATTATTTTTCCTATATGGAACATAATCAATTGCGTTTTGCTGCTGTTGATGATGCTCTTCAAAATAATCGATGAGGAGTGTATGAGCCCTCGTGAAGTAACACCTTTTAGGGTAACTTTCGGTCTGTTATCACTTCTGATTATTTTGTCATTTTCCAACTATGTTTTCAAATTAGACTGGGCGATTACTCTTTCAATCTGTATCGTATACACAACAAGCTTCGACAGGGCTTTGCAAAGTGTCTTCCCGGGTTTGGCTCCAAAAGAAGATGACTAAGCCCTATCAAAAATCCTCTTTTTCCTTATTGACATTATTACCCTCAAATTAATATTCTAAAAGCACGAGATAAAAACGGAAATTGTCACGGCAGGATAATTTATGTTATTCGTTCGAAAAGTGCTTTGTTTTATATTTACGTTTATTTACATAATATCATGTCCCCTCGTTATTTTATACGCACTTGGATATATATATAAACCCGTAGCAGGGCAATTTATACAGACCGGCGTCCTGCATATCTCCAGCATCCCGCAAAATGCAGATGTTTATCTTGAAGAAAGTCATTTCACAAACCGCACGCCGGTTACTATAAGCAACCTGCTTGCAGGCACATACCGGATTACAGTTAAGAAAAAAAATTATAAACCCTGGATTCATGATGTTAATATTGAAGAAGGTAAAGCAACCGCTTTAACCAACATTTTACTTCTTCCTTATACCTGGCCTTCTAAAAATTTAACAACCTATAGCTGCAAAGACTTGATTACTGTAAAAAACAGCCGCTTATTCATCATTACTACTTCTAATGAACTTCGCAATTTTCAACTTTATGACCCGGATAAAGGCCTGCGTTCTCTTTTCAATCAAGCGCCTTTCTTTAATTTAACTGTAAAAAAATTAAAAAAAATGACAAATAGCGACTCAATGATAATATCTGCCGGCTCTTTTCTTGATAAAAAGCTGCTCTATTTGAATTTTAATGAAAATGAACCAAATACGCTGGATATAACAAACATTTTGAAAAATGAACCTGATTTTGAGATATGGCAAAATGACCGCAAAGATATATTTTACAGGCAGGACAAATGCATAAATGTTTCCAAAATTGACAGCAATGAACCCATTTCGTGTTTTCTCGAAAATATTAAAGGCTTCGGAATATTCGATAAATGGCTGTATACGATAGAAAGCAATAACGTCTTCACACGGATGACTTTCGATTTACAAAAACAGGAAAATTTGTCACAGGAAACATTTGCCGTAAAACAGCTTTTTAAACACTCCGATTTCTATACTATTGATGCACAAAATAAAGAGGCCGTTCTCTTCCTTGGTGCACACGGAGATTTAATTGTAAATATGCCGCCTTACTACATCGCCTCTGATAATGTCCTTGGATACAAGTTTGCCCAAAACAAAAAAACTCTTGTTTACTGGACAAAAACATCTCTGGCTTTTGTAGATTTTTCAGGAAATAAAACAGGAGAATTTTTTTCTGAAGGATTTAAGATCCAAAACCTTTATACCGGCGGAAAAGATATCAAACAGGTCTTCTGGGTCCGTGATGACAAACATATCTTGTTTAATGATGCAGATAATATAAATCTGCTGGAGATTTTTGCCCATGAGCCTTTGCATGTTGAAACTATTAGCAGGATCAAAAAAGATACAGAAATTTTTTATGATGATAATGAAAAATTAATGTTTTATATAGATGAAAAAAGCGGCATTTTGAAACAGGTTGTTATTGTCCCTAAAGAATCGATTTTTAGCAATTGATTTATTGGTCGCAATTTATGGAGTTTAAATATACCCGCCACAATTTGTCAAAAAAAGAACAGCTTTTGGAACGCTTTCTTGAGCTTATTCCCGGCGGCTTGAGCTGGCTGATTCTTATCGGCATGACAGTCCTGTCTTTTACTAAACCAATTGCGGCTTCCGTCATCATTATCGCGTTTATTTTGTTCTGGTTCATCAAAATGGTCTATATGAATATGCTGCTGATTCTGTCATATACCCGTTTCAATGTTGAAAGAAACACTAATTGGCTTGGCCGTACCGAAGAGATCGATAAACTGGATTTTTCCCAAAAAGACATACCCGATTTTCCAAAGCCATCCGGCTGGCGCTCAAGAATTTCCCTCGAAATCCATAAATATCATTTAAAGCGGCTCTTAAAAAGCGGCAGCGTCCCGCCCAAATCGAAACATATTTACCACGCTGTCATAATGCCCGTCGTAAAAGAGGAACAGGATGTAGTCGAACCCGGGATAATTGCCATAAAAAACGGTTCTTATCCTGCAAAAAGAATTATCTTAACTATCGCTCTCGAAGAACGTGCTGCTCAGAACATAAAAGAGCAGATGTTCAATCTCAGGGACAAATATAAAGATGCATTCCTTGAATTTTTTGTGATTTTACATCCCTCGGATTTGCCCGGTGAGGCAAGAGTTAAGGGCGCAAATACTACTTACGCTGCCCACAAAGTTGAACATTATTTGAATGAGCAAAAGATTCCGTTTGAAAATGTTATCATTTCATGTTTTGATGCCGATACCGTCCCCGTTGCCGATTATTTCAGCTGCCTGGCCTATTATTTTATGATAACTCCAAAGCGAACTCGCAGCAGTTACCAGCCCATTCCTGTTTATTTCAATAACATCTGGGATGTGCCCGGCTTTGCCAGAATCCTCGATGTCGGCAGCTCATTTTTCCAGTTTGTCGAAGCGACAGACCCCAAAAAACTCATCACCTTTTCCAGTCACAGCAGCAGCTTCAAGGCCCTTGCGGATATGGATTACTGGCCCACTGATATAATCTCCGATGATTCAGCCATTTTCTGGAAGGCACTTTTATTTTATAAAGGCGATTACCACACAGTCCCTATGCCCATAGCAGTTTCAATGGATGTCATTGCGGGAAGAAACAGGAGGGAAACTTTTGTTAATATTTATAAGCAGAAGCGCCGCTGGGCATGGGGTGTTGAAAATTTCCCCATTGTCACCAGAGGCTTTATTCACACCTCCGGGTTCTCTTTATCAAAGAAAATTTATTATACCGTCCGTTCAATCAATAAATTTGCAACCTGGGCTACATGGTCTTTTGTCCTCGCTTTTATAAGCTGGTTTCCGGTCTTGGCAGCCGGTAAGGAATTTGCCAGTACAACTGTCTATTATATTGCACCCCGGATTCGTTTTATTATCTTTCTTCTCGCAGGCGTAGGCATTGTTACATGTATGGTTACAAGTATGATTCTCCTGCCGCGTAAGAAAACAAAGCATCCTTTGTTTAAAAAATTCCTGCATGCCGGGGAATGGCTGCTTATTCCTTTTGTAGTTATATTCTTAAGCTCGCTGCCTGCTTTGGATGCTCAGACCCGTCTTATGTTCGGCAAATATATGGAATTCTGGGTAACAGATAAATATCGCAAAAAATAAAAACCGCTTTATATCACTGTTTCAGGTGCAATCAAGAGGGTCATTATCGAATGAGCGGGGCTGGTCAAATGGGCAGCTCCTCCTGCCTGTCCCAGGCTGAACTTGATTCTCTTTCCTGAATCGTTCATTACCACTACAGCAATCTTTCCATCGGTATTCTGGAATGCTGTTGCCCGAAGTTTCGAATTATTTATTTTACAGCCGATACGCACAGCGCCCGGCCGGATAAATTTGCTGAAATGTCCAATATAATAATATGAGCTGTTGTAAAATATCCTGTTTGTTTCGCCATCCGCGATAACAGGCGCATCACAGAAATTATCCGCGTGATTAGGCCCGCCGTGCTCGTCAAGCACCATATTCCAGTCAATCCACCCTGCCGCATAATGATTCAGGTCGCCGATAATACTGCGGCCGTATTTTTCGCCGGTATACCATTCACCGACTTTAGGGCCATCCTCTATGCATCCTTCCGTCGGCAGTAATTTCTTATCAGGGTACATATTATTGAGCCTTGCAAGGTCGTTTAAATATTCGCCCCGGTACCAGTGATAACCGGTCCCCCATATATACCTGGCGGCATTCGGATCAGATAATATATCCTTTGCACGGTTTACAATATTATTTTTATTATGGTCCCAGACAATAACCTTTACTGAATCGAGCTGTTGTTTTGAAAGTGCAGGGCCAAGATGGTTCTTTACAAAATCCCGCTCTTCCCCGGCGGAATACCTGCATGAATCCCATCTCTGGGTCGCATCCGGTTCATTCTGGACTGATACCCCCCAGATATTTATCCCTTCGGCCGCGTATGCCTTGATGTATTTTATAAAATACTGTGCCCATGTCCCCGCATACTCGGGCTTTAGTTTTCCGCCATCATTCATTTTACCATTCGTTTTCATCCATGCCGGCGGGCTCCACGGCGAAGCAAGAATTTTGAAACTTGACCCGCTGACAGCCATCGCGTCTTTTATAAGCGGGATAAGAAGATTTTTATCGCGCTGGATATTGAAATCTTTCAGCTCAGTATCGTCAGGCGTTTCAACGTAAGAATAATTGCCCAGCGAAAAATCGCAGCTGTTTATATGTGTGCGGCAAAGGGAGTACCCAAGTCCCTCTAAAGGGTCAAAATACGCCTTTATAACTTCCTCTCTTTTTTCAGGGCTTACTTTCGAGAGTGCATACGCGGCCGATTCGGTAAAAGCGCCTCCAAAACCTTCAATCTCCTGGTGCTTCAAATCGGGCTCTATGTAAATTGTCGCTGAAGTGTGTTTTCTATGAAATTCAACGGGGTCTTTGAGTGTCAGGCGGTCGCCTGTACATTTTGCCGTTAAATAAACACCGACTAATCCTTTCGGAATGTGCGTGTCTTGCCCGGCCAAACTGGTTGTTGCCTCTGTTTTCCCGCGTCCTGATATGAAAATCATAGAAGCTGTAATTAACATAGTTATTAACAAGTATCTGTAAGAGAAAAAAAGCTGTTTTGGATTCATAGTACTTTTGTTACGTTAATTTCTAAAAAAAAGTTCAGATTATACCTGGTTGAAAAAAGATTTGTCTTTTGATTAAAACTGTTACATGCGTTTGTAACGGGGACCTCCTGAGCCTTCAGGAACGGTCCAGCGGATATTATCAAACGGGCATTTTCTCTGGCATGTCTTGCAATGCATGCAATTCGATGGATTTGCCGGCTTCACTTCACCCTGAATTGATTCATACACTCCGGCCGGACAAAATGTCGTGCAGGGCGCAACAAATTTAGGTATGCATTTTTCCTGACATATATTTTTATCAAGAATCGTTAAATGTGAAGGCTGCTCCTCACGATGATGCGTCGCGGCCATTGCCGTGAAACTATCCTTATCGAAATGCTCCCTGGGCTTTAACCGATACGGTAATACCGTCATCATCTCGTAATCTTTTTCTATATTGAAAGCCGGCAGCATTCCCCCAAATACAGATAAAGGCATTCCCTGCAGAGGACCGAATTTTGCCACAGTCTGGCGGAAATGGGCAGCACTTTTCATTTCTTTGGCAACATTGGACTCTAAAAGCATCTTTGTATAACAAATCGCCGAGTCATTGGGGACATCGGTCTGCGCTATGGCCTTGGCCGCCATCATCCCTGAATCAATGGCATTATGCAGTCCCTTGATTTTCAGCATATTCACAAAACCCGCCGAATCACCAAGGATTAATACATTGCCTTTACCAATAGCTCCGGTTTGCGGGTCTCGCGGAATCGCGTACCAGCCGCCTTCCGGTATCATCTTTGCGCCCGCCTCTACAACCGTGCCGCCGTCGATGAATCTTTTTACTTTGCTGTGCCGTTTAAAAAGCGTCAATGCGTGCTGGGGATTGAAATTGTAATATTTCCAGTCTGCCCCTACAATCATCCCCACAGCGATATGGTCCTGCTGCACAGGGTACACAATCCCGCCGCCGAACATCGCAGGCCCCAAAAGAGGTGTCCAAATCGGATAACCCATCGCGTGAATTACCCTCCCTTGTGTAAATTTTGCATATTGCTCAGGGGTTACCTTAATCAATTCTTTTACAGCCACCGAATAAAGCTGATTTCTTTCTCTCTTAAGACCGGCTTTTTCCACGAATTTTTCTGTCAAAAGACCATCGCAGCCTTCTGCCAGCACAATATAATTGGCCTCAATGGTTTCGCCTTCGAGATAATTGGGCTGCTTGTCCCCTTCCTTGTTTACTCCCTGGTCCGCCAGCTTGACCGCCGACGCCCCGTTTTCATTTACGATAATATCTTTTGCCGCAAAGCCGCAAAGCACCTCCACTCCCAGATTCCTTGCGATTTGCCCCAGCCATTTAAC
>Ga0105091_10001461_pt1 | contig 10352 bp, 16 predicted proteins | sample PPLLak1March2015_FD_87022 | JGI IMG/M metagenome (GOLD analysis project Ga0105091, IMG submission 87022) | Freshwater sediment microbial communities from Prairie Pothole Lake near Jamestown, North Dakota, USA - PPLs Lake P7 Core (1) Depth... | ecosystem: Environmental > Aquatic > Freshwater >... | reverse complement strand
CAAGCAGCTAATTGTAATTCTTTGTCCTGTCCAAATCAGTGAATGAACGGCCTCGGTTGCGACTTACAGGGCTGATAAATATCTATACCATATATTCTTTAATCACAGGGCGTTGCCCAGTGCTATTGCTCTTCGCCCTTACAGGTCTCAAATTACGTGTGGAATGAAATCTGGAATTTAAGTTCGGAAATCAAACAATTATTTGCCCTGAAGGGGCAACATCATTAGCACAGGGTAACGCCCTGTAGGATAAAATGCGTTTCAAATACAATCCCTGAAAGGATTGCCTAAAGACCTGAAGTTTGCCGATTTTGTAAAAACTCCCGGCAGTAGACAGGTTCCTGAAGCGATGTAAATATGGAAAACAGTCGGGAAACAAAATTCAACATTCTGCCCGCTGTTAAATGTGCAGGTAAACGATAAATTCCTGCCTGATCATTTTATTGTGCGCTTTCTAAATAAAAGGTAAAGCACAAAAAGCAATGTAACCGAAAGCAAGGTGATTCCGGTATAGCAATAAACCGAACAGAAATACTTATCTCCGGCATGACAAAGGCTTGATAAACAACCGATAAGGATCATTATTAGCCAATTTGCAAATAGCAAAGCCGGAATAATGAATAACCACCTGACAACTACTTGTCTCATATTATATTATATTTATGCCCCATTATAGCATTTGCTCATTTCAAATCAAATGAACAAAACAAAGTTATTCATTTCATTTTAATAAGCAAATGTTTATTATATTTGTAACGAGCATTTGATCATATTATGCCAAGACCTAAACGCATACGCAGAATGAATAATCCCCCGCATTTCAGAGGATTCAAACCCATTGGAGTGTCCGGGAAGAATCATCCGGTGGTTATGAATTATGAAGAATATGAAGCCATACGGTTGAGTGATTTTTGAACTGTTAGGGCAGGTAGAATCCGCCGAAAAAATGGGCGTTTCACGACCCACCTTTGCAAATATCTATGAGAGTGCAAGGCGTAAAGTGGCACAGGCATTTGTACAGGGAAAGTCTATTGTTTTCGAAGGAGGTAAGGTATATTTTGACAGCGAATGGTATTCATGCAACAACTGCGGATGCTGGTTTAACCATCCGGAAAAAGAAGAAGAAGTTACAGCCTGTGCACTATGCGGTTCAGCTGAAATTGATCAATACAAAGAGAATACCCAGCTTATCGATTTTGTGAGGGGATGCTCAGGGAATGTGTACACGCTTGCTGAAATGTATTTGGGAGGCAAACTGACCGATTCAGGCATATCCTGTGCCCAACATGAACATCATCACGGAGAGGGCCATACCTGTGGACATTAATCATAGAAAACCTGTAATGGTAAGACAGGGAACTTAAGCAGAATTGTTGAACCATAAAAATTAAGATTATGCCACAAATGAATGGAAAGGGACCCGAAAATAATGGTCCGGGAACCGGAAGAGGATTAGGTCGTTGCTGTAAAAATTCGGTCATCGAAACCGGTGACAAACTTGGAAAGGGCTTAGGCTTACGTCGAAACGCGGGCGGGGGTAAAGGAATGGGTAAACGCTTAAAAAGCGGTTTAAATTCAATTGCTGCCCACAAGACTGGCCGCTGATGCTTGAAAATATATATCAACCATGGTTCGCCTGTACTGCACATCAAGCCCTACATTTCACAATTTGATGTCTTTGAATCCTCAAAAAACGTATGGTTGATGATCATATGCAGAAATTAGCAAAGCAGAAAGATGACGGCCGTTTTAAAATGAAACTGTAATATTGGATGGTAAGCCGAAAATATATTGGTCAGGTTTAATTCGACTTTTTTGTCGCCGTTTCATAACGGTCGCAAATGCCATTTTTGTTGCTATCTATATAGTTCCAGTTTTTTCTTTGTCCCTGACAATTTTGTCGGCCTTTTCCCTGCATATTGAATTTTCTGGCAACATTTCCTTTATTACCTGATGCAGATGGATTTCGGTTCTCAAAATAATCACAAATACCATTCCTGTTATCATCTGCATAAGCTGAACCTCTGCCTGCCCGGTTATTCTGCCTTTGTCCTGCTCCGGTATTCTGAGAACTTGCGAGTGTAGTGACCGCCATTAGGAGCAATCCCGAAAATATGAGTTTTGTTTTCATTTCAATAAATATTTAAAAGTGAATATAAAAAGTTCAATTGTTAATTCTTCTTCCACGTTGTCCGCCGTTCTTACCACCCTGCCGGTGGATCCCCGGCTGCTTTTCAAATGCAAACATTTCGGAGAATAGCAGTTTGAGTTTCTCCTGTTGCTGACAGTCACATATTTCCCTAAAATTCAGGTAATAATCATAAGTAAGTTTTTTAAGACGGGCGTGCAGATACCCAATTGAATCGGAAAGTTGATTTAACCTTACGGTATCACATTCAAAGGCGCTCATTTCAATCAGCATACGATGCCGCTTATCTGCCAGATCGAAATTGATGTTTTGAACCTGTATTCTGAATGTGGGATTGAATTTACTAAACCTGTTCATTTGTTGGGCGTTTAACCCGAGATGATCACGAAAATACCGTCCACTGAATTTCATCGAATTTCTTTCAATTATTCCCCGGCCGGATGATGTTACAGGCAGATTATGTTTTGACTGATACCGGTTATAAAAAATGGTTATCACAGTTGTAATATTTAATACAGCCAGAACAACAATACTCCAAACCATAATTTTATATTTTGACTCTCCTTGCATGACGTTCAATTTTGATCATTAGAGAAAATTACAACTGATTCAATGGTTGCATCATCAATCATTGACATTTCGACGGGAAGTGAACCCCGGTCAGGTACAGGCCTGTACATACTTCCGATCAACACACCCATTCCCATGACTACGGCCAATAAAATGACGAATAATGCCGGTTTGGCAACCCTGGCAAAAACCGGAGTCTTCGGAATGACAGGTTTTTTTAAATCTTCAATCCGTGACATGATCCGTGTTGCCAGAAACGGATTTGAATCCAGCTCCTTTTCCGCATGTATCACTCGTTCTGCAAGCTCCAACATTTTGAACACTTCAGTACATTTTGTGCATTCCTGCAAGTGTGTTTCAACCTGAATCCTGATATTGTCTGGCAAACTTCCCAGGCGATGAGCTTCCAATTCTTTTTGGCAAAATTCACAATTCATTCAAACTCATTTTTATAATTAGAACCAAAACTTGTTTTTTTCCTACGGTTAATCAGTATTTTTTTTCCTGAAAGCAGATAAATTCTTCCGGAGGTTGACTTTAGCCCTTTGGATAAGAGATTCGACAGCTCCTTCGGTTGTGTTCATGATCATTGCAATTTCCATTTGAGACAAATCATCGTACTTGCTCAATACAATTGCAGTCCTCTGGTTTTCGGGCAGACCGTTTAATGACTGTTGCAACCATTCGCGGTGTTCATTCAGGATCATTATACTCTCCGGATTTTCGTTATCAGGGATAACCAACCGGATCTCTTTGTTCTTTTTAGCGCCAAAGAGTGAATCGAAGCGTTGTAGAATGAAATTCCGTGATGTCGAGCGTACTTTGTTCAGGGAAACATTGACCGCTATGCGGTATATCCAGGTAGAGAAAGAAGAATTGCCTTTAAACCGTATCAAAGAAAGATAGGCTTGAATAAAAACTTCCTGAGTCAGATCATCCGCATCGTCTTTTTGATGGATAAATCCCATGCAGACACGAAATATCATTGGCTGGTAACGTGCCACAAGTTCACGGAACATATCCCTTTCCCCATCCAAAACCCGCCTGATAATTTCACTATCTGATAAATTAATAATCATTCAAAAAGAAATGGAATAAATTATCCCCTCCTGCTTATTTCCATCAATGCATTTTGATTTACAAGTCTGATATCTTTTTCGTTAAGTTCGATCAATCCATCCTTTTCAAATGACTTAAGCAGTTTCACGGCACTCTCTGTGGAAATCCCGGCAAAATCGGCAACATCTTTTCGTGAAAGAAGCTGGAATATCTCAGGATTTTCGCTCTTTAAGCTTTCTATATATAATAAAGTATCAGCCATACGTCCGTTCATCTGTTTGTACATCAGATTGCGGACTGTATTGAACAGGTCAGCATTTTGTTCGCAATAGCGTTTAATAATACTATACCCGAAAATACCATTTTGTTTCACCACTTTTGAAATGGCTTCCTTTTCAACCAGGAATACCTGGCAATCGGTTAATGCAATGGAGGAATAGTTAAAGGAATTTTTTGTAAAAACAGCCGAAAGTCCAACAAATTCACCTGCCCTGATAATCCGCAGGTTGAAGTTCCTGGTTCCGGCACCCTCCAGATATTGTTTAGCTAAACCATTAATAATGAATAATATATACGAAGCAAACGCGCCTTGTTTTGTCAGGTTGTCGCCCTTGCGAAAAAGCACCTGAGTTTTGCTTGCCTTTACCAGAATAACTTCATCAGGGGAAAGCATCTGAAAGCAAGGAGCCTGAATTTCACAAATAAAATCCTGATCGGTTTCGAGTATAGTCTTCATGCACCCGGTTATAATAAGCTTCCATAAAGTTAGTCTAATTCAATAAAAAAGTTGTCCAATCTCAATGCACAAGTTGTGGTCCTGATTCTTTAAAACCCGTAATCCTAAGTTTCTGCACCGTAATTTTGGATTATAAATATTAAAACTTAATTAGCCATGTTATACACCAATTTAAAACATCTTGAATCAGCTGCGGATCATCAGAAGGCAATCAGCGATAATGAAAATGTAATGGTAATCTGCGGACGGATGGGACCTATGTGTATCCCTGTTTACGGAATCGCTGAAGAACTTGAAAGTGAATACAAACATGTTATTTTCTATGATATGGAATTTGATAACCCCGAATCACATGTAATCCGTAGCATACCTGAAGTAAGGGGTTTCATGGGTATACCGTTTACTATTTATTATAAAAACGGTAAAGTTGTTAAAGCTACTTCGAGCATTCAAACCAGGGACCAGGTAAAAACCATCCTCGACAAGGAATTTGCCGTACCTGTAAGTGCATAACCTGATGAACTCAAAGAACCATTATGATGTGATAGTGATCGGGGCAGGGCCTGCAGGTCTCACGGCAGGCATATATCTTTCACGGGCACGATTGAAAACCCTTATCGTTAATGAAGGAATTGTAGGAGGTCAATTGGTGCTCACCCACGAGATTGCAAACTACCCTGGTGTAGAAAGCATAAGCGGTTACCAGCTTGCCAATATTATGAAAAAGCAGGCTATGTCGTTCGGATGTGATATTAAATCGAATGTCTCGATTCAGCAAATTGAGTTGGAGGGAGAATTGAAAAATCTGATGCTTTCCGATGGGAATACATTTAGTTCCGAAAGCATGATACTAACGCCAGGCGGCAGGTCACGTACCCTTGGAGTAACAGGTGAAGATAATTTCAAAGGCAAGGGCATCTCTTATTGTGCCACCTGTGACGGGGATTTCTTTACCGGTAAAGAAATCGTCGTGGTCGGAGGTGGAAATTCAGCATTGGAAGAAGCGGTTTCACTGACAAAATATGCAACGAAGGTTACCATTGTTCACCAATTCGAACATTTTCAGGCATTTGAACATGCTGTTACGGAAGCAAAGAAAAATCCCAAAATTCATTTTAAAATGGGATCGACAATTACCTCCTTTCATGGCAGCGAAAACCTTGAAAATGTTGATCTTAAAAATCTGAAAACTGGTGAGACTCAAAATTTTAAAACCGACGGCGTTTTTATATTCATTGGATATGTTCCCAATACTGAATTTCTGAAGGGAAAGATAAATCTCAACCAATGGGGCGAAATGGTGATTAAGGCCGACATGTCTACAAATATTGAAGGGGTTTTCGCGGCAGGAGATAGTACCGCTAAAAAATACAGACAGGTCACTACCGCCGTAGGGGATGGAACTGTGGCAGCTTTGGCTGTCTCAAATTATTTGCATGAATTAAAAGCCAAACAACAACAATTAATTACGATCTGATATGCAAGGAAATTTTGATTCAATCATTCTGGATAATCGACCGGTTGTTGTTGATTTTCACGCACTCTGGTGTGGCCCATGCAAAGTCCAGTCTCCTATTTTAAAGGAGGTGGCAAATGAACTCGGTGACAGTATCCGTGTAATAAAAATCGACGTTGACCGTAACGGTGAGTTAGCCAGGCGGTATAATATTCAAGGTGTTCCAACCCTGATGATATTTAAAAATGGTAAAATCAAATATAGACAGGCGGGTGTACATAATAAGCCTCAATTAATCAATTTAATAACTAACAATTTATCAAAATGAAAAAAAACGTAGGTGGTATTGACAAGGTCATTAGGGTACTGATGGCTCTTGTAGTAGTTGTTCTTTTCTTTGTCCATGCAATTTCAGGTACATTGGCAGTCATATTGCTGATTTTATCAGCAATTCTTATCCTCACAAGCATAATTAGTTTTTGCCCGTTATATTGGCCTTTCGGCATAAGCACGGACAAAAAAAAGGTTTAAATCAATACCCACGGCCCTACGGGCTGAATTTCAATAACCATGGGTGTTAACCCATGGACATAAAGGTGATTGCTCTTATCAGCTCTGAAAGGGTTGAATATACCAGGAAGTATAATTTCATAATTCATGCCCTACAGGCATGTAAAGATTTTTCATTACATTATTCTACAATAATTAATGCCCTACGGGCAATTACCATATTTTCTTTAATCACAGGGCGTTACTCTATGTTATTGCTCTTCGCCCTTACAGGTCTCAAATTAAGTGTGGAATGAAATTTGGAATTTAAGTTCAGAAATCAAACAATTATTTGCCCTGAAGGGGCAACATCATTAGCACAGGGTAACGCCCTGTGATTAAAATTGACAAATGAATCCTCATTGCCAGAATTAACAGCCGGGAATTTCACTTTCTTTTGATCAATAATAGTATATCGTCAGAAAATTCAGGGAAATCAAGTTTCAGGTTATTATTCTGAACCGTTACCCCGGTTTTGCTGATTACAGATCCATTCAGCGGATCGATCCAGGAAAGCTCATAATTCCCAACATTTAATTCGATTGTGGCCTGATTCAGTTTAATCACCGCTCGTTTCAGAAAATAAGCGGCGAGTTCCGATTTGGTTTCCAGCCCCCAGAATAACACCTTTTCCGGCATGTTTTGAACCCGATGGGATTCAATGGGTTTTGAACGGATGAAATCAAAATTATCCATGAAATGTTTCAGTACAGATAATTGCTGTTTCACCTCGAGCCCGCTTCTTCTTCTTCCCACCGGATTCCTGCCCAGCCCGGTCTGATCGTCAATGGCAAATGACCAGTCGAGATTGCTGTAAACCGCACCACCCGATAACATGAATGCCCATGCTTCCATCCGGCGGTTGGGCGCATCACAGCCATCAGCAGTCTCATCAAATGACAGGGGAAGATTGAACTGAAAATTATCGGGAACAGCCCTGGGGGGAAAAGCATAGTGAAAATTCAGCACCGATACAGACGGGTGGCAAAGTGTGTCGATTTTATAGTATGTATTGGCAAAGTTTTGCGCTATCAGGTGCTTTTTGGGAAGATTTTTTTCCATGCGAATGATTGTTTCAGCTAATTCTGCCTGCCAAACGTTCACTTCGGGCAAAAAATGCTGTGATTTAATCACAGGATTGCGTCCGGGGGTGCCTTTCGCCCAGTAGGGTTCATTGCAAAGCTCATAATAAACATTGTCAAATTCATTTAATTCCTCTACAATCTTCAGCACAGGCTCTTTTTGTCTGTCAAATAAACCGGGCTCACGGATAAAGGTATAATCGTCGTAATGGCCCTTTCCAATATCGTTGATGTTGTTTTTGGCATTGAGCGGATTGGTTTCCCACATGGATTCCTCATAAAGCACGGTGAACAGTACTATTTCAATAACCACACCTTTTTCGCCGGCTTTCCGGCAGAAATCTTTTAATCGTTTAAAATAAAGGGGATTCCAGGTGTTCAAATCGTATTTGTTAAGGTTGTCAATACCTCCTGCCACTGCAGATCTTGCATAGGGAGATATTAATTTTCCGGGTCGCGGTGACAGCGGTGTCTGCTCAGCATACCATTCATCGCCGTTCTTCCAGTCATAGCAGGGAATAATAAATTCCCGGTGCTGGTTAAACCCATACGCTTCCAGAATTTCCAGGTAAAGGTTGTAATCCATATCAAGGTTTAATACCGCCGCGTAATGCATAGCCGAAGAAATCAGCACTTCAGGCTTATTCCTGTATTCAAAATAATGAGGGTTTTCGGGATGAAGTTTTATCGGTTGAGAAAATCCCCATGCTGTCCACCCGATCAGTATCCCAAAAAGGATCGAATTTCTTTTTATTTGAACCATGAAAATTTAGTATATATCTGTTTATTAGTAATATACGAATTCGCGTTGTAGCCTACTATAAAAATAGTTTAAAGTTTTCATATTGCCTGCTTATAAAATGTCATATTTTATAGTATTTGTGGAAATTTGCAGCCTTTCAAAAAAATGACGTCCATGATATGGGCATTGGAATATATAAAACAAAATTGAGATGTGGCTATAACCCAGGATGATTGTTTCACTTTATAACCGTCAGCCTGCCTGTCAGCTCGATGGCCATAGCCAGGCAGGCAGGCTAAAGCAGACGGCAATTGACACACCGATTACTCTTATGTAACTAAAATTTAATAATTGGTAATCAGTATACTATTCAATGCTTTGTTATTCTTCCTGGGGCAATATTTTTAAATACTGAGGGACTGATTAATGGTTTCAAGAACAATTTCTACTCTTAATTCGCATTACGGCCTTGCAGCGAAACCCGGTTCAGATTGTTGCCATTATATGAAACTGGCGCGTATGGAATGAAATTGTAAGAGTCGGAAAAATTACCAGGGATGTATTGGATAGTCTAAGTTAAATTGGTATATTTAAGGAAGTTGTCAAAACCAATTATTAAAAACCAAATACTGCAACCATGAAGGAATTTGCTTTAATCACAATTTGTGGATTATTGATAATATCCTGTAATCAAAATCCAAAACAAACTGATACTTCAAATGCAGATGCGAAAGAGATTTCGGTCTTAGATTCTGCCAGAGACGGAGTTTTTATTCATATAACGGAAAGTTATACCGATCCGCATCGGGTATTAATGCCTTTAAAAATGGCAACTTTGATGGCAGAGGACAAAGATGTTATTGTTTACATGGACATTCATGCAGTTGAACTTTTAGTGAAAGGAGCCAAAGACCTGAAGTTTGCCGATTTTGAATCTGCACAAACCTATATTAAAGGATTGGTTGATAAAAAAACGGGTGTTTATGCCTGTCCAACTTGCCTAAAAATTGCAGGATTTAAGCCAGAGGATTTGATGGAAGGAGTCCAGATAGCTCAAAAGGATAGATTTTTTAATTTCACAAAAGGACGCATACTCACACTGGACTATTAAAAGCTCCGTGCAACAGACAGGTTCGTGGTACGATGTAAATATGGACAACAGTCGGGTAACAAAATACAATATCCCCCCCGCTGCAAAATGTGCAGGAAAAACAATAAATTCCTGTGTGATTATTTTATTGTGCGCTTTTTGAATATAAGGTAAAGGACAAAAAGCACTGTAACCGAAAGTAAGGTAATTCCGGTATAGCAGTAAACCGAACAGAAATAATTATTGCCGGCATGACAGAGGTTTGACATACAACCGATAAGGATCATTATTATCCAATCCGCAAAAAGCAAAGCCGGAATAATTAATAACCACCTGACAACTACTGTTCTCATATTTTCTTATATTTATGCTTTATTTATAGCATTTGCTCATTACAAATCAAATGAACAAAACAAAGTTAAACTTTTCATTTTAATAAGCAAATGATTATTATATTTGTAACGAACATTTGATCATATCATGCCAAGGCCAAAACGTATACGAAGAATGAATAATCCCCCGCATTTCAGAGGTTTCAAACCTATTGGAATGCCAGAGGAGAATCATCCGGTAGTAATGAATTATGAAGAATATGAAGCCATAAGATTAAGTGATTCTGTGTTGTTAGGACAGGTGAAAGCGGCCCAGGCAATGGGTGTTTCACGGCCCACCTTTGCCAGGATTTACGAGAGTGCAAGGCGTAAAGTGGCACAGGCGTTTGCGGAGGGAAAATCAATAGTTTTCGAAGGAGGCAAGGTTTATTTTGATAGTGAATGGTATTCCTGCAAAAATTGCAGTTGCTGGTTTAATCATCCTGCAAAAGAAGACAAAGTTACAGAATGCGCTCTCTGTGGCTCATCTGATGTTGAACAATACAAGGAAGATTCACAGCAGATCGGCATAACTGATAAGGATTGTT
>Ga0105091_10001460_pt1 | contig 10356 bp, 12 predicted proteins | sample PPLLak1March2015_FD_87022 | JGI IMG/M metagenome (GOLD analysis project Ga0105091, IMG submission 87022) | Freshwater sediment microbial communities from Prairie Pothole Lake near Jamestown, North Dakota, USA - PPLs Lake P7 Core (1) Depth... | ecosystem: Environmental > Aquatic > Freshwater >... | reverse complement strand
TTAACCCACCACGATCTAAAGACTTAGTTATCCAGTAAAGTATGCGCTGCTTCGACGCGTTCGGTTACGTCAGCAAGAGATGTGTTTTCCAGAATATTCGCAATCGCGTTGCGCACATCACCCATCACCATGCGCAGCCCGCAGGTGCGCTCGTCCGGGCAGCCGCAAGATTCGTAGGCCATCTGGCTCACGCAACGGATGGGCGCCAGTGGCCCGTCCAGCACGCGGACGATCTGCCCGAGATTGATGTCTTTCGGCTGGCGCGCCAGGTAATAGCCGCCGCCAATGCCCATGCGGCTTTGCAACAATCCTGCATTTTTTAGTGCCAGCAGGATCTGCTCCAGATATTTAGCCGGGATTTTCTCTTGCAGCGAGATATCCTTGATCTGGACCATCTCACCGGAGGATTGCTTCTGGGTGTTGGCCAGATAGATCATTGCTCGCAGTCCGTATTCGCCACGTTTGGAAATTCTCATAATGTATCCAATAAAGTCTATTAGCATACTAGACTTACTTTATTTTAGTGCCTTTTTTCACAAGAGTCAAGCGGGATTTTCGAGCAGTTCCACACTTTCGAAATCCCCCAACGCCCAGCGAAGATCGTCACTTTTTAGGATGACAGTTGTCCCACGGACACCGGAGCCAATAGAAATCTCCTCTTCGTCGAAGACACCCGGGTCAACCAGGACCCTGAGCTTGCGTGCCGTTCCGAAGGGCGATACCGCCCCGATGGGATACCCTGTCACCTGCAAGACCTCGTTCTCGTTCGCCATCGTCAAACGGGACTGGCCAAGATAGGCTCGCAACGTCTTCCACGAAATCTGGTCTGGGCCGGCTACCAGCGCCATCAGGTATTCGTCCTCCCCTGTGCGGAACAGGATGCTGCGCACCACCTGCTGCGGGCGCTGTCCGCGCTCGCGGGCGGCCTGCTCCAGTGAATTGACCGGGCCCGGATGGTTGAAGATGCGGTGGGGAATATTCAGCTTTTCGAGAGCGAGGCTGACGGGAGGTTTTTGTTCGGGCATAACATCTGAAAGGTTATATCATCGTTTTTGGCTCGTAATCGCACAAATCATAAACCGGGCAAACTGGGCAGTTGGGCTTCCGCGCTGCGCAGATTTCGCGACCCAGGCGGATGATGTTCAAGTGTGCGGCGTAATAAGTTTCGGGTGGGAAAAGGTTTTCCAGATGGGGATGCGCCTGCTCGACGGTCATCTTTGCGGGGCGCAGCCCAATGCGGCCGGTCACGCGGTAGACATGCGTATCCACCGGGAAGGCCGGACGGTTGAGCGAGAAACACAACACGATTGCCGCCGTCTTCGGGCCAACGCCATTGAATCTGGTCAACCAGGCGCGGGCCTCCTCAAGCGGCATATCTGCAAGAAAAGATAAATCCAGGGATCCGCGTTCTGCGGTGATGTCTCGCAGCACCTGCTGGATTCGTGGCCCTTTTTGGTTGGCCAGTCCTGCCACACGGACGGCTTCGATTACCTCGTTCGTGTCAGCATCGCGGACTTGCTCCCAAGTGGGAAATTTGGCGTATAACGCGTTAAAGGCGCGGTCACGGTTGACATCGTTGGTATTTTGCGAGAGGATAGTCGAGACCAGCTCGTCCACGGGCGGCAGGGGATTGCGCCAGATTGGTTCACCGTAGAACTCGAGCAGTTTGTTGTGTACTTGGAGAGCTTTTTTCGAGAGTTCAGTCATGGGGATAATTTACCACGAAGTTACCAGGACTCGAAGACCCCAAAAGAAAATATTCGAGCTGGTGTTGGAGTCCAACGACGGGAGTCGTTGGATTTTCAAAATCAGGAGACCCTTCGGCAAGCTCAGGGCACCGCTTTGGACTCCGTTTTCAAGACAAATACCGGTCGCGACTCACCAACTACAATGCCGCGATGATTCGTGACCGGTTTGACCGGGCCGAACGCTGCCAACTCCCGTAACTGCGCTGCGCTCAACGCCCCGAGCTGCTTCAGGATTTCGAGTGTTACCACTGGGCGGACGCGGGAGTAGCCGGTCAGGTCGAGCCTGCGCTGGCCAAGGTCGCCATCCATGATTTTTAGGGTGATGCCGATCCCGGGCGAGTCGGGACCGATGGCGCCGGGTAACAGACCGATAGCCTGGTATCCCTCCGCACCGCGCTTGCAGACGATCTTCCCCGCGCCGACCTGCATCAGGCGGCAGTCGAATTCGGTGAGGCCGCTGATCATTTCGGGATGGGTTGTCATGGCGGAGGTGATTACCCGGCAGGCGCTGGCACGCGTTTCAGATAATTCACGCGGGTCACATAGCCTGGCAAAAGCCAGTGCCGCATTGTAGAGCGGCACGGCGAAGTTGGGCGCGGAACAGCCGTCGATGCCGAGCTGGACCTGGTTTTGCGGGAGCAGGCACATCTCTGCGAACGAGGCGAGGATGTCCTGCTGGATGGGATGGTCAAAGTCCAGATAAGAGTCCAGCGGCAGATCCCGCATCTTGGCGTGCGCCAGCATGGCGGAATGTTTGCCGGAACAGTTATTACGCTTCGGTGTGGGCGCTTCGTCGTTCTGGATCAGTCGCCTGTAGGCGGATACATCACCCGGCATGTGAGAGCCGCATTGAAGGTAACTCTCGTCCACGCCCGCCTTGCTCAGGATCGATTCCGCCACGCGGACGTGTTCATCGGAGCCTTCATGCGAGGCGCAGGCCAGTGCCAGTTCCTTGGCGGTCAAACCGAAGTGCTCGACCCCGTCACGTTCGACAAAGGGCAAAACTTGAAAGGGCTTGGCACTCGAACGAAGAAAGGCGACCATTTGCGGGTCGCCATAGGAAGTCAGCATCTTGCTGTGAGCATCCACCACAGCGATTGTACCGAAATGAGTGGACTCTACGATTTTCCCGCGTGTCAGTTCTAAGACAGGTTGAAATAAGCTGTACAAGGGTTATTCGTCGGTATTACTATTATTGGATTGATAGTGGCGGGCGTAATAGTGTCTCAGGCCATAACGCAGACGGTGGCTATATTGCTTTTGATGTGCAGACGAAACCTTGAAGTTGGAAAGCAAGGGTTGGACGAGGCCTTCGGTCATATCCGGTTTTTGCGCTTTTTGAGAGAGCTTTTCCAATCTCTTGTGCACATCTTTAATGAAATCGACCTGGCTCTTGATAACCACTGCATTGACTACCCCGTCACGCCCGCTGATAACGGTGTAATTACTGTATTGTTTACTTTGCAAGAGGGCCAGCGATTCAAGCCACGACGGTAAATTGGCCTGGGCCAGGAAAGATGGTTGGTTTTTCAAGACGGTATCCCCTACGAAAACTATTTTTTGTTCAGGCAGGATGACCCAGATAGCGCCGGGGTGGGGCCCGGGCTGGTTTTCGAGCAGGATGGGTGTATTGTCCCAGTGGAGGGTCATTGTATGAGTGAAGGATATCTCCGGGAATACCCAGCGGATGCCTGTCAGGCCGGGGATGGATTCCCAATCGGCCCCGGTGTCATCTCCCTGGGCTTTGAAGATATTGGGTCTATTGCGGAAGACCAGGGCGGTCTTCTCCTGGGCGATCACGCTGCAATCCATGGCACGCACGCCCACGGTCCGGTCAGGATGCGGGTCAAGGTTGATCAGGATGCGCTCCGGGCCGCCACCCAGCCCCATCAACGCGGCGCGCCACGAACGGCCATCTTCTGGGGATGGCGGCGCGTCGATCAGGATCAGTCCCTGAGAGGTACTGATGACTCCCAATGTCACGCCGGGGTATTGTTCTTCGATGAAAACTTGTTTGCTAATGGAATCCATATAGTATTACTCCTTACCTCACCCTCAATTTTACACTAATCCCCCTGGACACTTTCCTGCTGTTGGATCGATGCCACAGGCAGGGTGAAGAAGAAGGTGGTGCCTACATTATTCTGACTTTCGACCCAGATTTTGCCGCCATGGCCTTCTACCGCAATCTTGCAAAAAGCAAGCCCGATTCCCAACCCCCCGGGCTTGTGCTGGCCGCGCAGGCGGGTAAATTTATCGAAGATCCGCTCCCGGTCCAAAATAGGAATACCGGGGCCGTTGTCTTCGATTGAAATCGTGACCCATCCATTCTCATTACTTGCATCTACAAACACCTTGCCACCGGCGGGAGTAAATTTCGTTGCATTCTCCAGCAAATTGAGCATGACACGCAGGATCATGTCTTTATCGACCCAAACGGACGGCTGGTTATTTGTGACGAAAGAGCTTACTTCCTGTTTGCGACTCTCTGCCAGCGGCATAACTTCCTTGATCGCTTCATTGATCAATTTTTCCAGATGCACAACCTTCTGGTTGACGATTTTTTGGCCAGATTCCAGGCGGTTTATATCCAACAGCGAGTTGACCAGGCGTTCAATGCGAGTGGTGGAATTGGTTGCCACTGACAGGATGGACTGAATTGTCTCGTTGTCATTGACGTTCACCAACCCACCTAAAATATCCAGGCTGGAAATGATATTGGCCAGCGGTGAACGCAGGTCATGATAAACCATAGCGATCAGATCGTTACGCAGATCATCCAGCGCTTTGCGCTCGCTGACATCATGCAATGTCCATTGCAGCACGTCGGCATCCTCGAAATTTACCGGGCGCACATTGACTTGCATGTGCACGAAGTGGCCATCTTTTTTGTGTAACAACGCCTGATATATACAGGGCTGGTATTCATTGATACGTTCGAACTTTTCTCCTGTTTTAGCAAAATCAACCTCATGCACCTGGTCGATGTTCATTGTACGCAGCTCTTCATCCAGAAACATGCTGACCGAGGCTGCCTTCCGGTTTGCTTCCAGGATATTCCCTTCCCAATTGGTGATAAAAATCGGGTCGATGCTGGTCTCGAACAATTCGCGGTAGCGCTGATGAGCCGCCTCCAACTTCTCGAAAAGTTCTGCATTTTGAATATTTGTACCTGCCATGCTGCCGATGCCGTTCATCACCAGTAATGCATCGGGGTCGAACATACCTGAGACGGGATTGATCGCCTCCAGGACGCCGATGACCTTACCTTGCGCTTTGATGGGGGCTGCCGCGATCGCATGTGTCTCAATGCCGCCAAACCTATCCTCGTTTTTAAAGCGAGTATCTTTGCTGGCATCTGGTACCACCACGCCGTGTCCAGCGGACACGACCTGGCCTGCCAGGCCCTTTCCGGCCGGGACACGTCGCCCAAGAGCATTCCCAGCATTTTGACCAGTCGCGGCACGAAACACCAGATCACCGGTCGCCGGGTCGATCAACCCCAGGACGACCGTCTCGACTTGCAAGGCTTGCATACTCTGATTCAGGATGCGCTGCAGCACTTCTTCCAAACGCAAAGAAGTGTTGATGGTAGCCGCTCCTTCGGCCAGTGCGGTCATCACGCGCGCCTGACGCTGGCTTTCTGTATACAAGCGGGCATTCAATACAGCGATCCCGGCCTGGTCGGCAATTGCTTGCATCAGTTCAAGATGTTCCGGGCCAAAGGCGTTTGCCTGCGGATGGACCAGTGTCAACACCCCAACCAGTTTTTCGCGCGCCAGCAATGGTACGCATAAGGCTGATTTGGCCCCGGAACGATCGTCAGCATCATCAGGGCGGCGAAGCCAGCGGTCGTCCAGGCTGGTGTTGGGAATCAGCGCAGGTTTGCGGTTGCGCACCACCCATCCGGCCAGCCCGCGTTCAACGGTATCGCGCAGTTGGTGGGTTGTATCCTGATGAAAGGTCTTGCCGTACACAATAGTCGAATCGATAGGCTTGCCGTTATCGTCAAGCACAACGATACTTCCACGTTGTCCCCCTATGTTCTGTGTGGACTCGAACAGCACGCGCTGCAATACTGTCCGCAAATCCAGAGCAGTGGCTACCTCGCGGCTCACGTGGTAAAGCAACTCGAGCAATGCTCGGGTGCGGTCTTCTTCCAAATGTGGTCTCCCCTGAGTCGAATTCATCATAGATAAATCTTTACCTGGTTGAGAATTTGATCCGCACTGTCATTTAAATGATACCACGTGCTTGTACACTTTTCAGCGCTGATTATGAACGACGGATCGCGTAGAAAGCTCCAGCAGGATTCAGGTCTGGGACTGGAAGCACGGGTAGTCCAAAATAGAAGTATAGCACAATGCGTTTCTTTTTTTCCAATACCACAACAATCTAAAGATGTAGCAAAAATTGCCGCTTATCAAAGGATAAAATTCAATATAGCCCTATAGTTTAGGTAGTTGCCCCGCCCAGGCGGGGTTGCGATACTAACAACGAATGGTTTACAATTGATATATGTCCCTTGATTTGCAACGCATCCAGGCCCTGTGTTTTGATGTTGACGGCACCTTGAGTGACACGGACGATGTATACGTAAAAAGGGTCCTTCGCTTTTTGCCTCCATCCCTTTTTCGTGACCCGGAGCGCGCCGCTCGTCGTTTTGTGATGTGGGTGGAATCGCCTGGCAATACCCTGATCGGTTTACCGGACATCATCGGTCTGGACGATGAAATGCTGTTGTTGTGGGAGTGGCTGAACCGCCATCGTCCACGCCGGATGAAGCATTTTATTTTGATACCAGGCGTCAGAGAGATGCTTGATGGCCTGCAAAGCAGGTATCCCATGGCGGTCGTCAGCGCGCGGGATGAAAATTCCACGCGAGCATTTCTCGACAAGTTCGGGTTGACCGCCTACTTTCAGGAAATCGTGACAGCAGTGACTGCCAGGCATACCAAGCCTTATCCTGATCCAATCCTGTATGCGGCAGATAAAATGAGAGTAGCCCCTGAAAACTGCCTGATGGTCGGTGATACCAGCGTTGATATCCGCGCCGGGAAGTCCGCCGGGGCGCAGACGGTGGGTGTGTTGTGTGGTTTCGGTGAAAAGGCTGAGCTTAAAAGCTGGGGAGCTGACATCATCTTGGATAGCACCTCGAAATTGGCGGATGTATTATTGAAATCTTAAATCTTTTTCAATCCAATACATAGCGCGGATAGGTTTCCTTTGCCCTGTCCGCTTCTTCTAAATCAATATCCAACGTCAGGAAGGGCTGTTCTGAAGAGGTGAGGGCCAATACTTTGCCTTCGCCTGGCTCGATGATCCAGCCGACCCCGGCGTAATCGCCGCCTTCTGGCGTCGCGCCCGCCAGGTTGGACGATAGACAGAACGCACCGGAAACGACTGCGGCGGCCTGTCCACCGGCCACCCATTTGGGCGCAGTAGGATTGGGCGTAGCGCGCGGACAGACCAGCAACTGCATGCCCTGCCTCCCGTATTCCCTGGCGCGGAAATTGAACCATATTTCCGTGCAAATCAAAAAGCCGACCTTACCTTTGGTTGTGTTTGCCAGCGAAAAGATTCCGTCACCACGTTCGTACCAGCTTGCTTCCCAGAATCCCGGCTCGTCGGGCAGGTAATACTTGGCGTGGACGGTCTTTGCTCCCCGGTCCGCTTCCCAGATGTAACCGGCGTTCTGCCGTTTGTCATCCAAAACGACTGGTCGCGTGCTGGCTACACTGGCAGGTGACATTTCATCCAGGCGGGCCATCCAGGCTTCATGCGCTTTAACGGCCTGTTCCCATTGACCGGCATCCACCTCTCGCGTGTGCGCCAGCCAGGGAAAGAAGGGCATCTCTGGCAAGAGCACAAATTCGCTTTTGTTGGTTTGCACATGCTGGACAAGTTTCTCCCAGGCGGTTTCCAGAGCAGCCGGTTCGTTCGGGAGTTCGCAGACAGTTACTCTCATTTCTCACCTTCTTCGAACATTTCACGATATATGCTTCCGCCGCAAATCCGAGTCACCGGTCCTTGCATGCGAGCCGTGAAATCAGGCGAGATGCGGATTTCCAACTCGCCGCCAGGCATGTGGACGGTGATATCTGCATCGCACAGCCCGAGCTTATGGGCAGTCGCCGCCGCGGCCGTGCTGCTACTGCCGGAGGCCAGCGTATACCCGGCGCCGCGTTCCCAAATCTCGATGCGGATGTTACCCCGGTCGAGGGCATGCATGAACTGGACGTTCGTCCGGTTGGGAAAGCGCGCCTCGGTTTCGATCAGCGGGCCATAGCGCCTGGCAAGCGCGGGCGTCGGGTCGTCACACAGCACGATGCAATGCGGGTTGCCGACCGTCGCCGCGCAATATTCGAATTCGCGGTCTTCGATCTTCATCCTCGCGCGCAGAACTTCCCCCGCCTCCCCCTTGACCGGGATCTGGCTCCCGTTAAAACTGACCCTTCCCATCTCAACGGTTACCAGCCGGCCATCCGCGCCCAACTGACAGGTGACCGCGCCGCCCAACGTCTCGACCGTGAACGGCATTTGCTGAACCAGTCCCTCGTCCCATAGGAAACGCGAGAAGATGCGCAGCCCATTTCCGCTTTTTTCGGCCTCGCTTCCGTCTGGGTTGAAGATGCGCAGCCTGAAGTCACAGGTTTCGCTTGGGAGCGGACCGAGCAGAATGCCGTCCGAGCCGGGGCCGTAGTTGCGGTGGCAGATGCGCTGGATCTGCTCCTGGCTGAGATCAAAGTCCGGAACTGTCGAGGGGATGACAAGGTAGTCGTTCCCCAGCGCGTGGTACTTAACGAATCTCATCGCTTCAATCAACGATGAAGAGCTTCGCGCCAGTCCGGGTGTAGGAACGATGCGGTTCTGCGTCATCCGCCACCTGGTAGCTGATGCCCGGGGTCAGGACGAACTCCCTGCCATCGGCAAGCTCGGTGTGCAGTTCTCCCTCCAGACACAACAAGATGTGACCTTTTTGGCACCAGTGGTCAGCCAGATAACCGGGGCTGTATTCCACCATACGCACACGCAGGCTGTCGAAGTGCTGCGTGCGCCAGGTGGCTACGCCTGTTTCACCTTTGTATTCCGTTGGAACGATTTGTGACCAGTCTGTGATTCCAAAGGGGATGTTTTTCATGTCCATCGTTGGTTCCTTAATGGGCTGAGGGTCAGGTTTAATGATTCAATTTCAGGATCAAGCCTTCCACCGCTTCGCCCTGTATGACTGAAAAATTCTTTTCCTCCCCGTGGAGCGTGAATCCACATTTTTCCAGCACCCGCATGGAACCGATATTATGTTTGGCAACATGGGCGTACAGTGGACGCTCCTTTACCTTTCGCAAAAACTCTGAGAGCGCCTGGGTTGCGATACCTTTGCCCCAGAATTCACGACCCAGCCAGTAGCCGACTTCCCTTTCACCGGAGAGTACAAAGCTGACCAAATTTCCAGCCACCTGCCCCTCGAAAAGGATGGTTTTCAGGAAGATGGTCTCGTCCTTCATGATTTTAGCCCAATGCGCCATGAACGCGTCCCTGTCCTTGGCCGGGAAAGCGGCCATCTGGTTTGCGACCGGATCCCGTTGCTGCTCGAAGAAGATATCGAGATCGCTTTCCTGGATGTCTCGTAATTTAACATTGCCTGTCATACGGTTTTCTCAGCAGACCTTGGATGAAACCTTTCTAAACGAAGCGCCGGGCTATGCCTCGATCAGCGTATTCTTTTACCCGTGCTGCTTCCCGAAGATCTCATGGGCTTCTCCCCAAAAAGAATCCGGGTTGCGCATCCCCATCTTCTCCGCACGTTGAATCGCCCAGGCATGGTTGACCTCCGCAGGATAGAAATAGACGGGCTTCCCCAGTTCTTGGGCGGCAACCATTTCATCTCGGCTGATTTCGCCGCCGCCAATGCCGATCATCACATCGCTACAAGCAACCATGGCTTTTGATGTGGGCGATAGCTCATTTGAATCGGGTAACTTTCCACCCCACTGATCGTCGGCAATAAAACAGACGAAATCCACCGCCTCACTGATCGGTGCACCATCCTCTAAGGCCATTGTGGAAACGATCCCGGTGGTGGTGAATCGCAAAGACTTTGCCAGGGGATATGCCGCTCCTATCCCCCCTTCTGTTGCGCCAATATTGACCAAAGTTGTTTCAGGCGAATATCCTAAAAGAATTTCCTGGACCGTCTGGAGCATGGCGTCCTCGCTTTCATACTTGACGGAAAACCCCAAAAGAGTTAATACAGCTTTGCGCTGAACGGAAAAGAACGCACGCGCCTCATCAGGCGTCATCTTCCAGCCAATGACCTGGTTTTTCCCGCGCAATTGAAGCTTGATTCGACTGATAAACTGGCGAAAGCTTTTCATGTGCAACCCTTTTTACTCTCTACTACCAACCAATAAATTCTGGACTATCCAGTCGCAAGGGATAGTTTTTACAAAACACAGTATAGCACTTCTCTCAATTCACTAATTGCTTCGGTTCTCCAGGATTTGCCGCCGTAGGCCCCGCCGCGCTTTGGCGGTGTGAAAGGGGGCCGGATTTGGGGGTGCGAGCGTGCGTACGCACGCTCGCACCCCCAAATCCGGGTATCTACCAC
>Ga0105091_10001459_pt1 | contig 10365 bp, 9 predicted proteins | sample PPLLak1March2015_FD_87022 | JGI IMG/M metagenome (GOLD analysis project Ga0105091, IMG submission 87022) | Freshwater sediment microbial communities from Prairie Pothole Lake near Jamestown, North Dakota, USA - PPLs Lake P7 Core (1) Depth... | ecosystem: Environmental > Aquatic > Freshwater >... | reverse complement strand
TCCTCTTATGTCAGGATGCGGCACGGTCACATGGCGGTCGAAGCGGCCGGAACGCGTCAGAGCCGGATCCAGGACATCGGTCCGGTTTGTAGCGGCCAGCACTACCACTCCTTCAGCGGGGGTAAACCCGTCCATCTCTACCAGCAACTGGTTGAGGGTCTGGTCCTGTTCCATTTCACCGCCGCCGCTACTGGAATGTCGCTTGCGACCCACCGCGTCGATCTCGTCAATGAAAACGATGCAGGGAGCTTTAGAACGCGCCTTCTTAAAGAGCGAACGCACACGGCCGGCGCCCACACCGACAAACATTTCAACAAACTCAGAACCGGAAGTAGCGAAGAAAGGCACGCCAGCTTCACCAGCGACTGCCTTGGCCAGCAAGGTTTTTCCCGTTCCCGGATCGCCCACCAGCAGAACGCCGCGCGGCATACGCGCTCCCATGCGCTCATATTGACCGTTACCTTTTAAGAAGGTGACGACATCGACAAGTTCCTCGCGACACTCATCCACTCCGGCAACATCTTTGAAGGTAGTATCAGGGATCTCACCTTCTTCATATTTCTTGCGGATGGCCATCAAACCGCCTCCACTGAATCTGAACAGGGCAAAACCGGCCAGGCCAAGGATCGAAAAGCTTATCAGGCCACTGATAACTTTTTCGCCGGTAAGCGCCTTGGGGGCTATAACCTCATATTTCAACTGCGTTAACCGGCTTTCACTTACCCCCAGATACCGCATTTGTTCCAGGAAAGGAGCTGCTTTATCTTTCAGGGCTGTATCCTCTGAACCATTGCTAAAATAAATGGTCAGTTCGCCCTTATCTTGCGCATCTTCAATCTTTGCGACCTGCCCCGCTGTGATGGCTGTGGCCACTTCACTCAAGGCGATCGGTTTTTCCTTCGGTTTGGATTGGATGAACATGGTGCTGGTAAAAACTAGTCCAGCCAGCACAACCATCAGGCTTAATTTGCCGTATTTGTGCTTTTTAAAGAAGTCTAAGATTTGGTGTACGGATTGTTTCATATTGCCTCGACACAACTACTAGGAAAGTTCAAAATTCTCCCAATCTTACCTCGTTAATGTGGTTTTTTTTCTTTCAATTTCGTTATTTTGGATAAGAAAAAATTAATTTTCCCCATCTGCCCGGATTGCCTCCCGCAGGAGAGCACAACATGGTACCTTTTCATGCCATGTTGCTATACCGTTCTGTGGCATATAAACACTTTAGGAAAACGCCACGAAATGGTGTTTTCCTAAAGTGCCAGGCTTGTATACGATTATAAGAGTAGTCGTTCGTTATGCGGATGGCTTCATCGCTCAAGATACTTATGAGCGATAAAAGTTGGATGCACCATTAAGGGTTGTTCTTCTAAATTTCCTATGGAGTGCCCGTTTCGCCCACACTGACAATCAGTTGGGGAGCCAATCCAGACTTTCCTTCTTTAGACGCATAATCTGCGCCATCGCTTGAAGCAGTACTCACACGGAAACTATAAGTGCCGTCCATGATGATAAGTGATGTTAAATCCACTTCATACCAGGTATCTTTAATCACAGGTCCCAGCGAAGCAAGGGCGGTCGAACCTGCCAACGGCGCGGTGTTCCAAGTGACGCTGTTTTCAACCCATGTATTGTCTGCCACATAATATAGATCTCCCCCGTGATCAGATTCATTGACAGTATGCAGACGCAGTTTTGCACTTAACACAGGCCGGTTGTTCAATCCGGAGACTTCGAATTTGATCAAGAAGTTGTCGTAAGGAGCATTATCAGCCTGAAGCTCCCTTGCTGCACCATAGTTTATATCAGGCGAATTCGATTTGACTGTCGCATCGTCCAGTGGTGAAAAGATAAGGATATCGTTTGATGTAGATGTTTGGGATGTTACGCATGGCGCACTGCCGGAATCGGTAAATGTACCCCCTTCTACCGGAACGAATTCCCAACTGTAACTGCCAGAATGCAGTACCAGCTTGAGAACGCCATGGGTATCGTCATTCCGAACTTCGCTATTGGCGATAGAATTCGTGAGTGGATAAAAGCCGCGACCTCCGCTGCCGATCACGAACTGGCGAATGCCTCGTATCGGATCTGCAGTACCTTGAGGGTCTTGCGGCGCAAACCGTTCGTAATTATGTTCGTGTCCGGCCAGCACAACATCAGCGCCATTATCGTACAAGGCCTGCCAGAGAGGTTGCATCCTTACAATGCTACCGTGGTGCTCGCCTGAACTAAAGCGTGGGTGATGCCAGTATGCCAGGGTACAAGCAACCGGATGCGCAGCAAGGTCTGCTCGCAACCACTGCTCTTGCTCTGAACCGGCGGCCACCCGGATATTGCTATTGAGCACAATGATGTGCCAGGTGCCCAGGTCATAACTATAGTAACCTTTACCAGGCTCACCGGCTATCGGACCGAAATAATCAAAATAGCCAGCCGCTCCTTCGGTGTGGTAATCGTGGTTCCCCGCGGATGGATATGTGCGGGCTTTGTGACGCCCCCAGGATGGTTCATAACAATTCATATAATCAGCGGCAGTTCCATCCAGGTAGGCATTGTCACCGGTGGTAAATACGGTTCCAGGGATATTATCGAGCAAGTTGGCTGTGGCTTCATCATCTTCACTGGAACAGTCTGCAATGTCACCAGCACCAACAAGAACAGGATCATCACCAGGGATAGGTGTGCCAGGCGATGTTACTGTAGCTGATGCTGTAGGTGAAAGCGGAATTACTGTCGCGGTAGCTGTCTCGGTGATCGGCTCGGGAATAGGCACACAACCTAGTAATAAGATACCGATCAGGATGATATATAAAAATCTCATGTGGTTTCCTTTCTTACCTCTAAAGCCCTGAATTCGCCTCGAACAGATCCATCTGTAAGCAATATATACACCATAAGGATGTTTCTTCCTCTATATGTAGCTTGATAGAATCTTCAAGGCTTTTTTTTCAGATGGAAATACACTTGCTCACCTGCAAATAACTGCTGCTCGGGGTCCCATGGGAACAAGATTGTAACAATGAATTCAATGCGCTGAGCAGTGGGCGGCGGCATATCCAACCATTGTTCCCGGTAGGTGGCAGTGACGTGAGCTTCTTCGAATACCCCTTGTGGTCCAACAACGATGTATTGTAAATCGAAATGGATATCGGGAAAAGAGGTAAGTAGCTGCTGATAAAAACGGGTCGCACCTTCTTTTCCATGCCAACTGGTACTACTATTCACGACCGTATAAATGCAATCGTCGGTGAGCGTAGCCATCAAGCCGGGGATATCCCGTCGATCTTCCGCAACCGAGTGAGCAATCCATAACTGGCGAATAGCTTTGTATTCATCCGGGTCTATTCTTCGGCGAAGTAAACGAACTACATCCGCACGCAGACCTTCTTTCATCTTTTTTACCTCCTTATTTTATATGATCGTGATAAGAGTTTATAACTATGATGTATTTCAATTGTGAAATTTTTGTTGAAGATCCCATTCCTCGATGACAGGGAGTGTGAGCATATAGAATTAATTTCACACATCACCACTGAACAAAAGTTCACGGCTGATTATATAATGTTTTTTATGAATTTCTATATTGAAATGTCCAATTTAGTTGTTCAGAGGCCGGACGGGAAGATTTGCAAATTAGACGGAGAGCGCTTTCGAGAAGGCCACGAAATAATCTTGCACGAAAGAGAGTGGAAAAGGAGAATCTATTCTAGAAAAAGCAATATATAATAATCACATGAATCTCTTTATTGGTTGTCCAATTTGGTCGTTCAAAGGCTGGGTGGGGAATTTCTACCCGGAAGGCACCAAACCCGGCGATTTCTTGCACGAGTACACCCGGCGCTTGACCACGGTCGAAGGCAACACAACCTTTTACGCCGTCCCAGCGGATAAAACCATCGAGGGTTGGGCCGCCGAAATGCCGGAGAGTTTTCGTTTCTGCCCGAAACTCCCCCGTACGATCAGCCATGCAGGCAAGCTAACAGAGCACATCGAAGAAGCGCTTTCATTTGTTGAGATTATGAACGGGTTGGGGTCAAACCTCGGGCCAATGTTCTTGCAACTACCTCCCCGCTACTCACCCCAGCAGTTCGATGACCTGAAAGCCTTCCTGGAGGCCTGGCCTAAAGAATACCGGTTAGCTGTCGAAGTCCGTCACCTGAACTGGTTCGATGCACCCCATCACGATGCGCTCAACCAACTGCTCAGCGAGCATAACATGGCGCGCGTTGTGATCGATACGCGCCCTATCCGCGATTTGAAAGGAGATGAAATCTTGCGCGGCAGCGTTTACGAGAGCCTTCTCGCAGCCCGCGAGCGCAAGCCGGATGTACCGGTCATCCCCGAGCGCACAGCAGACTTTGTGTTTGTGCGCTACATTGGGCATCCAAGCATGCAAATCAATCTGCCTTTCTTGAATGAATGGGGAGATTTCGTGGCAAAGCAGTTACGTGACGGGTTAGATGCATTTGTTTTTTGTCACTCCCCGGAAAACTTGACCGCACCCTGGCTGTGTCGCACGCTGCATCAGCGCGTTGCGGATCAGATCCAGATCCCACCCTTGCCATGGGATGAAACCGATACCAGCACATTCGAGCAGGGGCGTTTATTCTGACCATGACAAAAGGGTGGGAACAATTTTGCCATATCTTACGTTTCTGACATACAATGGGAAAAATGACGAAATTCGGTCCTTTTTTATTGGTAATTGCTTTCGTGATCAGCGCCTGTTCTGCCGATTCAGGACAACCGCCGGTCGCGCTGGCGCTCGAAGCTACGCAGCAACCCTTTCAGTCCGGGATAGAGATCGCTAAACCTACTTACACGCCGGTCCCAACCGTCACGCCCACACCTCCGCCTCCATCGACTGATTTGCCTGCTTCCGTTCCGACGGACCCGGTCGTGCCCCCCGCCTTTGCCCAGGATGCGTTCGTGGTGATTGAAAACCTGTACTCTTCAGTGGGATATGGCTACGACTCAACCACCCAGTACGACAATCCACTGTCCTATAGCGGCTCGAAACACATCCAGGTGGACATTTCCGAGCAGCACATGTACGTCTACGATGGAGATTCCCTGGTCTACAGCTTTATTGCTTCTACCGGGATGGGGAACTCGACCCGGGTCGGGACCTTTAGCGTGCTCAACAAAATCCCCAATGCCTACGGTGCCACGTGGAATCTCTGGATGCCCAACTGGCTGGGCATCTACTGGTCAGGCAGTCTGCAGAACGGTATCCATGCCCTGCCCATCCTGTCCAATGGCGCGACATTATGGGCCGGTTATCTGGGCACGCCTATTTCTTACGGCTGTGTAGTGCTGGATACCTATGATGCTCAGATACTCTATGACTGGGCAGATATCGGCACGCCTGTCGAGATCACGTGGTGAGGCAAGAATATTTTTAATGATAAAAGAGCGTGGTCTTGCTCCACGCTCTTCTTGATTTACGGCGAGTGCCTATTGACTTGTAACTTGTAAAAATTCATCCAGTATGCTTATCAGGGGGCGCAATTCTTCGGTCAGCGTTGTATCCAAAGCCTGAACGGCATAAGTTTGACCATCCATCTGGATATTCAGTTCATAGGTAAAGCAATCCGCACAAACCCCTTCCGTCGGACCTGCCTTAAACGGACAGGCCTGAACCAGCAAATCTGTGATTGTCTTCACGTGATCTTCGGGAATTGTCATTTGTTCGTCCACGGGCGGGTGTTCGCTCTGGACCGTCAGGCTGCCGTCGCTTTCTAAAGTCAGCGACTGGTCGAACCCGCCGATGCCGCCAGTGCGCTTGTACTGGATCGTCCAGTCTGAGGGAGAACTGCAAGCAGCATCCGGGGGACTTGTGGGTGTCCCCAACGGTTCAGGTGTTGGGGTACTAGCAGGCATCCCAGCACAGGCGGACAATACTATAATTATCAAAGGAAGAACGATTATTTTAGACATAACTAATAACCTATAGACTTTCTACTCAACTTAATTATATAATACTTATAGATATATGGAGCGGGAAACAAATGATATTTATTCAATGGAAACTCTGGACATTTGGCTGTGTGCTTATCCAAGCAATTATTATTTTCAGTGCTTTTTACGCTTATCGGACGAATGCCAAACGAGCACCTGATGACCCTGAAAAAAGGGATTTCTCTCCCTATTCTCCGTGGCTTGCGCCCCTAATTTTCCCAATCTTGGTACTCATTAATATCCCTATATTTATTCTATCCAGTCTGTTTTTTGGCCTCTTTCTTCTGTTATTCCCCTTTGCATTGCTGCTCTTCCGTAAGCCTTTCCTGATTAAATGGATTCTTAAACAAGCTCAAAGGATAGGAAACAAGGTCTTGAAAATCGATATAGAACTGCTTAAGGCAGCTGGTTTCTACCCGACTTCAATAAAGCTTCAATATGAACGATAAGTCTTATCTCACGAGGTTTATCTAGTCGACGGAATTTGCCGTCCGTAAGGAACGAGCAGTAGAAACCCAATCCCGATAACGATCTCTCCCAACACCACGCCGGTCGCTTGGACGCGACCAAAATAAGGCACGCCCGGCAGGGGATGTGTGCCCATCCCGAAGACGTCCGCCATCCCGGCAAAGACACTGATCACATAACCGGTGCTCACCAGGCGCAGCCCAATATCCGCGGCGATGCTGCGCTGGTTGCCTCCCCACAACGCCAGCAAACCGATGTAACCCCCCAGGCAAATGATCGCCAACCCCACCAGGAAGACTGCGATCTGCACAAAGCCGACTACCGGACTGCGGTCCCAGCCCAGCCAGTCTGGTTTGGCGCCGACTATAAAGGTGAAAAAACCGGAGATGGTGATAAACAATCCTGTGCGGATGCGTATCCGTGAAAGTGGTTTTTGAAAGCCCCCCGTATCGTCTAACTGTGGTTTCCTACGGGTTGTTTCGTTCATGAGGCAGGTAAACTCCTGTGAAGCATGTTGATCCAATTCCCGCCCAGGACAGCTGCGGCGTCCTCTTGAGAGTATCCGCGAGCCAACAACAATGGTACCAGTTTTTGTAAATCTGCGATCGTATCGATCTCTTTTGGCGTGGACTGGAGGCCAAAACCGCCATCGAAATCCGTGCCAATCCCCACGTGACGAGCATCACCGGCGAGTTGGCAGATATGGTCGATGTGGTCCACCAGCTTTTCAATGCTGACTTCTTCACGGCTGCTTTTTCCCTTCAACCAGCCATCTTTGAGAAACGTATTGAAGGGAACGACACCAATGATACCATCCCGCTCGAGGATTCCGTGAATGACCCGGTCCGAGAGATGACGGTTGAATTCATGTCTCGGTAACAAAGCCAGACAATTTCCGTGGGTCACCACGATGGGACCGGGATAAATATCCAGGGATTCCAGGGCTGCAGGTTCGTCCATGTGCGAAAGGTCGAGGGTGAATCCGTAATCTGCCATGGCGGCCAGCAGCCCCCGGCCTCCATCCGTTAGCGGACCGGGTTCTTTGGTACCGCCGCAGAAACGTGTCCCTGCCCAGGCTGGACCAATTAAGCGCAGGCCCAAATCCCACCATTCTTCCAGTTCATCAAACTCGCTAATGCACTCCGCACCTTCCATCAACGCCAGCAAGCCAACCGGGCATTCCTCTCCGGCCGGATCAGCCTTTTGTTGGCTGGCAAGCAACTCGTCCAGGTTTGAAACGGAGCGGATGAAACGGAACTTGTCCGGGTGGTCGTCCGTCAGCCGGTAGTACAGGTCCATTTGCTGGCGGTACTGTCTATTCGCTTCTTCTGAGGTTTTATAAATATACGATTCCCACTCGTAGGCCCAGCGGGCGGGCGTCGAGAAGAGCGTGGCCAATATAACGGCCACTTCTCCTTGCTGGTATTCCGGCCAGCCCAGCAAGGTATCGCCGTTGCGCTCCACCGTCAGCCCGCCTTTTTCAACGCGGCGAGTCTCTTCGACAGAACGCAAATAATCCCGTCCAAAGGATAGGATGTTCCAGGCCAGGTCTTGATGTGAGTCAACAATCGGGGGCATAACAAGAAAGAGCGCACCGGATTGGTGCGCTCCTTGCATTATTCTTCCGGTTCAGCAGGCGGCTCGTCCGACGGCGCGCGTTCAGGTTCTGTGTTGCTCTCTTCAGCAGGAAGTTCCTCTTCAATTTCTTCTGCTTCGCTCATCTCTAACCGGTCTATTTCCTGCGCCAGCAGCTTGAAATCTTTATCAGCAAAGGCTGCTGAATCAACCTTGCGCAGGCTCAAACCAATGCGGTGTTGCTCGGGGTCGATGCGGATGATGCGCAGGGCAACAGTTTCGCCTTCCTTGAGAGCCTCTTTGGGATGCTCGATGCGCGTTTCACTGATCTCGGAAATGTGGATCAGGCCCTCGACATCACCTTCAAGGCGAGCAAATGCGCCGAACTTGGTCAGGCGGGTAATGACGCCTTCCACCAACTGACCAACGCTGAACCTTTCAATTCGCGAACGCCAGGGGTCATCGCTGAGGGCGCGCAGGCTCAAGCCAATACGCTTCTTCTCGCGGTCGACGTTGATCACCTTGACCTTGACTTCCTGCCCCACTTCCAGGATTTCGCTGGGGTGTTGGATACGTTCCCAGGAAAGCTCGGAGAGGTGTACCAGGCCATCAGCGCCATTGATATTGACGAAGGCTCCAAAGTCTGCCAGGCTGGTCACGCGGCCGGTATATACTTTGCCTTCTTCCAACTCATCGATAACACGCTCTTTTATCGACTGACGCGATTCGGTACTGGCAGCACGCTCTGAACAAATCAAGCGGCGCCGGGATTTATCTACTTCGATAATGCGGACTGAAATCGGGTTACCGATCATCTTGGCCCAGCGCTGCTCGGGCGTATCGCCGACAGCCTGGGTACGCCGGAGCGCACTGATCTGGGAGGCAGGGACAAACCCACGCAGCCCGTGCACGCCGACGATCAAGCCGCCTTTGTTGTATCCAATGACCTTACTTTCAATAACGGTATCGTTTTCCATCTGCTCTTCAACCGATGACCAGGCCATTTGCTCCTGGGCACGTTTGTAAGAAAGGACAACGTTGCCGTTCGCATCTTCCGGGCTTACAACAAAAACTGGAATCTCCTGGCCGATCGTGAACGTATCACGTTCTTCGGCATCAATCACTTCCAGTTCACGGCCAGAAATTATGCCTTCTGACTTAGCACCGATGCTAACCAGAATCTGACCTTGGCTTATGCTGGCAATCGTTCCCTCACGGATCTCCCCCGCTTGAGGCAACTCAACGCTGAACGCATCATTTTTGAGCAAGGCTTCCATACTCTGGTTATTTTGATTCACCGGCTCACCCTGCAGGTTTTCTTGCTCCCCCCCCTGCCCGGACAAATTTTCATTTTGATCCATCACTTTATACGACTCCACTTCAGAAATGTAGATTGGATTATACAGGCGATTGTCTCAGATTGCAACCCTGCAATGAAGGGCAACTCTCAAGGCTACCCTTGTCTATACAAAAAAGCAGGCTCGAGCATGCCCCTGCCCCGTTTCAGGATATGCTCGAACCTGTATGATCCCCACCAAGGGATCTGTTAAAGAAATATTTCTACGCCTGGGACTGTACCGCAGCAGCAGCTCGCCGCTGGGACAAACGCAAACCCAAGAATATTGCCACAAAGTAAGCAAAGTAGGCCAGCACCTCGGTCAAAGAGGGATTCCCGTTATAGCCAAACAAAGCCTTGAGCATCGAACCCAACGTGGCGTTTTCGTCTATGATCGGGTTCATATCCCAGACATGTTCGATCACAGACGGGATCATACCGGCCTCATTAAACTCGTGCACACCATGCGCAACCAGTCCCGCCGCGAAAAGGATAAGCAGAAAGCCGGTCACCTGGAAGAAACGGCGCAGGTCCAGGCGGATGGTAGAGGCAAACAGTCCCCAGCCAAGTAAGATAGCCAATCCCAGTCCAAGCAAAGCGCCCAGGATGGTACTTTGTGCATCGGACGCAAATGTTGCAGCAGTCAGAAATAAAGCCAGTTCGATACCTTCCTTCACGACTGCCAGGAAAGCCAGCGCAAACAGACCGCGCTTGCCGCCTTCGAAGGCAGCTTTATGCACGCCGCTTTCCAGCTCGCCTTTTATATTGCGCGCCTGGCGACTCATCCAGAAAATCATCCAGGTCAGAACACCAGCAGCCAGCAACATGGCAACACCCTCAAAAATTTGCTCTGCTGCGCCTTCAAGGCTCAGGCCAAAAGCTGTCAACCCCATGCCGCTGACCAGGCTGACCAGCACAGCGCTCAGTGTGCCATACCAGACAGCCGGGATCATTTCCGTGCGGCGCATCTTGCGCAATGCACCCAGCACAATGCCGATGATCAGGGCGGCTTCGATCCCCTC
>Ga0105091_10001458_pt1 | contig 10365 bp, 8 predicted proteins | sample PPLLak1March2015_FD_87022 | JGI IMG/M metagenome (GOLD analysis project Ga0105091, IMG submission 87022) | Freshwater sediment microbial communities from Prairie Pothole Lake near Jamestown, North Dakota, USA - PPLs Lake P7 Core (1) Depth... | ecosystem: Environmental > Aquatic > Freshwater >... | reverse complement strand
GTGTCGGCCAGCTCGTCCCGGACCCCCTCGAACCCGCGCCGGAAGTGGATCGTCGGCGAGAGGAGCCTCCCACTGATCCTCTCCTTCAGCCCCGACTGTCCGACGACGAACGGAAGGGTCTGCCCCCATGGGCAAAGGTGCGATTCCATCTCGGGGATGTCGGTCTCCGAGTCGATCACGTTCGGGATGAAGAGATGGTCGAAGCCCTTCTGGATCAGGTTCGCCGCGTGCCCGTGCGCCACCTTGATCGGGAAGCACGGCTCGGCGATCGTCGACTCGAGCCCGAGGTTCACGATGTTCTTCGTCGTCGGGTCGGAGAGGACGATCCGGCAGCCGAGCTCCGTGAAGAGCCGGTTCCAGAAGGGGAAGCGATCGTAGAAGTACATCGCGCGCGGCATGGCCACCGCCGGGCCGCCCGGGCGATCGGGGTCGTACCCCTCCAGCAGCGCTTCGTCGCGCAGCTTGATCAGATCGGGCACGATCGCGCGCCGGTCGATCTTGGGGCGCTTCCGGTACCGGTCGGAGCACTTGTCTCCCCAGTAGGTCTTCTCTCCCTCGACCGTGAACTCCTGCACGTCGCAGAAGTTGGAGCACCCTTTGCAGGCGAAATCGCGGATCGAGTAGTCGACGTTTTCGATCGACCAGCCGCGGAAGGTCGTCTCGCGCCCGCTCCCCTGGAACTTCTGCCGGGCGAGGATCGCCATCCCGATCGCGCCGACCACCCCGTTGTGGGGCGGGATGATGATCGACTTGCCGAGGATCGTCGCGAACGCCGCGCCGACCGAGTCGTTGTACGCCGTTCCCCCCTGGAAGTAGACGACGTCTCCGACGCGCCTCCCGCGCACCACCCGGTTCAGGTAGTTGAGGGCGATCGAATAGGCGAGGCCGGCCACGAGGTCCTCGACCTTCGCCCCCTTCTGCAGATACGGGATGATGTCCTTCTCGATGAAGACCGTGCAGCGCTCGCCGAGCCGGATCGGCGCCTTCGACGAAAGAGCGAGCCGCGAAAACTCCTCCTTGATCGAGATGCCGAGCCTCTCCGCCTGCTCCTCGAGGAACGAGCCGGTCCCGGCCGCGCACGCCTCGTTCATCGCGAAGTCCACGACCACTCCGTCCTGGATCGAGATGAACTTCGAGTCTTGGCCGCCGATCTCGAAGATCGTGTCGACCTCGCGGTCGATCAGCCGCCTCCCGATGTAGGTCGCGCCGGTCTTGTGCGCGGTGATCTCGTCGTTCACCGTGTCGGCGCCGACGAGCTCTCCGATCAGCTCCCGCCCCGAGCCGGTCGTGCCGACCCCGCGGACGCGGATCCGCCGCCCGATTTCCCTCTCGATCTCCTGGAGCCCGCGGTGCACGACCTCGATCGGCCGCGCCTCGGTCCGGACATAGATCTCCTTGATGACGTTGTCTTCTTCGTCGAGGACGACGAGGTTCGTCGAAACCGAGCCGATGTCGATCCCGAGAAACGCGTCCACGACCCGGCCGTCCTCCGGGAAGGAGTAGGGGCGGATCCGGTCGCGAAGAAGCACGACGTTTTCCATCGAGAGACGGTCGCTTCTCGGGAACGACTCCTCGCCGCCCCCCTCGGCGGCGTCGACCTCGAACGGGGAGCGGAAGCGAGCGCCCCGCCCCTCGGCCGCCTCGCCCGCGAGGAGCGCCGCGCCGAGCGCCGCCATCCAAGCGTGCTCTTCCGGGACGATCATCTCCTCCTCGCCGAGATCGAAGAGGGAGCGCATGGCGCGCACGACCCCCGCGTTCGCCGAGACCCCGCCGATGAACGCGACCGGCGCCTCGATCTTCTTCCCTTTGATGATGCTCGCCTTGTAGTTCCGCGCGACCGCCTCGCAGAGCCCCCTCAGGACCTCGCCCGGCTCGTAGCCTTTCTGCTGCGCGTGGATCATGTCGCTTTTCGCGAAGACGGAGCAGCGCCCCGCGATCGTCGGGGTCCGGGCGGCCCCCTCCGTCACCGCGCCGACATCCTCGATGCCGTAGCGGAGGCGCGAGGCTTGTTGATCCATGAAGGATCCGGTCCCGGCGGCGCAGTCGCCGTTCGTCTCGTAGTCGACGATGCCGACCCCGTCGCCGGCGGCGGGGGAGAGGAGGATGTACTTCGAGTTCTCGCCGCCCATTTCGAGAACGGTGCGGGCGGAAGGGATCAGGAAGCGGACACCGGTCGCGACCGCGCGGAACTCGTTCACCGGCTTCGTTCCGAGCACGTGAGCGAGCGGCTTGCCGCCCGACCCGGTGACGGCGAGCTCGTCGACCTCGCTCTCCGGAATCGCGCCGAAGAGATCGCGCAGCATCTCGACCGCGACCGCGCGCGGCCGGCCGAGATGGCGCTCGTAGGAGGAAAGGGCGACGCGGCACCCTTCCCTCTCGACGATGCGGTAGCCGCGCGAGGCGAGCGCCGCGAGGTCCGCTCGATCGCGAGCTCCGCCGAGGGCGGCCAGGGCGATCTTGACGCTGATCGATCCGACATCGACCCCGATCGCGAGCCGGTCGGTTCGGAGAACACTCTGCATCCGTTGCTCCATCGGAACCACGAGGGGAAACGGTGTAAGGCTAGCGTTTCGGGGCTCGATTGTCAATGGAGAGGGCGGGCCCGATGTGGGCCAACGCCTTGACGCAAAGGAAGATGCACGAGCCGTTCGGCGCGCGCAGGAAAAAGAAAGCGGAGGGATCTCTCCCTCCGCTCGAGAAAAACGGAACCGGCATTCGGCGCAAGGGACGGGCGAGGCGGGTTACTGTTTCCGGCCGAAGGAAACCGATTCCGTTTTATACCGGACCGAACCCTCGGGGGGGGATTCGGGGGAGAAGCCGCACCGTGTGACGATGAACGCCACTGCTTTATGACCGACCCCTCCCCCGGCAGAGAGTTTGGCCAGATGAGCGTAACGGCCGCTTCTCCCCTCGATGTGTCGGTACCTCCGAGAGGCGCGGGCCTCGACTTGGATCAGGCCCTCACCCCGAGGGGACTATTCAATTTTCTTACGCACTTACCTCCTTGCATGGGCGGTGCCAATTCCGGAGGTTCCAATCGGGATCGTCGCACCAAGTCAACTCATTCAAAATCAATCTGTTGTCGTATCCGCTGGCGGGGCGACTCGGGACCCCTTCGGGGGCTCCCGCGGGCGGGTGTCAGATTGTCCGCCTTCGCCCGGTCCGACGATTCCTTTTGTCACTCACAGGTCGAACTTCACGCCCTGCGCGAGCGGGAGGTCTTTCCCCCAGTTGATCGTGCAGGTCTGCCGTCTCATGTACGCCTTCCACGAGTCGGAGCCGGCCTCGCGCCCGCCCCCCGTGTCCTTCTCGCCGCCGAAGGCGCCGCCGATCTCCGCGCCGCTCGTCCCGATGTTGACGTTCGCGATGCCGCAGTCGGAGCCGCGGTGGGAAAGGAAGGTCTCGGCGTGGATCACGTTCGCCGTGAAGATCGCCGACGAAAGCCCCTGGTCGACCCCGTTGTGCCACGCGATCGCCTGCTCGAGGTCCTCGTACGGGAAGACGTAGAGGATCGGCGCGAACGTCTCCTCCTGCACGATCTTCATGTCGGGGCGCCCCTCGATGATCGTCGGCAGGACGAAGAACCCCGGGCCGTCCTTCTTCTTCCCGCCGGCGAGGACCTTGCCGCCCTCCTTCACGGCCGCGGCGATCGCCTTCTCCATCGTCTCGACCGCCGCGCGGTTCACGAGCGGCCCCATCAGCGTCTTCGGGTCGAGCGGGTCGCCGATCGGCACCGAGCGGTAGGCCGCCGTGAGCTTCTTCACGAGCGTCTCGTGCGCGTTCTTGTGCACGAAGATGCGGCGCGTCGACGTGCATCGCTGGCCGGCGGTCCCGACCGCGCCAAACACGATCGCGCGGAGCGCGAGGTCGATGTCGGCCGTCTCGTCGACGACGATGGCGTTGTTCCCGCCGAGCTCGAGAAGCGTGCGGCCGAGGCGCTTCGCGACCGCCTCGCCGATCCGCCGCCCCATCCGGCACGAGCCGGTCGCGGAGATGAGCGGCACGCGCCGGTCCTGGATCATCCGCTCGCCGACGGTGGAGCCGCGCCCGATCACGAGGGTCATCACGCCGGAGAAGCCGTGCCGCTCGAGAACCTCGTTCACCACGTTCTGGGTGGCGATCGCGCAGAGCGGCGTCTGGGACGACGGCTTCCAGATCATCGTGTCGCCGCAAACCGCGGCGATCATCGCGTTCCACGCCCAAACCGCCACCGGGAAGTTGAAGGCGGTCACGATGCCGACCACCCCGAGCGGGTGCCACTGCTCGTACATCCGGTGCGACGGACGCTCCGAGTGCATCGAGAGGCCGTAGAGTTGGCGCGAGAGGCCGACCGCGTAGTCGGCGATGTCGATCGCCTCCTGCACCTCGCCCATCCCCTCGGATCGGATCTTCCCCATCTCGTACGAGACGAGCTGTCCCAGGTCCTCTTTCTTGGCGCGGAGCGCCTCGCCCATCTGCCGGACGATCTCGCCTCTTTTCGGCGCCGGGAGCATCCGCCATCGGAGGAAGGTCTCGTGCGCCTTTCGCACGACCGCTTCGTAGTCTTCTTCGGTCGCCTGTCGCACGCGTGCGATCGGCTTCTCGTCGGCGGGACAGGTGGAGACGAGCTCCTCCCCCTTCGTGTCGATCCAGGCGCCGCCGAAGGCGCCCGGATTCGTGTCGCGGATGCCGAGCCGCACCAGGAAGTCCTTCATGATCCACGTCCTTTCCGCCGCACAAGGTGCTAAGGCGTTTGCAGTCAATTGGGTGCAAAGATCATGGCCGGCCGGGGCCTCAAAGGTCGAAGGGGGCTCCCGAACAGGAACCCCCCGGAGTGTAACCGTTCCGGGCCGGAGCTGTCAGCCCCGTCGCGCGCGCCCGGGCAGGGTCCTCACGCCGCCCCCCGGTTCGGGAGGAGGACGCTCGTGAGGAAGAGCGCGATGCCGAAGACGACGACGACCGCCGCGCCGGTCGGGACGTCGAGATAGTACGAGACGAGCATCCCGACGAGGCTCATCACGATGCCGAAGAGCCAGGCGACCGGGAGTCGCCGGCGACCGGTAACGCAGAGGAACGCGGCGAAGACCGTCGGGACGATGAGGAGCGCGAAGACGAGGAGGACTCCCGCGATCTCGACCGAGCTCGTCACGACGAACGCGAAGATCCCGTAGAAGAGAAAGTCGTGCCGGAAGAGGCTGAGGCCGCGCGCGCGCGCTTCGTCCGGGTCGCGGCTCACGAGGTCGAGTCGGCGGTGGGCGGCCGCGAGCACCGCCCCGAGAGCGCCGTAGATGAGGGCCGTGACGAGCACCTTGTTCCATCCGACCCAGAGGATGTTCCCGACGAGCGAGTGTTTGATGTGCTCCGCGCCGTGCGGGACCCGGTCGGCGATCACGACCACCGCACTCGACGCGACGACGTACGCGATTCCGATGATCGCCTCCTGCGGGACGACGCGCACGCGCCGGCGCGACCAGGCGAAGAGGGCGGCGGCGATGAAGGCGGAGCCGAGCCCCATCGCGTATCCGGCGCCGGTCCCGTGCTCGAAACCGAACATGAGAGCGAGCGCGCCCCCCATCGCGGCGAACTGCGCCATCGCGAGATCGACGAAGATGACGCCCCGCCGGAGGACGTGCCCCCCGAGATACGCGTGGATGAGGACGAGAACGACGCTCGCCGCGAACGGCGCCCCCATCAGGCGAAGGAGCTCGGTCATCTTCTCGCCTCCCGCTCCGCTTCCTCGAGGACGCGGACCAGCTCGTCGAACCAGGAGAAGAGGTCGTCCGTCCCGTCGCGGCTGTCGACCGCCTGCGGGAGCCGAAGGACGCGGCACCCGGCCCGCTCGGCGAGCTTCTCCGTGTTGCCCGGATCATTTAGGTCCGAAAGGAATATCCATGGAACGTTCTCGCGGCGGATCGTCTGCTCGAGTTCGCCGATGTGGCGCGGAGTCGGCGGGATCCCCGGCTTGTCCTCGACCTGATCGACGATGAGAAGGCCGAAGGTGCGCGCGAAGTACTCCCACTGCTTGTGATAGGTGACGACCGGTATCCCCTCGAGCGGGGCGAGACGCTCCTTCCACTCCGTCAGTTCTTCGGTCCAGCGCCGCTCGAAGGCGGCCAGCCTCGCCTCGTAGAAGGAGGCCCCTTCCGAGTCGAGCTCGTTCAGGCGATCGGCGACGGCGCGCGCGAGGTCCGGGTAGAGGGCGGGGTCGACCGTGTAGTGCGGATTCCCCTCCGGGTGGATGTCCCCCATGCTCCGGTCGACGCCGCCGGACGGCACCTCGAGCGGCTGGATGAAGCGGGAAAGGTCGAGATCGCCAGCCGCGCCCGGGCGGATGCGCGGGTTCCGCGCCCCTTCGATCAGGAGAGGAAGCCAGCCGACCTCGAGCTCGAGACCGTCGTAGACGAGAAGGTCCGCCTCCATCATGCGGCGGCTGTGGCTCGGCTTCGCGGCGAGGAAGTGCGGGTCCTCGTTGCCGTGCGCGAGAGCCGTGACTTCGACCCGGTCGCCCCCGATCTCGCGGACGAGCGCGGCGATCTCGGTGAGGGTCGTGACGACGCGGAGCTTCGCGTCGGAGGGTCCGGCGGTGGAGAGGATCGCCGCGAGCGCGGCGGCGAGAATCATCGTGGCGCGCTTCATGATCTCTCCCTCCTACTCCGGGTGCGACGGGTGGCTGCCGATCGTGAAGTTGTACTGCACCCGCACCGCCTGGTCGGTCTCCTCGCCGAGGTCGCGATGGAGCACGTCGACGCGAAGCGCCTGGAACTCGCTCGGCACGAAGGCGAGGGAGGCGGTGTAGGTGTGGATGTCGTGCGCCTCCTCGTGCTCGTGGAGGACGGACTTCTCTTCCAGGTGGCTTTCGGCGTCGTGATCCTCGGGGGGGGGGAAGTAGCCGTCCCACCGGGCGCCGACGTGCCAGCGCCGCGTCACCCGCGCGAGCGCGTGCGCATAGGCGCCGTCGACCTCGTTCACGCCCTCCTCCTCGAACCGGCGCATCCACTCGCCTTGCAGCTCGAGCTTTTTCGGATAGCTGCCGGTGCCGATGAACTTGAAGGTCCCGTCGACGGCGAAGAAGTGGCGGTCGACGTTCTCGACCCCCTCGCCCCCCGCGTACGAGATGCCGAAGTCGATCGTCGTGTGCTCCGAGGTCTCGAAGAAGTTCCGGAGCTTCGCCGCGCGCCCCCACGTGTTTTCGGGGAGTTCTTCGGCCCCGTAGACCGTCTCGGTCAGCGGGAAAGCGGTCGCGAGGATCTCCGTGTAGATCGGGAGCGGCGTGAGCCAGGTCGCCTCGATCGCGGCTCCGTTCAGCCCGTGCGCGCCGAGGACCGTGTCCCACGCGTACGGCCTCTCGACGAACGGATACTGGTGCGTGTGATAGGAGTTGTGCTTGCCGAACTCGAAGTAGAACTTCCCGGCGCGAAGCCCGAGCCCGCGCGGTAGGAAGAGCGCCTGCCCGAAGCCTTCCTCCAGCTCGAAGCCGTCCGTTCCGTGCATCGCGAGAACGAGGTTCGCCTTCACGTACGGATCGACGTACGACGTCACCTGGAGCTCGGTCTCCTGGATCGCGAAGCCCTCGCCGGTTCCGTGGGCGTGCGCGTGCTCCTCCGCCTCGGCTTCCCCTTCGGCGTGCTCTTCTTCCGCCGCCGTGAGTCCGCCCGCGTAGAGCAGAAGGGCGTTCAGGCTGATCGCCGGGTTGAAATTGCGCGAGATGCCGGTCGCGGTCGCGCTCTGCGCGAAGGCACCCGCGGGCGCGAGCAGGAGAAACAGGAGGGGAACGAATGCGAAAACGATCTTCGACGCCTTCATGGCTCTCGATCCTCCGATGCGAATGGATTCGTGTGCGGCCCCCGCCCGAAGGCGCGGTTGCCGATTTCATCGAGGAAGGATCAGAGCGAAGGCGGCGCGCGCGGGGAGTGGACCGGGGTCGGAGTAAGGAGCAGCTCGATCGTCTCCTGGACCGGCGTCTCCCGGACCTGCCCCGCCGGAAGCGGGAGGGTCATCGGCTCCGGCAAGACGATCGAGTCGAGCTGGCGCGCGGCCAAGCAGAGGGGGCATTGCGTATGGAAGTCGGCGGAGGCTTCTTCCGGGTGCTCGTGGGCGATCGGGACCTGCGGCCCCAACAGAAGAAGCGGGAAGAGAAGGAGAAGGACCCGGGAGAACCGATGGATGCGTCTCATCGAATCGTAAGGATAACAACCATCGGGCGAATTCTCAAGCGTGCGGGGCGGGTGGGCGAGGCCCGAGTCACTTCTCGAAGCGGACCGCGCCGGCGGTCGCGTCGGCGAGGTCGGCGCGGAGCGCGGCGAGCCGGCTCCGCGGGACGGCGAGAACGAGGCGGACTTCGTCGCCGTAGCTCGTGTCTTCCACGAGCGCGCCGTGCTTTTCGGCGAGGCGAAGGACGCGCCCGGAGAGCGGGTAGGCGTAGACGAAGGCGAGCATCTCGCGGACGACGCGCTCTTCCGTGCGGGCGGCGTCGAGCGCGAGGCGGGCCGAGTCGCCGTACGCCCGCGCGAGCCCTCCGGTGCCGAGCTTCGTCCCGCCGAACCACCGGACGACCGCGACGAGGGCGTCCGACACGGCGGCCCGCTCGATCGCGGCGAGAATCGGGGCCCCCGCCGTCCCGGACGGCTCCCCCGCGTCGCTCGATCGGCCCTTCGCGCCGGCGCCGTGCCCGAGCCGCCACGCGAAGCAGACGTGCGTCGCGTCGTGGTGCTTTCGCCGGAGGCGGTCGATCCGCTCGGCCGCTTCCTCCTCGCCGCCGATCGGCGCGGCGATCCCGAGAAAACGGGAGCCGAGCACGCGCGTCTCGCTCTCCCCCTCCTCCGCGAGCGCCCGATAGACGTCCGGATCGCTCACCGTTTCCCCCTTGCGCGCGGCTTTCCGCGGCCCTACCTTGTCCGGAAGAACCGAAAGGCCGGACCGATGATCGAAGCGCTTCCCATTCTATTCGTTCTCTTCTTCTCCGTCGTGCTCCACGAGTACGCCCACGGCTGGGTGGCGTACCGTCTCGGCGACCCGACGGCGAACGACGCCGGCCGCCTGACGATGAACCCGATCGCGCATGTCGACATCGTCGGCACGATCATCATCCCGCTCGCGCTCGTGATCTCGAAGAGCGGCTTCCTCTTCGGGTGGGCGAAGCCGGTGCCGATCAACCCCTCCTACTTTCGGAAGCCGATGATCGGGATGGCGATCACGGGGGGCGCGGGGCCCGCCTCGAACCTCCTTCTCGCGCTCGCGGTGGCGCTCTTCCTCCGCTTCGCGGGGGGCCTGGTCGGCGACGGGATGGTGGCCCAGATGCTCGTCTACGGCATCGTCATCAACGTGGTGCTCGCGGTCTTCAACCTCGTGCCGATCCCGCCCCTCGACGGGTCGCGCGTGATCCTGCCGTTCCTCCCGCAGAGCCTCGCGCGCTTCTACTTCGAGCTCGAGCCGTACGGGATGTTCGTCGTGATCGGCCTCCTCGTGACCGGGATCCTCGGCCGGATCATCTTCCCGTTCGTCGGCATCCTGCGCGCCGTCTACTTTTCCGTCGCCGGCATCTGATTCGCTTCGCGATCCCATCGCGAGTCACTTCACGATTCGAAGGATCTTGCGGAAGTCGTCTCCCCCGGCTCCGCGCAGGATCTCGAAGAGGGCCATCTCGGTGGTGAAGAGGCGGGCCCCCATCTGCTCGAGGCGCCGGAGGGCGATCTCGCGGTCGCTTTCGCGTCTCGACGAGACGGCGTCGGCGAGAAGATAGACCTCGTAGTCCCCCTCGATCAGATCGAGCGCCGTCTGGTAGACGCAGACGTGGCTTTCGATCCCGAGGAGGAGGATCTTCTGGCGGCCGGTCTTCGAGATCGCGTCGTTGAACTTCTCCTCGCCGCAGCACGAGAAGGCGCTCTTCGCGATCGGCTCGATCCCGGCCGTCTCGGCGCGGATCGGATCGATCGTGGGGCCGAGGGCGGTCGGGACCTGCTCGGTCACGAGGACCGGCATCTCGAGCGCCCGAAAGCCCCGGATGGAGCGGACCGCCGCCTCGGCGATCCGGTCGTGGTCGTGGATGTGGGGAAAGAGCTTCGCCTGCAGGTCGATCACGACGAGCAGCGCGTTTTCTCGCCGGAGGCGCATTCGGTTCTCCTGTCGCCCCGCCCGGGCGGTCTCGGAGAGGATAGCGGATCCGGGCCGGGGGCTCCACCGCTCGCCGCGCGGCTGTTCCAGGGCGGGCCCTTTTGACATAGAATAGAAGGGGCGCCGCGGGAGCGGGCGGCGCGGAGCGGGAGCCGCATGCGAAGCGTGAACATTCTGGGCGTGTCGGCCTTCTACCACGACAGCGCCGCCTGCCTCGTGCGGGACGGGCGGATCCTCGCCGCCGCGCAGGAGGAGCGCTTCACGCGGAAGAAGCAC
>Ga0105091_10001456_pt1 | contig 10370 bp, 8 predicted proteins | sample PPLLak1March2015_FD_87022 | JGI IMG/M metagenome (GOLD analysis project Ga0105091, IMG submission 87022) | Freshwater sediment microbial communities from Prairie Pothole Lake near Jamestown, North Dakota, USA - PPLs Lake P7 Core (1) Depth... | ecosystem: Environmental > Aquatic > Freshwater >... | reverse complement strand
TAAATTCGGCTCGTATTTCTGATTATGATCATATCCGGTTATTTCTTGACGAGATAGAACATCTTGATAGAGATATTAGAGAATTACTCTATATTGCACCATTAGCTATAGAAGCATCATCTTACATGATGGATCATATTTGGCTATCTGAGGCGAGTAAGTCGGAGGCGGAACAGGACTGGCTTAGCGTTCTTTCTTTTATAGATCAACTGGGCAAAATGACTTGTGTTCGAGAAAGTGAATGTTTACGATTAGCTGTTTCTCGTGCAAAGGCTGTCGTTCACGCTGATTATTTGAAACAGACAGATCGCGCTATCGAAATTTTGAATGAACCAATGGACATAAGTAGCCCTGATGCTTCTTTCTTGATCAATTATTCAAAGGGATGTTTTGCGCTAGATGCAGGCAATGCATTCGACGCAGTTAGATTTTTGATTGCAGCCGAGAATACCAGCGGAGACAGTTTTTTTTACTATCGTTTTGCTACTACAAGACAGCTAGCTATTGCGTTCGAAATGCAACAGGATTGGAACTCTGCTAAGCAATTTTGCTTAAAGGCTATTAGCTATTTTAAAGAACATAAAGATAAACTGGATATGTTAGAGTTTTGTGAACTGCTTGGTGAACTATCCTATATTCATTGGGCAAGCGAGAATCCAAAGAAGGCTTGCGGAGCAATGTACGGATATCTAAAAGAGCTCATTAAAGATGACGATATTGATAGTCTTCGATATAAAGAGGTGTTCAACAAAGCAGGTCATGCACTAGGTTGGTTTCTCTCAATGGCAAGATGGGGAAGCCCACCTCCAAAAACACTTGATGGAGAGGAATATGCGCCTATACAGCCAGGACTTTTTGGTATTCGACGGACAAGAGTAGGTGAATTTGTTTCCCCCATGGGCTTTGCAACTTCTCATCTTTTACGACAATTGGCTCTTTTTGCAAGTGGAATAAGTTTATTGCGTATGGCTAGAAATGTTCTAAAGTTATCACTTGATCGTTCGACAATCGAGAAAAGGGATGATGCTCATTCTCAGATTGCTTATGTGGAATTAGCGACCTTAGAAACAATCTTGGGCAGCCCTCATCAGGCTCTTCAATATGGGCTCCAAGCGAGAAAATTTTTTGTTTCAACAAGCGTGTTAGATAAAGAATCGGCACAATCAGATTATTTGATTTATTTTGCGGAGATTCCCCATTCTTCCGAATTTGATGTTGACGAGTATAGAAAATCGGAAGAAAGACTTCTCTTTATTATCTTTGTGCCTTTGTTTGCCAAGTTGATTGGCTCTAATTTGAGTACAGCTGAAATTTTAGATGAGCTGGATAAATGGAATACCAAGATTTTAGTCATTAAGTCAGACTTGTTGCTTGCTGAAGAGTGGATCAGGCTTATCCAATATTTCAAGGATTTGGTTTTGTTTTGGAAAAGTGACGGCGATATTGACAATGAATTTATGCTTTTTGAGCATAAAACTTCTTTTGAAATATTTAGAGAATTGCTAGGTTCAGAGAGAACTAAGGTTGGACTTGACGATGCGTACAAATCTCAAGTAAGAGTTGCTATTTCATTGCCTAACTATAGCGAATACGCAAAGTACATGTATTTGGGGATAGGTAAGTTCGTTCATAGATACTGGCTTAGGATTGCTCAAGCTAGGCGCTTTGCATTACGTCATCCATCTATATTTTTGGATGAGTTAACCGCAGTTTCGCCAAATAATGGAGCAGACACATTATATGATGTCCTAATAAGTGCTGGACGAGCTACAGGTGTTAATCTTAGTGATAACGTTAAAGATGAAATGAGGAAAGTGAAGAAAATGGCGGAACCTTGGTTGTAATATTAAGTATTGAACAAAATGAGACCTAATAGGACTCTCATAGGTGCAGGCTTGAGAGTCCATTTTATTTGTTTTAAAGGCTGTCAACATCAGGGTAAAATAGAGCGAACTTAAGTGAGGAACTCATGAGCAAATTTATAGGTTATCGTTGTTCGATCTGCAAGACGGAATACCAACCCGGGCAGGTCAGTTACACCTGCCCGCGGGATGGTGGCAACCTGGATGTCATCCTCGATTATGAAAGCATTCGAGAGAAGTACGAACCCGAAGATATTACCAGCCGGGCGGATACATCGCTGTGGCGTTATGCGCCCCTGCTGCCCGTTCCTGAAGTAAAAGGGAATGGCACACCGCTACATGCCGCAGGCTGGACGCCGGTCTTCAAGATGGACCATCTGGCCGGGAAACTTGGCCTGCAACGACTCTGGCTCAAGGACGAATCCCGCAACCCGACCGCTTCCTTCAAGGACCGCGCCAGCGCTATCGTGGTGGCGCGCGCCCGGGAGATCAAAGCCGATGTGGTGGTGACCGCTTCCACGGGCAACGCGGGTGCGGCGTTGGCGGGTATGTCGGCGGCGGTGGGGCAGAAGGCGGTCATTTTTGCGCCCAAGTCGGCGCCGCCTGCCAAGGTGGCGCAATTGCTGGTCTTCGGCGCGAAGGTTATGTTGGTGGACGGCACCTATGACGATGCCTTCGACCTGACCGTCAAGGCGGCCAAGGAGTTTGGTTGGTACTGCCGCAACACAGGTTATAACCCCTTCACAGCCGAGGGCAAGAAGACAGCCGCCTTCGAGATCTGGGAATTCATGCAGGAAGCCATCGGTACCTCGCCTTATACGGTCTTTGTCTCGGTTGGGGATGGCAACATCATCTCCGGCATCCATAAGGGGTTCAAGGATTTGTTGGAACTCGGCTGGATCGAGCAGCTGCCGCGTATCATTGGCGTGCAGGCCGAAGGGTCCGCTGCGGTAGCCAATGCGTTTCATGCAGGGACCGAGGAAATTGTCCCTGTTTCAGCAAATACCCTGGCCGACAGCATCTCCGTGGACCTGCCGCGCGACGGCGTGCGTGCAGTCCGTGCGGCGCGCGATACCGGCGGAACCTACATCACTGTTTCGGATGCAGAGATCCTGTCCGGGATTGCGGAACTCGGCAAGGTGGGCATCTTCGCGGAACCGGCCGGGGCCACGTCCTACGCCGGGTTGGTCAAGGCAGCAGGCTCGGGCGTGGTGGGAGGCGATGATCCTATCCTGGTGTTAAATACTGGCAGCGGGCTGAAAGACGTCAAGGCGGCAATGCAAGCCGTATCTCAGGCGCCCGTCATTAAGCCCACGTTGGAGGCTGTCAAGAAGTTGTTATGAATAACAAATGGAGCACGTCGTTCCGTTATCTGACAGGAATCCTTGCATTTGCTGCTTTCCTGGCGTTTTTGTTTTACGCGCACCAAGCCGTGAACGCGCTGGTCATCGCCGGATTTACAGCGTATCTGATCAACCCGGCAGTGATATTCCTGGTCGAACGGACGCATATGACTAGAACGCAGGCTGTCAATTTTGTTTACATTTCGGGCCTGGTCCTTCTCGTGGGAATCCCGGCTTCGCTTACACCGCTTCTGCTTGACGAAGCCCAGCTTATCATTCAGGACCTGCTGGCTTTGACGGACCAGTTACAGCAAACTTTTTCTCAACCGCTTGTGTTTGCCGGGTACGCGTTCCATTTTGAACAGTTGGGCGCATCTTTGAACCAGTTAGAGACTACGGTGCTCTCTCCGTTGCCGGAGGAGTTGCTGCAACTGCTGGAGTCCACGTCTGTGGGAGTGTTGTGGTTCCTGGTGATTATCGTCAGCGTGCACCTGTTCCTGTCCCACTGGCCACGGATACGCGAGTGGTTGATCAACCTGGCGCCACCCGTGTATCAGGGCGAATTGCACGAGTTATACAGGCGCATCCGCCAGGTTTGGATGGCTTACTTGCGCGGACAAATCGTCTTGATGTTTATCGTTGGGATCGCCTTCACGATTGCCTGGGGGATCATCGGGATTCCGGGTGCGCTGGCGCTGGGCGTTATTGCCGGCTTCCTCACCCTGGTTCCTGATGTAGGTCCCTTCCTGGCTTATTTGCTGGCTGTTGGCGTAGCCTTGTTGGAAGGTTCGAATTGGATTCCTCTCTCCAATTTTTGGGTGGCAGGGATTGTAACGATCACTTACCTGGTATTGATCAACCTTAAGGGCTTATGGCTCCGTCCTTATATCATGGGGCGCAGCGTCCATATGAACGAGGCGTTGGTGTTCATCGCGATCATGATCGCCACCATCCTGGAAGGCTTTATGGGCGCGTTGCTGGTGGTGCCGTTACTGGCTACCGTGGCAGTGATCGGTGAGTACTTGCGCCGCAAAGTTCTTGGTTTGCCAGCCTTCGAAGAAGGTGACAGAGTGCAATTTATCGGATCAGAAGAAGCAATAAAAGGAACCGGACGGAAGTTTAAGAAAGAGATTGAGAAACAGGAAGTCATACAGGAACAGGAAGCCATTGATGAACAGGAAACCATTGAGGAACAGGAAGGGACAATATGAGCATCACTTATTCGATTGTCGCGCCCATCTTCAACGAGATTGACAACCTTCCGGAACTCTACGGGCGGGTCAGGGCAGTGATGGAATCAACAGGCGAACCCTGGGAACTGCTCCTGGTGGACGATGGCTCCACGGACGGCTCTACCGATAGAATTCGTGAACTGGCCGAGGCCGACGGGCGTGTCCGGCCTGTCATCTTTGCGCGCAACTTCGGTCACCAGATCGCGGTCACGGCGGGACTGGATTACGCCTGCGGGCAGGCCATCGTCATCATCGACGCAGACTTGCAGGACCCACCGGAAGTCATCCTTGAACTGGCAGAAAAATGGCATCAGGGCTACGATGTAGTCTACGCGGTGCGCGCTGAGCGCGAGGGCGAATCCTGGTTCAAGAAGTTTACGGCTTCCATGTTCTATCGTATCATCCTGCGCATCACAGATGTAAAAATCCCGCTTGATACGGGTGACTTCCGCCTGCTCGACCGTAAGGTCGTGAACGTGATGAATTCCATGCGCGAGCGTCATCGCTTCTTGCGCGGGATGGCTGCCTGGGTAGGCTTCAAGCAGATCGGCGTGGAATATAAACGCGCTGCCCGGCTCTCCGGCGTGACCAAGTATCCGTTTCGGAAAATGTTGCTTCTTGCGCTGAACGCGGTCACCAGCTTTTCGTACTTCCCGTTGCAGGTAGCGACCTACGTCGGATTTGTCGCTGCCGGGATCGCTATTCTTGCCATCCCGGTGGTGATTATCATGCGCATGACCGGGTCGCAGGCCTTCCTCGGGCAGGCAACCACATTGATCGCTGTCCTATTTCTTGGCGGAGTCCAGTTGATTTCGTTGGGAATTCTGGGCGAGTACATCGGTCGTCTATACGACGAAGCAAAGGGCAGGCCGTTGTATATCGTCAGCGAAGCGCCGCACAACGACTGATAAAAATTTATCCGCTAATCCTCGCCAATCTGGACTAATCTCTTAACTATGGTTCTCTAGGATTTACCGTGAAAGGGGCCGGATTGGGGGGTGCGAGCGTGTCCCTTCGGCGCACGCTCGCACCCCCCAATCCGGGTATCTACCACGGAAATTCCCAAAGAGCCTTAACTATTGTGTAGATTAGCGTAGACATCGTACCCGTTAGGGTATTAGTGAAATTTCCCTGTGAGCAAAATGAACTTATCTTTTTTCCGCGACAAAGTATTTATGCGTTCCATGCTGTCCCTGGCCATCCCGGTCGCGTTCCAGCAGTTCATCACCGCCGGGCTGAACATGGTGGATGTGCTCATGGTCGGCCAGTTGGGCGAAGCTTCTATCGCTGCGCTGGGGCTGGCCAACCAGGTCTTTTTCCTGCTGATCTTGTTTTTGTTCGGTGTGACCAGTGGTATGGCGATTTTCACCGCTCAGTTCTGGGGCAAGGGGGACGAGGAAGGTATCCGCAGGGTGTTGGGAATCTGTTTGACGGTTGCCCTGGTGGTCGGCTTGCTGTTCACCCTGGCTGCGACCCTTATTCCCGAAACCGTCTTGCGCTTCTATACGCAAGACCCTGAAGTCATCGAACTTGGCAGCAGTTACCTGCGGATCGTCGGCATTTCCTACATGTTCATGGCGGTCACCACATCCTATTTTGCTGTCCTGCGCAGCATCACCTTCGTAAAAATTACAGTTATTGTCAGCGTGATTGCCATCATACTAAAAACTGGCCTTGGGTATCTGTTGATTTTTGGTATCGGCGGGTTTCCTGCTCTGGGCGTGCGCGGCGCTGCCATTGGCACTGTCTTCGGCTGGGTTTTTCAATGTGTCTTGATCATCATCCTGGTCTACGTGCTCAAAACCCCTCTGGCTGCCAATCCGCTGACATTTTTCCGCTTCGAGCGCGCTTTCGTTGGAAAAGTTCTCAAAACAGCCATGCCTGCCGCAGCCAATGAAGTATTTTGGTCGGTAGGGATTACCATCTACAATGCTGTCTATGCCCACATAGGAACCGACGCCATAGCTTCCGTGCAGATCAATGCCACGATCGAAGAGATTGCATTTGTGTTTTTCATCGGGTTGGGCAATGCCTGCGCGATCATGATCGGAAACAAGATCGGCAGAGGTGAAAAGGACATCGCTTTTGAATATGGCCGCCGCTTTACGATCCTGACGGTGCTGATGGCTTTGTTCGCTGGCGCTATGATCCTTTCTGCGCGCGCGCCCGTGATCGGTCTTTATGACATCTCGGAACAGGCGGCCAGCAATGTCTTCAGATTGATGACTATTTTCTCGCTGACTGCCTGGTTGCGCGGCATTAACTTCATCTTGTTTGTCGGCGCCTTACGCGCAGGCGGGGATACGCGCTTTGCCATGTTCATGGAATTGTTTTCCATCTGGCTCATCGGTGTGCCTGCGGCGCTGATCGGGGGATTCGTTTTGCACCTGCCAGTTTACGGCGTCTATATGCTGGTATTGCTGGAAGAAGTGGTGAAAGTGTTCGTCATGGTTCGGCGCTACCTTTCACGGAAGTGGATCCACGACCTCGTAAACGTCCCAGAAGCGATTTGAGTGCTTCTACTCTTTCCTGGCTGGCATTGGATAGCAAAAGCGTCATCCCAAAAGAAATTAACACAACGGTGATCACGAAAAAGACCGCTTCCTCGACGGGCAGGTCCCCGATGAACAACCTGGTGGATTGGGACGGATCGATGGTCCAGGTCCCGGCGCCGATCGCGAGCGCATCCATCGCGGATAGATAAGCTGCTCCCGTTAAAATGACCGTCCCCAGCAACCGGCGGTGGTGCCAAAGGATGTCCGCGCCGAAGGCCAACTGCGGGGCGATAGCGGGCAGCGCCCAGGTCAGTGTGATGGCGAGGTACCTACCAGGCTGCCAGCCTGAAAGGAACACGAAGAGGGAAACTGCCCATAGTCCAGCCAGCAGGCTCAGGGTCCAGGCACGAAGCGGTTTGTTCGGTCTGAATGGAGAGCTAGGGGCAAATATTTTCAACCTTGCCAACCTCCACCACCACAGACCGACCATCAGTGTTTCCAGCACAAAAAAAGTGTATTCCTCCAGCGGGACATAGCCGAACACGATCCCGGTGACCAGGTCCGGGTTATAGTACCACACGCCGGTAGCCACGAGGTAATTATCCCAGGGCGTGGTGTATGTCACTGCCAGGATGATGTGGATCAAGATGGCCTGCCAGATTCTGGCGTGGTTGAATCCGGGCGTCAGGCGGTCCTTCTCTCGCCAATGGACAAAGAGCAGGAGCAGAATGGGAATTACGAGAAATCGAATTAAGAAGCCGAAATAAGTCATGGTTTCAAATTTTGGAGTCCAACGAATCCAGTCGTTGGAGTTTTTTACCGATTATTTACTAACCAACGTCAGGAGACGTTGGAGTCCTTCGCCTGACCAACATCAATACTTCCGGTCGCGGCTCCAACGTTGCTCCCATGTGAGCGCGGATTTCCTGCGCGTTGAGCGAGGTGAAGGCGAAGTTTTTCAGCAGGTATGCCAGCACCACTCGCGCCTCGGCCTGACCAAAAGCCGCGCCTATGCAGGCTCGCGGCCCGCCTCCGAATGGGATATAAGAGAAGGGCGGCGTTTTGCGACCGTGCTCGAAGCGGGCGGGACAGAAATCGTCCGCGTTTTCCCAGATTGACGGGTCGCGATGGGTAAGATAGATCGAGTAGAACATGCGCGCCCCTACAGGGACAGCGCCGCCTTCGAATTCCATATTCTCTGCCACCATGCGGTTGCCGATGTGGATGGGCGGGTACAGGCGCAGCGCCTCCTTGATGACCTGGTCGAGCAGGGGCGGCCTGTCGTTGTGTTCCAGTTCGGCCAAGAGTTGCCGGTGGATATCCGGGTGCTGGCCGAGCAAAACAAAGGTCCAGGCCAGCAGGGCGGTGGAGGTGTCGTGCCCGGCGATGAGCATGGTCAGCATCTGGTCGCGGATGGCCGCATCATCGAGGCCGGCGTCGATCAGGTGTTGGAGTAAATCATGTTTCATGTCATTCTGAGCGACCGGAGGGAGCGAAGAATCTGGCTCTCCTTTTGCAATCCCCTTGCGGATTGGAGATTCTTCGTCGCTATCGCTCCTCAGAATGACATCGCTAGATAGTTTTGCCCGTCGTTCAGAAATAATGTAAAAGAAATATTCATTCAGTATCCGCAAATGCTTTTTATATCCTGGCCTGGGTATCTTCCGCCACACGATCCACGCTCCCGGTGAAATGTACTCAATGGCTTTCAGAATGGGGGTCCAGATGTGGGGCAAATCGTCCCAGGCGTCCACGCTGAAGAGTGTCTGCATGATGATCAGCAAAGCGACCTTGCGGCTTTCGACCAACATGTCCACAGTTTCTCCGTCTTGCCATTTTGCGGTGACATGCCCGGTCTTTTCGAGCATGACCTGCGTATAACCATCAAGTTTCGAGGGATGCAGGCTGGGTTCCATTAATTTACGATAACCGTCGTGTTCTTCACCGTCGGTAACCAGTACGCCGCGCCGCAGCAGGTCTGTGACCGGGTCATGGTTACGCCAGAGCAACCTGTCCCGTTCGGTGACCAGCATCTTGCGGTTGGCTTCGGGACCAAAAACAACGTACGGTTTGAATCCTGGCAAGGGGATCTGGAAGAATTGACCGATCTTTTCGGCCATCACTTTCAGCGGACCGAGTGGAGATCGTTCGGCCAGGAAGGCCTTCAGGGCAGCGAGACCCAGCCTAGCGTCTTGAGTAATGAGCATGTCAGGCGTTCTCCAGCACATAACACCCTGCATTGGTGGGGTGGTCTTCCACAAGCGCGCCAGGCTTTACCGAGCGGATGAGCCAAAGGATCAGCCAGTCACCGCTGGCCGCCGAAGTGTGGGCCAGGCTGAACAACATCAGGTCACCACTACCGGTGAGCGTGGCGATGATAAAGGGGATGATCCCAAGCACCAGCCCGGGCATGAACGCTCCCAGCCGGTAGGCGTTCACTTCCAGCGGTTCCCTGACGTGAGCGTAGGGAGTGATGGTTTTCCACATAAAGCCAAATTTTATCGAGCTCAACGGTTTTTTGCCAAAAATTGCCCACGAGAGGGCATGGATGAACTCGTGAGCCGGAATCCCGACTAGAATAAGCAAGACAAGCAAGGCAAGGTTCCATTTCGGTTTGAAGGCTTCCATACTATGGACAAGCGTAAAACTGGCAACCTGCAGAATGACAGTTGGTATGGCAAGGGTAGTAGCGTACAGGGTTATCTTTCCCATTGAGATGGATATGTCACGTTTTTGAAGTTCCGCCATAAGAATTGTCCCCATTAGAGAACCAAAATGATCCCGAAGACCATTTCAAATATCAGGCTGATGATATTGGATTGTTCAACAGATTTATCGACCACCATCGAAACCGCACGTACCGCGCCGATGGCAAGATACATGATGCCAAGCATTTGATAAACTTCGCGGGTCCCCAAAATGAAAATCGCAATGCCCAGTCCGATGAACAGGCCGCCAAGCACGGCGCGGATTTCGGTAATACCGCGCCCGCCGGGGGCTGTCAGGCCGGTGAAGCCCTCTGCCATCTTCGGCCAGAACAGGGAGAGCAAGCCAACCAGGATCGTGCCGATGACGGCGATGATCTGCAAAATTTTCAGGATGTTCATTTTTACCTTTCGAATGTACTGAGGATGCGTCGTATCTGGCTTAAGTTGTATCCAATTAAACGGATTGGACTATCTGTTGAAATGATTCCGTTAAAGAAGGTGCGATGCATTACGTACTACGTGGGAACCAGGGGAAGAAAGCGCTGGTACGGTCAATATATTCTTCATAGCCGGGTTTGGAATCTTTAAGAGTCTTTTCAAGCATAACCACGCCGGAAACCCTCATCAACAAAAAGGTCATGAGGATCGGACTGAAGATTGTCCAAAAGGCGTCGGCAGAAGCGGCGATCAGATAGAAGCCCCACCACTGGGCGGCATCACCGAAATAGTT
>Ga0105091_10001455_pt1 | contig 10377 bp, 8 predicted proteins | sample PPLLak1March2015_FD_87022 | JGI IMG/M metagenome (GOLD analysis project Ga0105091, IMG submission 87022) | Freshwater sediment microbial communities from Prairie Pothole Lake near Jamestown, North Dakota, USA - PPLs Lake P7 Core (1) Depth... | ecosystem: Environmental > Aquatic > Freshwater >... | reverse complement strand
ATGAAAATAAAAGCTATAATCACAATTGCGCTTATAATCTCGGCTGCCCTGATGGCTGGAAAGATATCCCCTGAAATTAATACTGACCAGTTCAGGGAAGGGAAATATATCCATGTTGACAGTATGGAAATCGCGTTCAGTAAAACTGATGCTAAAATCAGTATTGAGTACCATCTAAGTCCCTTTGCCCAGGCTTACATATTTCTTTTCGGGAGCAAACATCTGGAGCCCAAGATAGAAGAGATTTTTTTTGATTTTGAAAATGTGGAGGTCCAGGAGATAGGGAGAACCAGTGCTTTAATTCAGGTGAAAGGCGTTTCCAGGCAAAGTGATGAATATTACCTGCACGAGTCCAGGGAATTCGGGATGGCCCCTGATATCCTTACTGTCGTTTACCCCGAGGGCGCCAGGAGAAACATCGAACACGCAAAAGCCACTCCAAACACTTTTTACGTTTGAGAAAGACCCGGTATAGCTTTTAATTAGGATTCATTGAGCCCGGATCTAATGCTCCCGTTTCAAGCAGCCTCCCCATTTCCTTTTCACTCCTTTTAACCCCTTTAACATCAATACTGTCAATTTTACTATTTCCGTTTCGTATTCCCGGAGAGCTATTTCCGTTTCACATCCCTGGAGAGGCTTTTTCTTCCTTTCCAAAGGAAGGAGTTTCCGGAAAAGGGTATTAATGCAGATATGTAGTACAAAAAGGCAATTTTATCCACTTTTTAGGAATATATATTTAATAAGAAACCCAATTTTCTTTGATAGCGATGGGAAGATTCAAACTGAAATGTCTGAAGTGCGGAAGAGAATACGGACAGGAATACAGGCTTACCTGTGAGAACGACGATGCTTTTTTGCGGGCGGAATATTTCGAAAAGAAGCTTGAACTGAGAAATCAGCCAGGCATCGGAAGATTTCATTCCTGGCTCCCAATCCAGGAAGAACTTACTACGGATGCAGGGCCCATAACTTACAAAAGTGAAGCCCTTGCCAGGGAACTCGGGCTTTCAAACCTTTATATAGGGTTCAGCGGGTACTGGCCTGAAAGAGGGGCTTTTATTAAGACCTGCAGTTTCAAGGAACTCGAAGCCTACCCGACCATGCAGCTCCTGAAAGAAACCGGGGGAAAAGCCATAGTCCTCGCCTCTGCCGGAAACACAGGCCGGGCTTTTGCACACGTATCGGCTTTGACAGGAATTGACGCGTACATAGTGGTGCCGGATTCCGGAGTTTCAAAGCTGTGGCTGCCCGAGGAGCCGACCGAATCCATTCATCTTATAAGCATGAGCCCTGGAAACGATTACACCGATGCTATCAATCTCGCAGGCCGGATTGCAAAGCTGCCAGGGATGGTTCCCGAAGGCGGAGCGAGAAATGTTGCCAGAAGAGACGGGATGGGTACTGTAATGCTGGATGCAGCCGTAACCATAGGCAAGATCCCTGACCATTATTTCCAGGCCGTCGGAAGCGGTACTGGAGGAATTTCAGCATGGGAAGCCGCATTACGCCTCAGGGCCGACGGGCGGTTCGGACAAAAACTTCCGAAACTTCAGCTTGCCCAGAACCTTCCTTTTGTGCCCATGTACAGCGCCTGGCAGGAAAGAAGAAGACAGATTATTCCCGAGCTTGATATGAAGGACGCAAAGAAACAGATCGAGGATACTTACGCCACCGTTCTTACCAACCGGGCTCCTCCGTATGGGGTTACTGGCGGGCTCTATGATGCACTCGTAGGTACTGACGGAATAATGTACGCAATTACGAGAGAAGAAGCCCTTGAGGCCAAGGCCCTTTTTGAATCCCTGGAAGGAATCGATATCCTGCCTCCCTCGGCAGTTGCGGCAGCTTCCCTTTTAAAAGCCGTAGAGGCCGGAAAGGTCTCCAGGGACGAGACTATTCTCCTGAACGTTGCAGGTGGGGGATACAGGCGCCTGAAAGAGGACTTCACACTTTTCCAGATCTCGCCGGTAGCTACTGCCGGACACCCGGATGTGCCCCTTGAGGAACTGAACATCTGATTCGGAAAAAAACCTGAGTTTGGAAGAAATTTAATTTTAGAAAATGTCTGAATTCGGAAAATTATAGAAGAAATGAGAGAAAGAAAACTGAAGAGGTGTTTACGTGGCAAGTCCGGAAGAAGAAGTAATAGCAATCATGAAAAAAACAGGTATCGACCTTGCTGCAACTCTGCCCTGTGACAGGATCAAGAACTTACTTCCCCTGGTTTCGAAGAACTTTCCTGAAGTCCGGTTAACAAGAGAAGAGAACGGTGTGGGCATTTGTGCCGGGGCTTACCTTGCCGGTGGGAAACCCATGATGCTTATCCAGAGCACAGGGCTTGGGAATATGGTTAACGCCCTCGAATCCCTGAATGTAATATGCAAAATCCCCTTACCTGTCCTGACAAGCTGGCGCGGGGTTTACGGCGAAGGCATAGAAGCGCAGGTTCCGCTTGGTGCCCACCTGCCGGCAATCCTTGAGGGAGCAGGACTGGAATACACAATAATCGATGAGGCCGAAAAGCTCTCTCTCCTTGAAAACGTAATAAACGACGCCTTTGGGAATTTAAGACCACATATAGCCCTGATCTCCCCGAAAGTTTGGGAAAACTCGGATTGCTGTGCCTGGGAAATTGCAGGAATGCCGGAAAAGCCAGAGGTTATGGAAAGGACATGCAGGTTTAACTTTACAGGGAAAACACTCAAGCCAGAAATGCTCAGAAACGATGCAATTTGCGCAGTTGCTTCTCAACTTGATGGCGAAATTACGGTAACAAATCTGGGAGTTCCCTGCAAGGAACTTTATGCCTGCAGGGACCGGGATCTTAATTTTTATATGTTCGGGTCAATGGGGCTCGTCTCGTCGATAGGCCTTGGCCTTGCTCTTCAAACCGAGAAGACAGTTGTGACCTTTGACGGGGATGGTAGCCTGCTTATGAATCCTAACGCACTTCTCGAAATTGCCAGAGAAGCCCCGAAAAACCTGATAATTGTCTGCCTTGATAACGGCGCATATGGCTCCACAGGTTCGCAGGAAACCTGCGCCCTCCGCTATATTGACCTGGAAATTTTCGCTAATGCCTGCGGAATTCAGAATACGGCTAAAGTAAACAGCAGAGAGGGACTAATAGAAGCCTTCAGGAGGTTTCGGGCCATGCAGGAACTTTCCTTTATCCATGTAATCCTGAAACCCGGAAATACAAAAGCTCCCAATATCCCCCTGAGCCCTGAAGAGGTTACAAAACGCTTTAAAGGAGCCCTAAAAGCAGCCCGGAGTTTAAAAGGGCTTTGAAAACCTGAAGGCTTTAAGTGCAAGAGGCTAAAGAGGCTTTAAAAAATTGTATTTGAAAGTAAAAAAGCTGTGGAGATAGAGATTTAAAAAATAAGTATCACAACTCGCAAGAGTATTAAAGAAAGGAAAAGGAGAGGAGGGCGAGAGAAAAATATACCGGGCGATTATCGCTTTTTCTCGTTTGCTTTCTCCACTCCAGGATTTTCTCCAGCTTATGGGCTTAGAGTTCTGCTTAGAGCTCCAGGTTACCAAACCAGCTTTCCAGTTTTATTTTATGCAGCTTTTTTAGTATTATTCTCTCCAGCTTATTTTTTCTACAGGCTCACTAAGCCTGAATCTTCCAGTGAGGACTTTCGCTTTGAGCTCCTCGGCCGCTATAATTGCCCTTGCACGATCAGACTGTCGCAGGGTTACCTTAATGTCCCTGAGACAGCCCCCGGTTGCACACCTGACAGAACCCAGATTTGCACTGAAAGCTTCCCCCCTGCACCTTGAGATGCAGAGCCCGCAGTTAAAGCAACGTTCCGGACTTTGTATAGCTCCGGTCTCTCCCCGGCTTACCGCGCCCATAGGACAGGCTTCGACTACAAGGCAATCTCTGCAATTAATGCATTTTCCGGGCTCGTACTCAATACTCAGGTCCGCGTTGTCCCAGACATCTCCGTAGGTGATCTCACATAGCGGAATTCGGCCTGCGAGGTCTACCAGTTTAAGCGGGAGTTCCTTATCCAGCTTCAGGATATTTTCCAGCATTCCTTCGTGAAGAATCGGGATAGGGACAGCCCAGGTATTTATAATTTCAGGGCCGGCAGATGTTACAAAGCCTCCCATGTATTCAGGGTTCATATCATGCATATCCGCAAAACCTGTAAGGTTAGGATTATCCGGAGCGCTTCGAGTGCCAGCGCCCGTAACAAACCCTTCCGCTCCATTGAGAAGCACCCTTGTCCCGATTCCTATAGTTTCGAGCCCGGGATCGTTTTCAATTGGATTTAACTCGCCGCAGCCGCAAAAAGTCATCTCTTTAAATTCACCTTCAAACGGCAGGGCATGAAAGATGGTTTTAATAGGCTCTTTTCCGGGATTAACAAACGCCCGGTAATTCTTAAAGGCATGTCGTGTTGCATGGAGTTTTGCATAGGGGATTTCAGATAGCCGTGTCTCCACTGAGAAGCGGCCCCCTTCACTGGTGGTCACATCAACTTTAACGGTCTTTCCTTCTACCATCTCCCTGAACAGGTGTCCGCCTCCGTAGCTGGGGTCCGACTCACTGTGAGCTGTTCCGAGTACGATCAGGTCCAGAACTCCAAGCCTTTCGTTAGGGCAGGGACCTACAACTGCAGGCACGCCGTTCAGCAGGACTTCAGATGCCTTGACAAACGAGTCGGGCTCTGAAACTTTGAACGAAAGTACGGCATAGGTTCCACTCATAATGCCGCGCGTTGCAGTAGTTACAACATCCACATCTTCAAGCCCGACCTCCCCCCCTGCCCGAATTCTCGCGCTAACTTCTGCTGCCGTAAGAACCACAGCGTCTCCCGCATCAATTTTATCCTGAATTTCCGGAATTGTTCGGGACGTCCCTGTATTATCGAATGCTCCGTTCATGTTACCCTCAACCGGGATATTGAATTCATACTATTTTAGAGGCGTGTTCACTCTAATGTGTTCACTCTAATTATAGATGGCAAGATTCTAAAAACAGGATTTGAAAATAAATTAAAGCGAGGTATAAAAGGAAGCAATGGAAGAAGTAAATAAGGAATGAAAGAACTAAACTATGAAAGAGCTTTTAAGAATTAAGCAGATAATAAAAAATTTGAGCCAGAACTCCAAAGTATGAGGCAAAGTGAAAAATCGGTCACCAGAGTGTAAAATTCTTTGTCTTTTCAAGGCTGATTTGAATAGAAAAAGTCCAGACCACCCAAAACTTATATAAATGATGATGCGTACTATGGAGTTGCACTTTGATGCGAAAAACGGAAACAACAAACGACTGGGCTCGTGGTCTAGACGGTTATGACGTCGCCTTGACATGGCGGAGGTCCTGAGTTCGAATCTCAGCGGGCCCACTCAAAAATTTTCCGGAGATTTTTCCGGAAAGTAAAAACAGGCTACTAATCTTAAGTAAATGGTAAATTTTACCTGCCTGCCCAGGTAGCTCAGTGGGAGAGCGCTGCCCTGAAGAGGCAGTTGTCCCCGGTTCGAATCCGGGTCTGGGCACCATAGCACATCAGTAGTGTAGCGGTCATCACCGGGCGTTGCCAACGCTCGAACCCGGGTTCGAATCCCGGCTGATGTATGATTAATTTGCAAATCAATTTACTAATCAAATTAATCTAAGAATCAGGCAAGTTATTCCAGTTTTTTGCCTATTGTCTTTCTTTATCTGTTTCTATTCTTTGCCTATTGTCTTTCTTTACCTATTCACTCTTCTTTGTCCACTCTCTATTCTTTGTTTATTCTCTATTCATTTCCTATTCTCTGTTAGTCCTGTTTTCCGGGCCTAACCTATATTAAAACTTATTGTTTTGAGTTTGAAACATTTATCATATTGTCCAGCTCCTCAACAAAACATTAGTTTCTGAATAAATATATTCTATCTTAATTTTAAGAGCTCCGTTTTAGGTCTCCTTTGTCAAGCTTTCGAACGATATCAGATTCAATGTTAACCTATACTCAGGATCGGAACTTAGAGTGTGTAGTAGCCATAGGTCTGGAAAATCAGATGTGTTAACCAATTCATTGTCAACCAAAAAATTAATTAAAACATAAAATCATTATAATTATTGGATATACATCTCGAGAAGACAGAGAGACAAGTCTGCTTGAAGAGATCTATACCAACTATGTTGCAAACCTGAAAAATCGTAGGAGATTTGAAAATGACAGGAAAGTTCCAGAAGAGAAATGCAGAAAGGAAAGGCATCAGAAAAGAATATGAACTGGAGCAGAAGTTAATAAAGGAAATCGTAGACGAAATTCAGGTAAGCGGCGGTGGATCTATCGAGTGAGTCGAAAAGTACACATAACAATCCAGGCTGGAGAGATTTCCGAGCAGACCGTAGAAATAGCTGAGAGCGCTACCTACGAAGACCTGCTTAATACTTTGGATATAAATCAGGAAACAGTACTTGTATTAAATGGAGGGAATGCTGTTCCCCTTGATGGGGCAGTCAGTTCCGATAGACTAACAATCCTCAAAGTTGTCACAGGGGGCTGACCTGCCAGCAAAAAGCAGAACCCCTCCTTTATTACAATTCCTTTTTTCCACCTTTTTTGAAGTTCCCGTATAGCGTTTTTATCATTGAGAGCATTTCTTAGCTTTCGAGCACTTTTAGAGCATCCTTACCCGAGTCCCGCAAGCCAAAGACCTTTTTAAAAAGGCTTGACCGCAAACCTTTTCAAAAAAGGTTTGATCGAAAACTTTTAGAAAAAGTTTGATCAAAACGGAAAACGACGTAACGGCGTGATCAACCGGCGCAACGCAAACCTTTTCAAAAAAGGTTTGATCGAAAACGTCGAACGCCTGTGATTGAGAAATACTTCTAATCCCCAAGCCCTATCCGGCGTGATCAACCGGCGCAACGGTTGTGGCTCAACGGTTGTGGTGACAGAGGAATCATGAAGAAAGGGGATTTAAAAAGTTAAACAAGAATTAAACCCGGGAAAAGAGGAATAAAGGTGCAATATAAGGTGCAAAAGTCCGGAATCCGGTAATGTTTAACGCAAAAGATGATTGAATGCGCAGAAGAGAATCAGGAGGAGTAAAGAACATGAACGAAAAAATGATGAGAAGGTTTTTATTTCCATAATGGTCGAATTCCAGAGAAGAATTGTCAGCCATTATGGAGCGAATCCTGTTTGAGAGTCTTTACTTTGAGGGAGCAAGAGGCACCTTTTTACTCATGACTTTCAGCTTCTTAATTGCTGAGATGGTTGCCTGAGATTCTTTGTAGATTTTGTCTTCATAATAGCTTATGATCTCGTCAACTGGAGCTGCAAGAGCATAAATCTTTATTGGGCGCCCTTTACCAGGTTTCTTTTCCGAACGGACGCTAACCCAGGACTGGTTGCGCATCAGCCTCATTGCAAGGCTTACTTCGGGTTGTCTTAATCCGGTACTGATTTCGATTTCGCGGGATGAAGCCTCGTCGACATTCATAAGATATGCCATGGTTGTAGCGACATTTCTGGACATCCCGAGGTTCCGTAACGTTTCAATAAAAATGTGGTCGTTTTCGTCCAGCACTTTTACTTCATAGTCTTTCATGATAACCCCTTCATACTTGTAGTTTAATGGATAAGTTTGTCAGTTAAAATAATATCAAGATAATTATGTTTAGACCTTCAAAGAATGCTTTTATAATCACCTTTCAAAACTGACAACAACTGCCAAATATACACACCGTAGATATATTTATACGGTAACGTATTTCGTTTTGAAATTTCAAAGACACTAAAAAACGTTTTTACGTGATATAGCGGATTGTTTCCGTTTTAAGTCCAACAACCGGTTATTAAAAACAAATATCTTATGTTTATAACCGACTACTAGAGCCCCGTTTTATGAGATTGATGGGAAGGGCCTTACAGATTTAACAATTAAACCTGTATACGTATATAATTAGAAGGTTATTCATCTCCAACAATTAATAATGTACTCATACTATTTAAAGTTGTATATATTAAAAGGGAATTGAAAAACTTTCAATTACTCCTGACATGAGTTACTGTATGAAAATATTCAAATATAGAAGACATTATAATATCAAGATCCAGATAAAAAATTTCAAGTCTCATAGCAAAATTATTATAATTCAACTGATTAACAATTTGGGCCCTCGCTTCAGGAGAAAATAGAATTAGAAAATCTATTGAAAATCATATATTTCCAGTTCAGCTGAAGGAAAACTATAATCGCACTGGATAAATTGAACCTGACTATTATTCTTTAATACCAGCTATTTCTGGAAGAAGACAAACCGATTTAAAGAGTGAAAAGAATAAAAGATTATTAAAAATGCATGAACCCCGGTTTTAATGATCAAGGCTGCAAAAATTAAGGCCGATGCCGTAAAAGCAAAAAACCTGAATATGTTTCTCTTATTAACTGGTTTTCTCTATTAACCGGTTCTATCTTATTAATCGGTTTTCTCTATTAATCGGTTTTCTCTTATTAATTCATTTTTTCTCATTAGCTCATTTTTCTTATTAGCTCATTTCTAATTTTCTGTTGCTGGAAAAAACGATTCTGGAAGCGATATTATAAAAGACATTTAGAAGCGTAAATTAAGATTAAACTTAATAAAATAAATACAATTAAATAGGGTCAATAGTTACATAAGCCCATTAATTAAACACATTGAGTTATTATTTAAGTTCATTATCTAAGTCAACTACTTAAGTCTATTCATTAAGTCAATTATTTAACCGTAACTGACCAGTTGAAAGTAGGGAAAAACAGCGAGCATGAGTTATTGGTATGTCCTGCGGGCAAATACACAGGAAAAATAAAGAGTACAGCGATATCCAGAAAGTTGAGTTCGCCTCAAGAGAAAGACAAAACCGGTATAAAGAGTTGATAGCACGATCGAGCTGATAATCAAAGCGTTCTGGCTGATGATTCCGGCATACCTTCCCAACCCATTTGCAGCTGTTTTCGGGGGTGGAAAGCCGATTGACGGAGGCAGAACTTTAAGGGATGGGAGAAGGATTATAGGAGATGGAAAAACCTACAGAGGGCTTTTTTCAGGCATTTTTTTCGGAGTGCTTGCAGGTAGCATCCAGATCTGGCTGAGTTCGAGGGGATTTGAGATTCTGGGAATCGAGATGCCAGCCTTCGGCCCGAACTATACTGAGGCTTTCAAAGTTGTTCTGGCTCTTGCCTGCGGCTCACTTTTCGGAGATATGTTCAAAAGCTTCTTCAAGCGCAGAATGGGCCTGAAAAGAGGAGCTCCACTTCCGCTTGTAGACCAGCTGGACTTTGTAATCGGAGCCTGGGTCTTTGCATACCTTACAGCCCCGGAATGGTTCGTAAGCAATTTTACGCCTTCGATAATGATAACTATCCTTATAACGACGCCTCTGCTGCATCTTACGACAAATATAATAGGATACTTCACAGGTATAAAGAAAGAACCGTGGTAAGCTTATGGGAGCTAATACGGTTCTTAACACAAACTTTTTCAAAAAAAGTTTGATCAAAAATTTGAACCGCGGTAAGCTTGGGAGCTAATACGGTTCTTAACACAAACTTTTTCAAAAAAAGTTTGACCAAAAAACGTGAACCACGGTAAGCTTATGGGAGTTAATACGGTTCTTAACACAAACTTTTTCAAAAAAAGTTTGACCAAAAATTTGAACCGCGGTAAGCTTGGGAGCTAATACGGTTCTTAGCAAATATAACATTTAATATGTTGATTAGGTAATATTTAAAAATAAATAGCTAATAAGGCTGCAAACCGGTGAGATCATGAGCAAATCGGAAATAGAAAATGAATTAGAGACGCAGAAACAGGAACTGATCGCAGCCCTCAAAGCCTGCGGAGCTGTCCGCTACGGGGACTTCACGCTTGCCTCGGGAAAAAAAAGCAAGTATTATATAGATATCAAAAAAGCCAGTACTGACCCTAAAACTCTGAAACTTATAGCGCGGCAGGCAGCATTCAGGATAAAACAAATGGATGTGAACATAATAGCAGGGGTGGAACTTGGAGGTGTGCCGCTGGCAACCGCGGTTTCCATGGAAACCGAACTTCCTCTGCTTATAGTCCGGAAAGCTGTAAAGGGCTACGGTACAAAGAGCCGATTTGTGGGCGACATTAAACCGGAAGACAGGCTTGTAATGCTTGAAGACGTAACGACAAGCGGAGGCTCGGTCAGGGATGCAATTGAGGTTGTCAGGGAAACCGGAGCAAACATCAAATACGTAATCAGTGTCGTGGACAGGGAAGAAGGAGCAAAAGAAAACTTAAAAGAGGCTGGTAAGGAACTTATACCTCTTGTGAGTTCAAGCGATCTCTTAAAGTAAGGAAAGTGCGAGAGCACCTTCCTGTACAGAAGCTTTTCAGATTTCACCTT
>Ga0105091_10001454_pt1 | contig 10377 bp, 7 predicted proteins | sample PPLLak1March2015_FD_87022 | JGI IMG/M metagenome (GOLD analysis project Ga0105091, IMG submission 87022) | Freshwater sediment microbial communities from Prairie Pothole Lake near Jamestown, North Dakota, USA - PPLs Lake P7 Core (1) Depth... | ecosystem: Environmental > Aquatic > Freshwater >... | reverse complement strand
CGAATATCCCAACATGGGCGGGTGGATAATAATTTACCGAGTCTATTAACAAGGTATTGCTTATGGGAGGAGCGGGTTTCATAGGAAGTCACTTAACTGACGCACTGATTAAAATGAATCTAGATGTTACTGTATTGGACAATCTCACATCAGGAACTTTATTGAATATCAAGAAACATCTTTCGTCTCCTAATTTTTGGTTTGAGAAGACAAATTTATCTGATGGCGAATCAATATCAAGAGCGCTGACTGGAATTGATACAGTATTTCATGTTGCCGCCAATCCCGAAGTTAGAACTGGATATCAATACCCAGGAATTGCATACGAAGAAAATATCCACAGCACTTTTTGCTTGTTAGAGTGTATACGAAAGAGCAATGTGAAAAATTTATTTTTTACATCTTCTTCAACAGTATACGGGGAGACCGCGTTCATCCCCACGCCTGAAAACTACGGACCTTTGCTGCCAATATCGATGTACGGCGCATCAAAATTGGCATGCGAGGCACTAATTTCTTCTTACTCATATAATTATGGAGTAAACTCAATAATTTTCCGGCTAGCGAATGTACTAGGAGAAAGAAGCACACATGGAATAATTTGGGATTTCGTCGACATTGCGCTTGACCGCATACACGAATTTGAGATTTTGGGTGATGGCACCCAAAATAAATCATATGTTCATGTGACGGATTGCATCAATTGCATGATTGCTTGCGCGTTTCAACCGAATGGACCGGTCGAAGTAATTAATGTTGGATCTGAAGATACGATAGATGTCATGTCGATCGCTAAGATAGTCTTGGAGATTTTCAAGAGAAGAGGAACTGATATAATTCGAAAAAACCCACACAAAGATGGTCGAGGTTGGAAAGGCGACGTGAAGACTATGAGATTAGATATACAAAAAGCAAAATCTAAAGGCTGGAAGCCTACTATGTCAAGTTTACAAGCTGTTATCAGGTCGGTGAATGAAATTATTGCCGAAAGAGTAGTACGGCATGAGCCACCCATAAGTTCTATCTGAATAGCTGAAGTGAAATACGGGGTTAAATTGGGTGATTTACCTTACCATGTGTCTTATATCTTCGAAGAAATCTCAATTTAAGATTTACGTGCCAAGAATCAAAAGGGGGGCCTGACCTGAAATTGCAACATCTTTACTTTCGTTCATAACCGTCATCAGTTAGCTTCGGTTCCAGAGATCCCCTACGATAAAGGTAAAAACATTGCGCTGAAGACGCAATAACCGTGGCTAATGAGATGCCGCTAAGATAAAAAATGTTCCCAAAATAAGTTATCAAAAAGAACTGAATTGACACAAAAATCCCTATCCCAATGACTACGGGCCGACTTTCTCCCTTGGCCATGAAGTTTGAATTATAGATCGAACTTATACTAATAGGAATGCTCGAAAAAACCGTTATCCGAGCAGCTGTTAGGCCTGCCTCAAAATTGGGAAAGTAATTAACTATTATATATGGGAGAGTAAAAAATAATAGTAAAGTTAGAAAGATCGAAGCAAATATTCCCAACCATTTGACCTTAGCGAGATCCTCGTTTCCTGCGGCCTGTTTTGGTAATAGATAGCTATAAAGTACGACAGGAATAATGTATGTAACCATCGAGATCTGTATTCCAAGCTGATAATAACCAACAGTACTAGCCCCAAATAAAGGCATGATGATAACCTTATCTATAAAATACGGAAGAGCCTTAGCGATCCCTAATAGATATGCATGAATAAAATATGACTTAATCTTAACTACAGTGAAAAACGTTAACGTAAACTTCTTGATCATTTTGAAAAACGGCGCGCTTAAGACTAAATATGATATCCCCCAGCCATAAATTGCCCCATCAATGGAAAACATACTATATAACAGGGGGACGCTTGCCAGTGAGAGGCCTCTCTGTAAGGCCATAATAATCATATAGTTTTTAAATTCATGCCTTCCCAAGTAGTCAACTGATACCCATGTAAAAAAGAGCATTCCGGTGAGCAAGACCGCCATGGAAATAGAATTGAATATTACGACCAATATTGTCGAAATTGTAACGGCTGACAAAAGTATGAGACTGATCGACTCCTGTTCTACTTTCAACGTACCTCTTGCAACTAGAGCTGGAATCGTAGTATCAAAACCCATTATCCCTATTGAGGTGAGAATCGTTACAACCGAGACCTCATAGTTAATTTCTCCGTATGCAGTAGGATCCAGTTGTGACGCTAAATAAAGCCATAATATGGCACTCAATGCAATGTAGACAGCATTTCCCAGCGAAACATATGCTAGACCCTTCTCTAGTCCAATACTATTTAACCACCTGTAAAATTTGCTCAAATTAAGGAGTCGCCCAGCTCTGATGGATATTGAGCTAATGTAACCCAATGTAAAAAAATGTGTCTATAAAAATCAAAGGACATCAAAAATGGGATCATGATAGTCTTCCTAATGTCAGCTCATCGGGATCTTATTGCAAGAATAATATCTGCCATAGATCTTCCTAATTTGATACCCTTCCTCTGCAAGTATATCACTGACAATGGTAATGTTTTCCTTATTACACTCAAGAATAATTTTTGGCGAATATTCCCTTAACAGTTTCTTAGCACCTCGCAAAACGCCAACTTCAGATCCCTCTACGTCAATCAACAACCAATCTACTTTACTTTCATGAAGCAGTTCTGAATCTAGATCTGTAGTTTCCACCTCTAATTCTCCGAGTTTTTCATTTGCAACACTCATTCCAGAAGTCATAGGAACAGATGAAAGATAATACCATACTTTCTGTGGTGTACTTCCAATAGCTTTTTGTCTCAATTCGATATTGTATGAATCATTTAATTGTATGCTTTGAAGGAGCAGTTTGGCACTCTCGGGATCTGGTTCAAAGGCAATCATTCTCCTAACCTTTTTAGCATAAGGCACAGCATAAATACCAATATTTGCGCCAACGTCAACAAATACATCATCCTTTTTTAGCTCATCATCAAGGATCTGTTTGGCGTAGAATTCCCAACGACCAGATACCATGAGTATCTCACTAAAAATGAATGGCCTAATCGTTATCTTGCAGTTATCGTACGACACTATTTTACTGTACTCATACCTATATTTCTGGGGGACTAGTAACAAAAGCATAGAAAATATGCACTCAGCTACCTTCGAAAGCCTGATCATGGTCCCGTGTCTGGAGTCTGCCTTTGAATTGTGTATATTTTCAACCTTTCTGTAGAAAATTCTTATTAAAAGCATAAATATGAAATAAAGTAAATCGGCATAGTACACATAAAACACGTTCAACTATCATGCATTTTGAATGATCATTTATATCTCTTTAGTAGACATTTTTCTGTACATTTATCAGTAATTTGAAAGAAATAAAACTCAATTGCGTTACTTAATAAGGGATCTGTAAAGGTTCTCCATATCATCAGCAATTCTGATCACATTGTATTCAAATAGAGTCTTTTCTCTACCTCTTGATCCCATATCCTTCGATAATGCAGTTCGGTTCAACAATTCTATGATTTTCTCAGCCCATTTTTTTGGTTTATCTGGTGGAATCAAGTATCCATCGACTCCGTCTCGAACTATTTCATCGAATGGTCGCACAGATGCCGCTATTACTGGTTTTCCCATTAGGAAAGATTCGAGTACAACCAGACCAAAACCTTCATGAGTGCTAGGGAAAACGAGAGCAGAGCATTTACTCAACATTTCATTTTTCTTTTCGGTTGAAACATGTCCAAGAAATATCACGTTTTGAGACAGTCGGTAGCTTATTACTAGTTCTTCCCATTTAGATCGCATTGGGCCATCACCAATTATGAAGAATTTCGCGGCTGGAAGATCCTCGAGGACTAATCGAAATGCTAATATGATAACTTCTAAATTCTTATAGAAGACCAATCTCCCAATAAAAAGTACAAATTTATCAAAAGATAAGTCAATTTTTGAGAAATTCTGCGAGCTAATGGCATTAGGTATTACAATGATATGTGCCGAAGGGTTAATTTCAAGAATTTCATCCTTGGTTGACATACTAACCGCGTGAATCATGTCAACTGGCATTCTAATATTTGTTCTCTCAAAAAGAGGACCAAGGATGGTGTATGCCTTGGACAAACTGTATTGTTCTGCCCATTTATTCCATCTAGCAGGTGAGCTAAATGAAAAAACGTCGTGAATTGTGCTCACTATAGGGATATTACATATTTTGGATATTACGGTTCCTGGAATAATAGAACTGTGACTATTCGAATGAATGACGTCGATTCCATTTTTTCTTGCTAAGCAAATGCCTTTACTAATGGCATTTATCATATATAATGCATTTTGTCGAATAGACGGTGGTATCCCTCCTTTATGGGTAACGAGAGGTTTTACATACGTTATATCTAATCCAGGATAAGGATTAATTCTTTCCATAGTATCATGACAAATTACATGCGCAAGGTGACCTCTATTGATCATTTCTTTTGCTAAATTTGAGATCACAGTCTCTCCACCTCCAGTACAATCTGAAAAAAATTGACTTATATATAATATCTTCATATGTATTATCGCCGATTATTGGTAATGATGTTATTGTATATTATACAGATGGTCAGAATTTTACTGTAGATTTGGTATGTATGTGTCAAATTCCTGTCCCTCTGCCAAATTAAGATACTGTCTAACTGAAATGGCCAATAATGAAATAATTATTGCGATGGAAGGAGTATAGTTCTTCGTATAATTCTTAATATTGAGAATGCTTAACGCCGCTGCTACCTGTATTGGCATATTGAAAATGAGCCTACTAAGCATGATATAGTTACCAAGAAACAGTCCAAATAGGCCTATTGAAAAGAATATTAGTATTATGTATAGAAATGGGTTCTTTTCCGCATTTATCGTGACCGCAAAATATACAGCTAGGGATAGCATGAGAAAGTTTCCTAGTAGACCACCAAGATGAACATATGAGACACGGGATAGTTCAGCCCAACGGTTAGGATAATTTTCAATTCCGAATATAGTTTTCACTGTTTTGATATCTTCCTCAAGTCCTGTAGTCCCCGTAACAGAAATCCTGGCGATATCAATTACTGCTGATGCAGATATAATTAGGAGTGCCACAAAAACATACTTTCTTAAATGATAATGCTTAACCAGATCTAATAGCAAGAAAATAATGGTGACAAGAACAATAATACTCCATGTGTAGACATGACAGAATAAGAGTATAATTAGAGTGGAGAGGTATAACGATATATTACCCATTGATGGCTTGCTAAGAACATTAACTAAGATGATAAACGAAATGAATCCAGGTATCAAAGCAATTAGGTTTGCATAAAACCCTGCATAGATTCCAGAAACTAATTGGAATGAACATATTGTAAGTAGCGAAGCCAATAAAGCTACATAGTCGTTACCTGTTATTTTTGCCACGAAGAAAAAAATGGTTACTATATAAAATGGAGAAATGATAATTGTTAATATCTCGAAAGAAATTTCAATATTCACGAATATGCTTATTGCGTACAGTATGAGCAAAGAAAATGGCCTATCCCCGTTTGCGATAGTGAATAGTAAGGTAAAAAATTCTGCAGGCGATTTGGTAGAATTTAGTTGCTCTATGTATTTGGAGTAGTACAAATAATCATCAACTGCTGAATAATTGTTTCCTTCTTGATATGAGACAAAATAGGGAATCATAATGAAAATGACCGATCCAGTGATGATAAGAGCGAGGATTGGGAACTTGATCTTTCCTGGTATCTTATGGGTCTTTGCATTCCAGGAAAGTTTAGCATTAAGATAGCCACGCACCGCAATGATACTTGAAAGGGCAATCCTTATTGGCACACAAAAAACTAACAATGCAACCAGGATGGGAGATAAAGCGGAAAGTAGAAGGAAAATATGTTGACCGTAGTCGAACCGAAAGTATGAATGCGAGGAGTCAGAATAGAAGATGCCTATTAGAGATACTCCAACTGATACAGAGGCTAAAATAATAGCTGACGCTGATAAAAAAAATACAGGATTCTTTATTGTTTCCGATAACTGCGAATAACGGTGATTTCTTTTGTGCAATCTAGTCCACACTACCATCGAAATAGCTATCATAGGGAGAGAGCACAGGGCTCCCAATAACGTAGGATTTTTACTGAAAATTAGTATTCCAATAATTACCGTTGCAACGTACAATACTAAAAAGAGATACGATTTCTTGGTTATAGAGAATATGAAGAACCATAAACTACTAATAGCTATTAGTATTATATGATCAATACCTTCGCTAATGACGAAGTCGTCAAATTGGTTTTTATACGTGGTACGGAACTCAAGGTGATATACATCTGGTCCAATAAATGATCCTATTGAAAATATATAGAAAATTATAATCAATATTAATGCTATATCACTTGTGAATGAAAGAGGGGATTTAATTCCCCCGACTGGAATAATTCTTGAATTTCGATTAGGCACTATTACTTATTTTAGGGAAGATTCTTAAAATGTTGTCTATCAAGTGCAAGTGAATGGGACTATTATCGTCCAATTAGCTCTTAACGGGAAGCCATTTTATCACTTAAGAAATTATAGGAGAATTTCTCTCTTTGTTTTAAATACTATAACATTCTCATCCTTTGAGAGAAAAGGATGTGATAATAAAATTAAGCCCTTATACTGCTTGCACAATACGGGTTTACCAAGTGTCATACTAAAATTAATGAGAATAAGCGTCAAGATTGATGGAATGGATTAAGATGGAGAAAAATATTGGCTGAACAATCAAACGAGGTACTATTTATCAGGTTCAAAAGAATAATAGTCAATTATCGATTTAGTCTCCTCTATGCAGTATTGTGCCTAATAGTAAGTACACCTTTTAATTTGGCTGTATTCAATGTCTTATTTCCAGAAGATGGTATTCCCGCCGGGGCCGACTCTGCTAACCATGCATTCTTTATAAAGAAAATTATTGAGACACACAACCCGCTAATTCAATATAGCCAGTTTTCGGGATTATCTGAAGAAAACACAGGATACTATCCCTCATTTTTTCATATCGTTGTTGGAATCTTTGCCGCTGCTGTAGGCCACTACTTTGACTCTTCAACTTCTGTTATTGTGGTTATGGCTAGCTTAATGTTTGTTGGTGCAATAATAGGCTCTGTTGGCTATGCATTTGCAATTAGGAAAATAATTCAGAGATCTTTTGAATCTAAGGATATTTACTTTCGAATTCGAGTAAATCCGAAATTTCATTATTATTTCATTTTGATTAGTGCGTTGGCGTTCGGGTTCTTGATTTATTCATCATCTCCAATTGTTAAGCTCTACAACGACGGAACATATGGAGAAGTCTTTGCTATGTGGATGATTTTTCCATACTTGGTATATTTTTTACTGAGTAACAAATGGATTATTTCGGCTATATTGCTAGCTACAATAGCTTATACTCATAACCTTTCCTTTGTAATGTCTTTAATTGCTACCGTGTCCTATTTACTGTCCCTACTCATATCTAATGACATTTCTAGGTTTAAAAAAGGACTAAGAAATTATCTTCTACTGGGTACTATATTGTGCATCCCTGCTGTTGTGGCTTTCTATATACCTACCTTCTCCCTTTTCATCAATAATGATGTGAATGGAGCGGTATCTCAGTCATGGTCCAGAGAACAGATTATCAGCCAACTTTTGCCGTTACTTTACTACGCAGGCGCTATATCAACGGTAGTTTTGCTTTTCATAAATTACAAATTCTTTAGCTGGTTTTCGATGTGGGTTGTGGCATATTTTACAATCTTTAATATTAGTTACTGGATAGGCGCAAGGTTTGGAAGGGAGCTAAGCGTACTTTACGGTCTCATAATTGGTGTTTGTGTAGCCAATGTAATTCTGTTGGTGGCGTCCAAATTGTTAAAGGAAAGCGATCAGAACAAACATTTTAGTTACACGCTTCAGAGTTCTAAGCTTACGTTGGTTTGTATGGTAGCTTTTGTTGCATTAATCTTGCCACTCTACTACTCGTATTATAGTGATCGATTTCAGAATGATAGCAATCCTCTACTGGCAAAGTATTACACTGATTCGTTCGAACAGGCAAATAGTTACATTTCAGAGAATATAACTGGAAATATCCTTGTATTAGGCCATAACCCGTGGTTAAAGTTTAAGGTGTACGATAAAAACAATGTATTTGAATCAGTCTCTCCGGATATTGAAGTATTCCTTAATGACCGGGATAGAATAATCAACAGTGAGCTAAATCGAATCCTTTACGATCCTAATTCTAATGAGGCTAAATGTATTGTAAAGAACTATGAGATAAATGCAATTTTTGTAGCTGACAAATTGCCAGGCAGATGGTATACTAAAGGACAGGAGTCTACTTATTATAATGATTTGGAATTATTTCAAAAATTCCACTCAAGTGATTATATGAAATTGTCGAAGGAATTCCATGATGGTCCAGTTGATCTGAGGATCTATGAAACAAATCCTAAGCTAATTAATTTAGGTTGCACCAGTAAGCGCTAATCAATAATATTCATATAGAAATGCACAAAGAATATGCCAATTCATATCCGGAAAATCAAAAGTATTTGGCGGAGCCATATCGAAGCTGGGACGAGTGTAATGCTAGAAGATACCGATCGAATATCTTAAAAGTAATTGTTTGGAAGTATTCTAATCCTGCTTGTTTACTATCCGATAAATTACACCATCAGATATTGAAACTACATATAAATATCCATCGGGACCAACTTTGAGGTCAGTTATGGCATTAAAGTTTTCTCCGAAAACGTTTGATAATGTTTCATTTTCAGAATCAGCAACTTTGTCCGAAAGTGCTCCGAATAGTAACAATTCGTTCCTACTTGGGTTTAACTCAAAACGATAGATTTTTCCGTTCACTGACGATGCCACGAACAAATCATTTTGGTATTTGCTTCCCAATTTATCTGAGGTAAGAAATGTTAAGGCCGTAGGAGCTACTACGTGTTTCCAAACGAATTCAGGATCGCTATATTTGCCTTTTCCATCATATGCAACCAATTCTTCGCTAGCATTAAATCCAACGGGAGCCATTCCCATTATTTTTTGCCATCCGCTGTTGAATCCGGGGTCTACCAAGTTCAGCTCATCATTTGAATTTGGCCCATTTTCAGTATCCCATATCCTTCCCGTGACGGGATCGAATGTTAGACCAAAGCTGTTACGAATCCCATATGCATAGTATTTGTCGATAAGGTGGGCGTTATCTGCTCCTTCTGAATAGTTCTTAATCACTCCTCCATCCGTGGTAACCCCAAGTATACCCGCAGAACCATCCGCTTCCGCTCCCGATTGAACATTCTGTACTTTGGTTCTGTTAGGAGAATCTAGATCTCCAACGACCGTATATATATGATCCTTATTATTTGGGTTCACAGCAACAACTCCGCCCACGTGACGGTGTGAAAATTCATTTATTGGCAGATTTAGAAGTATTTTTTTTCCGGTTATGGTTTCGTGTCCGGGCCCGCGAATTAAATCATCAATAAATGTATATTTGTAGAGCTGGTTGTTAATGCTTCCATACAGTTTGGTAGTAATATCACTAGAAGCCATCCCACTCTTCTGATCATAGTACTCCGTGTACCTGAGAAAAATGTCATAAACACCCATAGTTGAGTTGGAGAATCGCTTCACAGCATCTATTCCGAGCATTCCTAGCTCCTTATCATTAGCAACTTGTACGTCGAAAATTGGAAATAGTTCTCCATCCTTTATCCTTACGATAGTGCCGTTATCTTTTTCTAGTATTAATACGTCATCAGCTCCTAGAAAAGCCATTGTGGTGGGATGGTTTAGACCAGTAGCATATTGTTCTACAGTGAGATTATTATCATTAAGACTTGGATAGCCAAAAGCATTTGAGCTATACAAACAAGCACAAATTAAAATAATAAATGAGGCAGATTGTATTATTAGAAAATTAAACATCTTACCGCAAGTCATTATGCTTAATGAAGAATGTGGGGATACTATTAAGTAGCTTCCTATTATTGAAATTATTTCCGAATGGGTAAACAAGGTCCTTAAAGGAGTCAAAAATACAGAGTCTGTATAGGAATCTTGTCACTCCTATTCTTTGACTTCAATTCGTTACTAACCCATAACATTGGAATATGCCTGGATTGTTGATGACGTCTGATAACTCAGGGGATATAATGAAGTGTTGAAGGGTTGAATCCCAACTAGAAAATTATCTGTTCCTTATGGAACAGGCCATTATTATTGCTGCCAATGATGAAGGCCTCGAGCCCTCCATTTTGATTCATTGCTACTTCAGGACTTGAACTAAGAGCTGCTTCCCCTCCT
>Ga0105091_10001453_pt1 | contig 10383 bp, 8 predicted proteins | sample PPLLak1March2015_FD_87022 | JGI IMG/M metagenome (GOLD analysis project Ga0105091, IMG submission 87022) | Freshwater sediment microbial communities from Prairie Pothole Lake near Jamestown, North Dakota, USA - PPLs Lake P7 Core (1) Depth... | ecosystem: Environmental > Aquatic > Freshwater >... | reverse complement strand
TAGATCTTAGCCCGTTTTCCTTTTCCCTGGTTGGCTTCCTGGCCGCACTGGGTGTTTTCAGATTTCACCTTCTTCAGTATCTTCCTATAGCCCTGGAACAGGTGTTCAACAGCATGGCCGATGGCGTGATCATCATTGACAGCCGTAACCATCTGGTCAGTTATAACCCGTCAGCGTATCGGTACTACCCGCAGCTTTCCATGCAGATGAGGGGCGAACCGCTTCAATTTAATATAGCCGGATTACCGGAACTGTCGGAACTTACGGAAGGGTTTGAGGCGGAAGCAGAACTACCCGCCCAAAAGGGCAAGACATACATTCATGTCCGTGCGGCCTCAGTGAAAAATGACCGGAACAAACCCAAAGGTTGGGCTGTGATTATTTCCGATGTCACACAAAGACGCAAGAACGAAAACCTGCTGATCGAAAAAGAAAAGAAGCTGAAACAGCTTAATGCCAGCAAGGATAAGTTTCTCGCAATCATCGGTCACGATTTGAGGAACTCGTTCCACCTCATTATCAATATGACTGAAATGTTGATCGGCAATATAGAAAAAGATAACAGGGAGGCTGCCATAAAAAAGGGGAAGATCATTTATGATACTTCGGTCAATACGTATCATCTTCTCCAAAACCTCCTGGAATGGGCTCTTATTCAGCAGAAAGGCATGCAATTCAATCCGGAGCCCCTCGACGTAGATACGGTTATAAATGAAGAAATCCAGAATCTCCGCACCCTGTTTGAACAAAAAGATCTGACCATAACCAATGTTCCCGGACCGGCTATCCGGGTGAACGCTGACCCCGGCATGCTGAAAACGGTTCTCAGAAACCTGATATCCAATGCGATAAAATACTCCTATCCGGGAACTGACATACAAGTCTCCCACTCGGTTCAGGATGACTTCGCCATAATTTCCATTACGGATAAAGGGACCGGCATGTCTGCTGAAGAACTGGATAGTATATTCGGTGACGATGGAAACCTTTCAAAAAAAGGAACCGCTTCGGAAGGAGGAACAGGTCTTGGACTCAGATTATGCCGTGAGTTTGTTCAATTGCACGGCGGTGAGATCAGGGCAGAAAGCAAACCGGAAAAAGGAAGCCGGTTCTCATTTACAATTCCGCTTGAAAAGTAAAAGTGACTAGTAACAAGTGACGAGTAACACATTCGTCACCCGTCACTTGTCACCCGTCACCCGTCACTTGTCACCCGTCACCCGTCACCCGTCACTCATTACCCCGATACAATAATTAATAAATGCCCTCCCCAGTTTACCCGACATGGGATTTTCAATATCCATCCTTTCCGGATGCCATTGGATGCCAAGACAAAAAGGCAGATTGCGGTCGTAGATTTCAATGGCCTCAGCCAGGCAATCCTTGCTGTAAGCTGTGACCACCATGCCCCCGGCAAGCTTTTTCACAGCCTGGTGATGGGAGCTGTTCACCGTTTCACCAATTTTACCTGTTATCCGGTTCAGTACTGAGCCGGGACGGATTGTAACAGAATGAATCACATCCGTTTGATCACGGTGCAGCACATCTTTACCAACATCAGAGGGAATGTCCGTATACAATGTTCCTCCCCGGAATACATTCAGCAATTGCATGCCCCTGCAAATTGCCAGGATGGGAAGGTGCATCGTAAATGCAGCCTCAATCATTTTCCACTCCTGTTCATCCCTTTTCTCATCAATGTCGCTGCAATAACCACGGATATCTGCTTCGCCATATAGCCGTGGATGAATATCCCCGCCCCCCGTCAGCAATAAACCGGAACTTTTCCGGATTTCATGCTCAATATCAGAAGGATCGTGATCCCCCATGTCGATAATTTGTATCCCTTCGTACAGTTTATGCAGCCATCCTGTATAATTCGGGGATAACCTGGATACCGCGATCCGGGGAATGTTTAATTGTTGATTCCTATTCATAAACTTTCTGACTTCATTCAGGGATAAAGATAGAGGTATCCCGGACGATTTTTATCCCCAAATATCTATCTTTATGCAACTTTTTTTATATCAATGCGAGCAAAAATCAGTTCGATGTTGCTGTACGCTATGCTAATGCTGATCCTGTCACCGGCCTGCAGCAGGCGTCCGAAGGTCATTCCTGAACCGGAACCGGCTTCCACACCCGATTCCGTTGCAGGCATTGTTGTTGCCGACACGATCATCTATGAGGTAATCATCACCAGTCCGGATCCTGATGATGCCTGGAAGACAAAATGCCTTGGCAGGCTGCAACGCAGAGTATTGATTGACAGTATATTTTCATTGGTATATCAGGACAGAGCTGTTGCCTTTAACCATGAAACCAATGAGAAACTCACACGGAAACAGGTGGAAAAAATCGAATCGGTAAAGGGATTCAGCCGGGATGATATTGGAATGATCCAGTTTACAGAAGCCTGGTATTTAAATCCGGGGAAAATAACCATGACAAAGAAGGTGCTTTCCCTGGTCCTGGGTTATAACTTCTATCTGAGCGAAAGTGGCGAACTTTTCGGTCATAAACCGGTTTTCAGGGTGGAAATGGGGGAGAAGTCAGAAGAGGTGAGAAGGGAGAGGTGAAACAAATCGTAACTCGTAAATCGTAACTCGTAAATATTACATTATTCATGTTGACAGTAGAAAAGATCGGCGGAACATCCATGTCGAAATTCCAGGATGTATTAAACAACATAATTATGAAACCCTGCCAGGGTTGTGGTTTTTTTAACCGCATTTTTGTGGTATCGGCCTATAACGATGTAACCAACTGGCTGCTGGAACACAAAAAAACCAAGGTTCCCGGCATCTATCAGAAATTTGTAAACCGGGAGGATTACAACCGCGCGCTTTTCAACTTGCTGGATAAGCTTATAGCCATTAACCGCACGTTTAAATCCATCGGCCTTGACCAGGACAAATCCGACGAATTCATCACCAACCGTATTGTGCAGTCAAAGAATTACCTGAACAGTCTGGCTGACGTCCTGGCTACGGGCTATATTGACCGCCAGAACATCCTGCTGGCAGCGCGGGAAATATTATCCTCAATCGGGGAGGCCCATGCTGCTTATAATACGGTAAATATACTGGAAAACAACGATATAAAGGCGATACTTGTCGACCTGTGCGGTTTCAATGACTCCGAATACCTTTCTATAGATGAGCGAATTCACAAAGCATTCGCAAATCTGGACTGTGGAAATGCCATTCCCATCGTTACCGGATATACAAAGGGGACAGAAGGTATTATGCGCGAATTCGACCGGGGATACAGCGAAGTGACCTTCAGCAAGGTGGCTGTTGAAGTCAGGGCTACCGAAGCTGTAATTCACAAGGAATTTCACCTGTCTTCCGCTGATCCGAATATTGTGGGGGTTGAAAAATCAATCCCTGTCGGTTTCACCAATTTCAATGTTGCCGATCAGCTTGCAGACATCGGGATGGAGGCAATTCATCCAAAAGCATCAAAACCGCTTGAAATGGCCGGGATCAATATCCGGATCAAGAATACCTTTGAACCGGACCATCCGGGAACATTGATATCCAGGGATTATGTAGGGGAAAAATCCAGGGTCGAAATTATCTCCGGCACCGACCAGGTTGTAGCGATTGAAATCCATGATCCCCTGATGGTAGGACAGGTAGGATATGACCGTGCTATCATGGAATCTTTCGAGCAATATAAAATCAGTTATATCCTGAAGGCCACAAACGCGAACAGCATCACCCAGGTTATCTGGGAGGAGGATCTGGCTGCTGATCTCATTACTGATTTAAGGACCAGGTATTATGAAGTTACGGTAAAGCCGGTTGCCCTGGTCTGCACCCTGGGAACCAATATTGCCCAGCCTGGTATCATAGCAAAAGCCACAACAGCCCTGGCTGCAAATAATATTAATGTTGACGCCATTTCTCAATCGCTCAAGCAGGTCAATATGCAGTTTGTTATCGCCAGGGAGGATTATAAAAAGGCAATTGTGGCTCTGAATGACGCCCTGTGTGTCCGAAACTGATAAGAGCCGCACTGTTTTTACAATTTATTATAACTTTATTAAAATATTATTCTGCGCATGATCCAATTAATCGGTAGATCCGTAAAACCCGCCCTGGTCGGAAAAAATTTAACCCTGACTTACAATCAGCTTCTGCTACGGATTGAGCAGTTTTCCGCAAATATCGGGGAAATGAACAGGCAGCGAATGGTTATATTCTCAGAAAACCGTGCGGAATGGATCTTTGCATTGTTTGCCGGCTGGAAGAAGAATGCCATTGTCGTACCCATTGATGTCCTTTCATCGCATGAAGATGTGGCGTATATATTGCAGGATTGCGCCCCAAGCACCATTTTCTGTTCCGCAGAGAAGCTTGAGTTTGTTAACAATGCGTTGGCTGAAGCCGGGAGGACTTCGGAGGTACTTGTATTTGAAAGCCTTCCGGATCAACCGGTTGCCACGGAAGTGCCTGATTTTATTATTTCCGAGGAACAGCTGACTGCCCTGATCCTGTATACCTCGGGAACAACAGGAAATCCCAAAGGAGTTATGCTGTCCTTTAATAACCTGCTGACCAACCTGAACGCCGTATGCCGTGATGTAAGGATTTTCACTCCCGAAGACAGGACCATGATCCTTCTTCCGTTTCACCATATTCTGCCCCTGGTGGGGACCATCATTGCGCCCCTTTATACCGGCGGCACCATGGTGCTGAATACGTCCCTTGTTGCCGAAGATATCCTGTCCACATTAAAACAGCATCAGATCACCATTATGATCGGTGTGCCGAGGTTGTACCAGCTTATATATAAAGGGCTCCGGGAAAAGATTGGCCGGAGCATGGTTGCCCGCGTCCTGGTATTGCTGGCCGGCCTTGTGAATTCCCTTTCGTTTTCCCGGATTGTGTTCAGTTCGGTACAAAAAAAGTTTGGAGGCCATATCAAATACCTCGTGTCGGGTGGAGCGCCCATTGAAGCAAATGTGGTGAAACTGTTCGGGACCCTTGGATTTGAACTGCTTGAAGGATATGGTATGACCGAGACTGCTCCCATGATAACCTTTACCAGGCCCGGTAAAGTTCTTCCCGGCGTTCCCGGTCACCTGCTCCCGGGAATTAAGATCCGTTTTGAAGATGGGGAAATAGTGGTATCAGGCAATAATGTTATGCAAGGCTATTACAACAAGAAAAAGGAAACCGCCAGGGTACTTTCAGATGGCTGGCTGCATACCGGCGATCTGGGTTACATGGACGACAAGGGCTATCTTCATATTACGGGACGAAAAAAGGAGATTATTGTACTTCCGAACGGAAAGAACATTAATCCGGAAGAGATAGAACGTATCGTAATGAAACACTCTCCCTATGTTAAAGAAACCGGTGTTTTCCTGAAGGACGGGATTTTACAGGCCATCATCCTGCCTGACTTCAGGAAGTTAAACGAGGCCGGGATAAGCGCGCTTGAAGATCACTTTAAATGGAAGGTTATTGATCAGGTAAACCGGACCGTCACACCCTACAAAAAAATACTGCGGTATTACATCACTTCGGCTGAACTGCCCAAAACCCGTCTTGGCAAATTAAAACGGTATCTCCTTCCTGATCTGGCCGGAGTTAAAAGACAAACGGCACAGGATGAACCAAAAACAAGGGAATACCAGGCCATTAAGAAATTCCTGGAAGAAGAAACCCTTCAGCCGGTTCATCCCGGGGATCATCTCGAACTTGACCTGGCACTTGATTCCCTGGGAAGGGTCAGCCTTACCGCTTTTATTGAAACAGCTTTTGGGGTCAAGATTCCGGAAGGAAGTCTGCCTGATTTCCAGTCAATAGAAAAGCTTGCTGAACATCTTCATCAAAAGAAAACAAGGCTAAACTTTGACGGTATTAGCTGGTCACAGATCCTAAAGGAAAAGGTTCATTTCAATCTTCCAAAATCCTGGTTCACCCATAATCTTATCAAAAACATGTTCCAGGTCATGTTCCGGATGTCGATACGAATCAAAGCCCGCGGCCTTGAAAACCTGCCGGAACAGGCATGCATCATTACACCAAATCACCAGAGCATACTGGATGGATTCCTTGTGGCTTCGCTGTTCAAACGGCATTTTATGAAGAAAACCTATGTGTATGCAAAGGAAAAGCATTTCAGAGGTCCGTTTCTGCGTTTCCTGGCAAACCGCAACAACATTATTCTGGTTGATGTGAATAAGGATTTGAAATTGTCCATACAGAAACTTGCCGAAGTGCTGAAAAAAGGGAAAAATCTTATGATTTTTCCCGAAGGCACACGGACATTGACGGGTAAACTGGGTGATTTTAAGCAGACATTTGCCATATTGAGCCATGAGCTTAAAGTGCCGGTTATACCCGTAGCCATAAAAGGTTCGTATGATATTCTGCCGGCAGGTTCTAAATTTCCGAGGTTGTTTAAAAGGGTATCCATTGAATTCCTGCAACCGGTATATCCGGAAAATCACACCTATGAATCCCTAAAAAATCTTGTTTATCAACGACTGGCCAATAAACTTAATGATTAAAAAGATTAACTTTAACTCAATAATCTTTAACCAATACCCTCCATGGACAAAAAAAGCGAAAGACTCTGTGAGGCTTGCGAAATGGCTATGCAAGCCTTTAAGAAACTCAATAACCCTGAGTTCGGCGATATCATATCCAAACTTCAATTTTGCATTGGCAGTTACAACTTTGACAAAAATCCTTCCGGATTGGTTGAATACGGGCACAAATCCCTGGCAATGCTTAAGGAGATAAAGAAAAAACATCCCAGGAAGGTGGCTGTAAAAGTTATTGACATCCTGGAAGAAAGTCTGATCTGAACCGACGGTTGGCTACGATAGCAAATGAATAGGTTATTCACTAATAATGTTCAGAAATCCCCTGTTAATTTTTATGGCCCTGATGCTCACAGGCAGACTGGATGCGCAGCAGAAATTTACAACCTCTACATACCTTGGCATTAATACGGGAGGAAATTTCTGCACCGTCAGCTTCAAACCTACAGCCAGCCAAAAATTGATGACGTCAGCCTCATTCGGATTGATTCTCAGGCACATTTCCGAACCCAATATTGGCACACAGGTGGAATTGAATTATGCCGGCAGGGGCTGGATTGAGGACCGCGACAGTGTGGGCAGATATGAAAGAAATTTGCAGATCCTGGATATTCCTGTGACCGCCGCATTTGTTGCAGGCAACAGGAATCTCAGATTTGTATTTAACCTTGGACCTTATTTTGACAGGCTGCTGGAGGAAAGGGAAACAATAAGCATTGCCGATACATCGCATTATCAGGAATATTACGGGAAGAAGCTGGAAAATCAATGGGAATTTGGCTTTACCGGCGGTTTGACCATAGAGGTCCATACCAAAGCGGGCGCATTCGGGATCCGGGCTGTTTATAGCCACAGCCTGTCTAATTTATTTCCGTTAAACAGCGATAATTTCTATTACAGCGCATCAAGAACACAAACAATTCATGCAGGAATAACTTATATGATAAAATTATGAAAGCAAGGATGATATTGTTCGTTATTTTGTCACTGCTGATCCCGGTAGGTTTATGGTCAGCGGACAAAGCCCCGGCACCTGTAAGGATTCTCGTGATAACAGGCGGCCATGATTATAACAAGGAAACATTCCAACACATGCTCGGCAGCCTGGGCAGGGATTTTACATTTGAAATCAGGGAATTTCCCATGGCTTTCGACATGTTCCTGCCACAGAACAGGGACAAATATGACGTCCTGGTATTTTATCATATGTGGCAGGACATCAGCAATGAACAAAAGAAAGTATTTTCCGAATGCATTAAGAATGGTAAACCTCTTGTGGTTCTGCATCATAGTATTTGCGCCTTTGACAACTGGGACGAATATATCCATATCACAGGCGGCAAGTATTTCCATAAACCAGCGACCATTAACGGAGTGCAATACCCGGCATCATCATATCAACATGACAGGCAGGTTTTAATTCATGTGGTTGATACTTTGCATCCCGTAACAAAAAACCTCAGGGATTTCGAATTATTTGATGAGACTTACAACAATTATTACATCGAGCCCGGCGTGAAACCCTTGCTGCGGACCAATGATCCCACCAGCACACCCGTGATCGGATGGGTAACCCAATATGGCAGATCCCGTGTGGCAACCATCCAATCCGGCCATGATACACCGACCTATGACAATGAAAACTACAGGCGTCTTTTACGCCAGGCAATTACCTGGGTATTGGGATCAAAATAAAGAGAATCCGGGAAATTTGTAAAATTTCCTAAAAAAATCCGGAAATTTATACTTCACAATTGTTAGTATATATTTAGCAGGGAATTCTTTTCTTAATTCTATACCTTAAAATCCAGACTATGAAAAAATTCTACTTTTGCCTTTTGGGTTTAATTTACCTGACGGGGATGGTCCGGCATGCTAACGCCCAATCCCTCGTTGTTTCCGATACATTCTTTATTGCACCGGATTCAATTGCTTTTACCTATGAGAGTCCTGATTTTGATTCCACCGACTGGATTGGAATATACCTTGTAGAAGATTCTCCTGAAGCCGTCCCATCGGTCGTATGGAATTACATCCCTTCTCCTTCGGGTATACTGAAGCTCAAGACTCCCGGTGTAACAGGTAACTATAAAGCATTCCTGCTGTGCTGTGACGGATATGACACGATCGCAATTTCGGCGGAATTCAGGGTTGTGGCCCCCCTTCTCACTTCATCCGCCTCATCCTATCTCAAGGGTGATTCTATCGTATTTTCATATGTCAGTCCGGGATTCACGGCAACCGACCGGATCGGCATTTTCCCTGCAGACACAAAGCCGGGAGATGATAATCAACCAATTGACGCTCAATATATCCCGGATTCGGCAGGTACAATTACCTTTAAGACTGTGTTGGATGGCGGTAGCTATGATGCATACCTCCTTTGTTGTGATGGCTACGACAGCCTCGCCGCCTTTACATTCAACGTCATTGACCCTGATGTCGCTACGGTGACCCCTGTTGCTTCACAGTTTTCAGCCGGATCACCCATTGAAATTTCATATAATGATCCGGAATATGCAGAAGGGGACTGGATAGGCATCTACTATGAAGGAGATGACCCCACGCTGGTATCATCGGTTGTCTGGGATTCTGTGCACGCTCAGACCGATACTGTTTCGTTCCCAGGCACGCTGGCAGGCGGATCCTATTTTGCTGTTCTGTTCTGTTGCGGTACCACGGAAACTGAATATGCCAGGTCAGAGGTATTCACGGTTCTGGCAGGAGCCGTTGGGACTTATGTAAAGACAAGCGCTAGTGTTTATCCAAGCAGCGTAAATATTGTTGTGAATTACAGGGACAATGACTGGGAGGATCTCGACTGGGTCGGTATTTATCCCAAAGGCATAACCCCGAGTGGTGACCCTGCATCAACGATTTGGGCATACGCCGAAAGTGATTCCGGTACCATTGAATTCAATTCGACCCTGGAAGAAGGAGAATGGGTTGTTTACCTGCTCTGCTGTGACGGTTATAATATCAAGGCAAAATATGACTTCAAAGTTTCAGACAGTGAACCGTCTATCATAGCATCGTCGTTTGTATATGCTCCGACTGACACCCTGGTATTCCATTACAATAGTCCGAACTATGTTGATACGGATTGGATCGGCATATATGATCCCGATGATGTGCTGCAGGATACCGCCTCCATTACCTGGCTCTATCTGCCAAGTGCAACAGGTTCCCTTGAATTCATTTATCCTGATAACCACTCACTGCCTCCGGGTGAATACTGGGCAGCCCTGCTATGTTGCGATATATGGGATCTGTATGCAAAAACATACTTTGTAATCTCCGAACAACTGCCGGATGCCCTGCCTGGTGACAAAACGCCGGACAGGTTCATGGTATTCCCCAATCCCACAAGCGGGCTGATCACCATAAGGTCCACACTGGACGATAAGATACAGCAGATCAGGGTATACAGTCTTACAGGCACGTTGATCTACCAGGAAAAACTGACCGGTTCCAGGACCGAGGTTTCAGTTGACCTCAAATCCCTGGACAAGGGTGCTTATTTCCTGGAAATCGAGACCGGGAACCTGAAGGCTACAAAAAAACTGATCATTCAATAACGGATCGGGAAAATTGGTAAATGATTAAGGATGTGCCGGTAACGGGCACATCCTTATCGTTTAATCGGTATATATTGGTTTCCTGCCAGCGTATAGATTAATTCTGAAAAAAGATGAAACGAATTTTCACCATTTACCTGATCATAACGATGGTTATCCTGCCATTCAGGATTTCGGCACAGGGAACCCCGATAAAAGGGAAAATCACCGCAAGCGATGATGGCACAGGCTTGGCCGGGG
>Ga0105091_10001452_pt1 | contig 10383 bp, 15 predicted proteins | sample PPLLak1March2015_FD_87022 | JGI IMG/M metagenome (GOLD analysis project Ga0105091, IMG submission 87022) | Freshwater sediment microbial communities from Prairie Pothole Lake near Jamestown, North Dakota, USA - PPLs Lake P7 Core (1) Depth... | ecosystem: Environmental > Aquatic > Freshwater >... | reverse complement strand
GTTATAAATATGCAGTAGCCATAAATAGCCACGATCATCCATTTCCCGCCGAAGCCGTCATCATGACGCTACTATTATCTCAACACAAACTCATCAATCAATTAAAGTCGATGATGCAATCAACAAGCAGGTGACTGGATGGTTAGAACTATTTGGTTTAATAGCACTGGATCAGTTAACGTTCAGCTCTAATCGGCAGCTCCCGCAATAGTACGACAAATGATCAAATTCTGCAAAGAGTTCCATTACATCTCCACATCTGGGGCATTGGATTTCAAAATCAAATTGTTCTACTAATACATCTTCTTCTTTTGGTTCTTGTATTTTAGTTTCAAGTACCTGGCTATTATTCGTGTTTCTTCGTCTAGTGGTACTTTTTGACATAATGAATTATATACATAAAGCGCTATAAAGCTTATTGATCACTTCGAGTTAGCACACATTTGATAGCTGGATGTATGCAACCATCATGCATCTTAGATCCATCAGATCCCACATGTTTACCATGTCCACCAAATGATCCGAAGTGTGATATACCATGTCCAGACGGTAGAATGCCAGTGAATGGAGAATGTCCACCACTGATAAAAAAATGTGGGAAAGGAACTCATTTAGAAAAAGGAATATGTGTAAGAAATAAGGATAATGGTGGTTCTAGCAGCAGTTCAAGTTCGTCATCAAGTAGTGCAAGTGCAACTGCAAACGTGATTGGTGCCGAAGTATCGAGTTGTAGACTTGACGGGAACGCACACGGAATCCAGCAGAAGTTTGACATAGCTAAGTATCGAGCATGCGGACTTTATCCAAATGGTCAGATAGCATACACTGATGGCTACGTTTTGGGGTGTACACAAGTCGGCAACACACAGCAACTCTGTCAAGCTTTCGTACTTATGAATACTCAACCGACTCAGACAGCAACACAGCCGCAGACACAGTCAAACACGCAGTCAACAACGCAACCAACACAAACACCACAAACAACACAAACGCAGTCAACAACACAACCAACACAATCAATACAACCATCAGATGTGAGTTGATAAGAAGCGATCGCTATACTGACATCAAGCGGCTTGAAATCAAAAGATTGGAAAATAAATTGTATCATAGAGTCGTATTGTAGTATTTAGATCTGATAATTTGACTTTCAAAATGATTAATGGAGAAGAGTACAAATTTAGCATGGAAAAACATGTAAAAATACTGATTGTCAGTTCTATTCTTGGTAGTCTAATAGTAGAATGAGTATGATAACACAAAACGTGGTGGTTGCGATAATGGGATTAACTATTTTGGTATCAGTTCCAACCATACCAAATGTGCAAACGACTACAAATCAGTCACTTACCGAGATTAAGATAATGTGTCAGGGGCGTTTACTAAATGAAGTTCCGTTGTCTATTCAACAGTTGTTTGAAGACCAGTGTCATTTCATTAACAGCTGTCTGAATGCAGGGGGCTTAATTACGGAGTGTTATAATGCAGCACGAAATATTAATTGTGATATGTATAATAGTAAGAGATATTATTGCCCGGGAGTGGTCTATCGTCACTAAAGAGTTGTGATGCCAACTCCGGAAATGAGAAGCGACGCTAAATTATCCAATTTTGATTTGAAATCAGCTTCAACAAGCAATGATCTTAATAAAACACAAGAGACTACTGCCCACGACGTTCATGAAAATTCATTTCCACCGAAGAAAATTACTAAATTTACGTCAGATGGAAAACCATTAGAATCTTAAAGTTTGGTGGTAGAAAAGACTACTTAGATAGCTTAAGAAATATTGTATGTTCGATCTACGATATTTAATGACAACTCTCATTTGCGACCATTTTGGTATCCAATGTAATGATTCAACCGTCAATCATTTACCCCAACGAAAGAATAAATCGTATAATCAGAATGGTTGAATTAAAACAAGATGGACGTTGCTTTTCCTGCAATCAACGTATTACAAATGATCACGTTGTTGTAAGCAGCGGAAAACCAAGACACTATTACCACAAGGATTGCGCTATCAAACACCACATCATATAACACCAAATTTTATTGATACATGCAGACAGCGCTAAATATCTTGTCGCTAAACTTCTCTCGACGTATTATAGACATGAGTCAGCCAACCGAAGTGTTTACATGTAAACTGGGCAATAGTGAAGCCAGGTGTAGCGCCCCGGGATGTATCTGTATCCAGTACGGGTCAAACGAAAGAGTGCGACTGTAGATGTATCAGAGATATTTATAAGTCGACATCGGATAATTCCAGAGAAGTTTCTGAGATAGATGAGTTCATTGATAAAGCAAGAGAAAATATTGACACTGCAATTTTTACTATAAACACGGCTGAGATGCCGTTATCCGACGTGACAGACTTTTTACAGATGTTTGTCTCTGAATTGAAGTGCCAGAATCAATTAAAAGTAAAACTGTTTGTTTAAGTGCTGACTTGCAGACAATGAAAGAAATAATACTCGATCTGGGTCTAGAAATGGGTCAGAATAAATAAGAACTTCGAATCCAGAAAAATGAACGATAATTGAACGGCGCTTGAATGATGGCTAAACAACAATTGAACTGCAGTTGAATGGTAATAAGGTAAGTCTTTTTGGACAGCATTGTACATTCAAGTTCATTCAGTATTAAATCAGCCCACTGTAACGTAAGTGTACGTAAAGTACGAAACTATGACAGAATGACAAATTGAGATGTTGCTATCAATAAATATCGATTCGGTTTAAATTCTATCAAATATTGATCCACCGTATTGTAGTATATCATTAAATCATTTGTTCCATATGTATACACAATATTGAGTGATAGTGTAGATCGTGATCACGAGACTAGTTCAGATACACCTTTTCGATGTACTGATTGTGGTCAAGAATTCAAATCGCTTCAAGAATTAAAAGAACATAAGAGCAATCGTAACAAATTTAATCTCAATTAGTTAAGCGATCATGTATTGTTATTAGATCGGCAAACATCGTTATTCTAGTCCCAATGCAACTTCAAATAAGATTGGTTATCACTTAAACATCTGTTGGCTTGGAGTCATTGGGTTCGGGTTCGGGTGTTGGGATGTCTCGCTTATCTGTTATGCTTGCACTACCATTAATGTCCTTAACCGGCAGCTGACGTTTGTCAGATCTTGTACTTCGAAAGATATTGCCGATAATTACAGAACTGGCCATAAACACGACCGCAAGTCCCGTTAACAGTTCTCTAAGCATAATTCATCGCCACCGAGCTTCCATATTCTCAGTGATAGCAAAATCATTGCAGATATCCACATTATAAGATAATCCAGAAGGTATATAATAATTATATGGCCAGGCATTTAGTACGCAGAAGATTCTATTAATCTATGTACATTATTACTATGATAGATCGCATTGAGTAATATCTAATGTTTTTCATAATATGTCGAGAAAGTCGATGTGGTATACTGAAGAAGAAGAAGAATGCAACTGTAATCAGGGAATAATTAATTTTAGATCGATTAGATTTATGATCAATGGTTCTAGAATAGAGCTCCGATGTCGCAACTGCAATCGTATGGTGGGGTGGTGGCATATTTTCACAGAAAAGATTATGCCATTAAGACAAACATGGTCGAAAGAAGAACGCAAAGCAACGCGTTAACTCAAGCAAATTCGTTCAGAGAACAAATATAGATAAATAACTATTACCTGTTATTTCGAGTTAAAAAAAGTCTTTCTAAATCATCAGAAAATGAGATATCAAATTTGTTCAGAACATCAATTCCCAAAACACTGGAAACAGCTGGACACAATCTACCATCAATAGTGAGATAGTTTGAGAGACCCAGATCGCCAACTTCTAGATTGTATATGCCAGTATTTGCATAAAAAAATAGACTGCATTCTGGCACAATGAACGCTTTAAAGCTGCCACCCATTGCAGTATACATTCTGTCTTCACGTAGATTAGTCTGAAGTGTAGCATACGGTACTTCATTCCAACTAAGCAGTGTAGTTGATGCACCAGTATCCACCAAGAAGTTAATCTTGAAAACTAATTCTTGCTGTTTGGAGATTACAAATGCAGGTACGTAGTATCTCTTGTCATTGCCTTGAAAGCATTCAATATACAAGACTAAATTTCATTTCTTTTATCTCTTATAAATTCAACGACGACATCTAAGCGGTCTATGTTATTTTGCTTTAATTCGCGTTCAAATTCATTCATCTCTTTGTTATGTGCCACTATCGTTTGGTTCTTTATTGCAACATATTCTAAATAATATTCTTTTATTAGTTCATTGTAATTTTTATGGAGCCATTTACTATCATCAATGAATTGCTTAAATCGTTCGTCTGTAACTATTGACATATAGTATATTAAAATTGAATGATATATTTACATCTTATTTATTCATACTCTCCAATAACCAAGCGGCTGAGTTGTTGAATTAAATTTCAAATTCTTTCAAAGAATCATCTGAGATATTAAAATAAACTTGATTATCGCCATAACAATGCACTTTAGTCTTCGGAATTAAATATACGTGTTCTTTTTTATTTTCACCATCTATAATAACAAGTTTATTTTTGTACTCCGCAAACATTCTTCCAATTTCTTTATCTTGGATGATATTTTTGCTAATTTCATTATAGTTTATGACGGCAGACGCTCTATGAGATGCATAATACTTTACTAATAAATCATCTTCGCTATCTTTCATTTTAAAAGTTATTCATAAAGATATATAATCATTACATCACTTTCTATTGAACTCGTACGCCAGATTGGGACGCAAATTAGATGTAGTAATCGACAAGACAACCAAAAATTCCAAAGATTATAGTGCAAGTGATGTGTAAGTTAATACCATAATATTAGTCATTTAAGAAATGATTGTTGATAGAATAATGAATTGTAATTTATTTCTGGTAAGTCTCTAAATAGCATGTTGGATGATATATTAATAATTACAGAATGAACAAACATATTATTATTATATTCTTAGCCGTAGCTATAATCGGTTTTGCTGTCAGTGAAACTATAGCTACGACAGCTCAAGAAAAACAGATGAATGTAAGTAGTTCTACAAAGTTAGACAAACCAAATATAGGTGTGACTTGACTGAAAACAAATGACACAAAGATGACAACGCCCCGGTAATTAGTGTTAACGGTGAAGACTTTTGGAAGATCTTTGAACCACTTCTTAAACTGTCAACTAATGGATCCACTGGTGCATCTGAATAGATTAGCTTGTAAACCAACTTGCTATCTATCTATGATTATTTCTGACCCACCAATCAATATTAACTTCATTTAATGTTGCTTAAAAAATATTGTACATTCAATCTACTTTAGTATATAATAAATCTCATTAATTTCCACTTTGGTTCTTATGATCTGATTCTTCCGCTAATCATCAATCCCAATGAAAAAATTAATCGTACACTAAAAATAATTGAAGTTAAGCAGAATGGACTTTGCTTTTCTTGTGGAAGCCGCATTACTCGTGATCATGTCGTCGTGAGTACCGGCGTCCAAGACACTATTACCACAGTCTAAATAGTTTATTGGTTATTAATGCAGTACATCTATGAGCCAACAACAACTGCTAAAACAAGAACTATCTGTTTCGCAGGTTCTTCGTATCTATGGAAAGCAGTATACACAGATTACTGAGCGATATTCTGACGGGCATAGCGGTAGATGTGCAATTGGTGTTCTGATGTCTTATTTTGGTTGGAATGGTAGAGATGATTCGAGAGCTTCAAAAAAACTACTGAGTGCCTTCATTGCATTAACACATGCGGGAGTGAGCAAAGATTTAATCATTCAACTTAATGACTCTGGTATATCTTTTAATGATATAGCGGATTATTTGGATCAACTGAATGGGTTGACTTCCAATGATTTGATTGAATATTAGACCTTATGATTTGATAAAGTGAAAGGTTTGTTTTTTGTCTGTAGATATGCTATAAATTATGATCTTTCCAGAGTTTCTTTCTTTGTTCTAATACTCTAGAATTTTTTGAAACGTTGTCTTTAAGTTAGTTGACTGATTGAAAGCTGTTTAAATGGCGGCCAAAAGAATCTGACGAAAAAGCTGGAGTTATGAAGACCAATCTAAGCTTAAAAGATATATTCAAAACATAGATCTACAGTCCAAATATGTACCATATTCGAAATTATTCGATGCAAAATAGGTTACGAACCAGGGTTCTTGCAAATACAATATTTACTCGATAAACGTTGCCCAATATATCGCATCACTAGTGATATTTTAACCCTTTTATCGCTTGAGGTTTTTGGTGCTCGAACTAGTAACAAATATCATCATGATAAAGGTTTTCCTGTCGTCTAACATATGATTATGTACAATCATTTAGTCATAAAATCATTATAAACAATGTAATGTTATTTGTTATGTGGTTGTAACTGCATTGGCTAGACGTTGCAGTAGTTGTGGTGAAAACCTGATTATGAATTTGGCTATAGAAAAGGACTTGAAGTGCACTATACCAGTATGTATGATTTGCTATCTCAGAGCAATATCAGAAACTCGTATGCCGTGGAGACGCATAATAGCTTCATGTATGGGCGACTGGGCGGAAGAGATTAAGGAAATGTTGAAAAGGAAACGAGTATTGGCAATGGAATTAGAGAAAATGGAGAGGATAGACAAGGCCATGGGATATGAAGGACCTGTGCAATTTAGGAACTAGACTGACTATTACTGCATATAACATTCTAGAACAGTAGGACGGCCAGAGGTAGTCTAATCGAAAGGAAAGATTTGCCGTCGCTACCTATCATGCATAGGAACCTGACATTAGATTGCATTATTACATAAAAGACATTCCGGAACATGGTTATTTACAAGAACAGGCGGTAGAATGGCTAGGGAAAAATTCTAGTTAAACCCTACCTCTCTCTACCCACTTTCAATGCATTTCTTGGAATTACGTTGGGGGTCGGCAGCATATTTTGGACTGTGCTACCTGCACGGTTTTGCATAACATACTATAAAAATGGTTACTAGAAAAAGGTAGGATGGCCAGGAAATGATGAGCTAAACCTGATTGCCTACCTATGTCCTAGTACGTTAGATAGCGAGGTTTTATTTTGAGTGATATAAAGGCCCCAACCATCAAGCATCCCTTGCATAACAAATTATTAAAGAGATCTAATTTATCCAGACTTACCTCTCTCAATTGTTTTTCTAACTCCTGACAACCATACCATTTGTAGTCTGGTTTGTCTGTCGATTGTCATTCCTTATATACTTCATTCCTTATTTGGCATCTAGGTGACACGGGACCTCAGACAAGTTCGTTATTGGAAATTATACTACATAAGTTCCGGCCTTTGTATCTGGGGTGGTCTGACAGATTCCTAGTCGTCTATGTATGCTCCCCGCTAGGCTCATGCATGTATATCAATCTTAATAGGAGTTCATCATGTCTATTATTTTAAGTTCTTAATACCCGCGTTTATGCTCCAATAAAGACTTATTACAGTCTATCTCCTTATTTGAGGAACGACATGAAAGGACCTTATCCAATGGGCACCGGTACGGAAAGTTTATTCCATGTTGATAAAGGCGACGTACGATTAAAAACTCAACCCGTCAAATATACTAGTAATGATGGATCACTATCATGTAAATTGACAGTCTTTACGCCTTCACTAAGCTCAGAGGAAGTTGGATATGGTGAGGATGGAAAAATAAAAGATGGTTCTGAAGAATACATTGAAATAGATGTTTTGGAAGGAAAAGAAAGAATAATGCAAACTATGATGGAGAAGAACATAGTTGACGACTTTCCAATTAAGTGTGCCACTGAAGGGATAGCGTTAAGAATACTTAGCAAGTTATTAGGTGAATGAAGCTAAGAGTAAAGAGTAACACAACTAAGACTTTTCATTATTACTGCTGCCCTTTCTTAACTTCCGCACTTATTGGATGACTCACTTATTTTTCTAGTATTCCATTCGGTATGTGATTTGGGTAACATTTGTCCGTTCTAATAAATCAAAAATGCATTCAAACTATTTATGAACAAGTGGAATGATATCAAATATATCCTCCCGCAAAAGGAGCCATTTTGATGAGGTTCATAAGCTGTGAGATTACAGCATGGAAAGTCAAACTCAATATGGAATTGCATAGTATACACCAACTCGAGGCATCAAAAATGTATGATAAAAGGAATTATCAAAGCTTAATAAATGATTAGCGATGACAATGAATACAATTGGGATATGACTAGCAAGATAAAGGGCAAGTTTTCGAAAATTCTTGTTGCAATTGATGGGTCACAATCATCTATGGATGCAGCAGAATACGCAATAGAGATGGCAAAAAAAGATGCTGCCCAAATAATAGCAGTGACTGTAAACCGTATTTCGTTATCATCCTATGGTTTAGCAACACCTGAAGGAGAACTAAAATCTCCTCAAGATAAAGAGATCATACTTGAATCTAAGGAACGGTTTGCCAACCTAGATCAAATCGCAAAACAAAATAATGTAGAGTTAAAAACTGAACTGATCAACAGTCAGATGTCTATTGATGGAACTATAGTTGAATATGCAGAATCTGAAGACGTTGACCTAATAATAATGGGAACAAGAGGTAGATCAGGCTTCAAGAAGTTACTGCTTGGGAGTATCGCCTCTGCTGTAGTGACCTATTCACCGTGCCCCGTAATGATAGTAAAATAGCTGGAACTAAACACATCTTACTTTACATTATTGGGTTGCGACCCTCTGATCAAACCTCTGTCCGGTTTATTGTCTATATTTTAGAGGCAAGGCTTATTTTGGAATTGGTTTCAGATTCAAGTTTAAATTTTTAGTAACAATATAATCCTGTTTGGAATTTGAATTTACTTAATCAATACGGATATTAATTTTCAACGAACAAGAAATACTTCGTTCGCGCTGCTTCTTGAACCTCCAGGATTTGGACCTCCTCCGATAACGTATATTTTATCATCGGTAGCAACGGCGACCAAGCCGTGTCTAGCCGTTGGCATTGCCAATCCCTTATCCCATTTGTTAGTTGCGATATCATAGCTTTCATTGTTATCAAATGTTCCGGAAGGTTCTTCTCCTCCAAAGACATATATCGTTTCGTTAATTGCTGAAGAAGCTAAGCCTCCTCTATTAGATGGCATGGGTTCTAGTAATGTCCAGCTATCTGTTTTTGGATCATAGACTTCATTAGAGTTGACATTAGCAGACATGCCTTCACTTCTTCCGCCAATAACATACAGCTTGTCATCAACTACCGCTGAGGTAAGGTGTTCTCTCGCAGTTGGCATTGGTGATTTCTCCGTCCACACATTTATTGCAGGATCGTATGCTAGGGTGCTAGTTAAGGTGCCAGTTGAATCGACTCCTCCCACTACATACAAAATCCCGTTTACGAAATTGGCCGTCAGCGCACCACGGGGCCTAGGAAGATTTGCACCTTCTATCCAGCTTTTAGCAGAAGGATCATATATGAATAATTTGTCTGAGAGATCAGCCCTGTTCAAATATCCGCCTCCCACTACATACAGCTTTCCATCAAATGACGCTACTGTTGTATGATCTAATGGTTGAGGTAAAGGTCCCCCTGTTGTCCATTTGTCAGCAATCACATCATAAACTTCAACTGAATCGCTGCTTCTACCACTGTTATCAAACCCACCGATAACGTAAATCTTTCCATCTAATGCCGCCCCAGCAATCTCAGATCGGGCCGTTGGAAGTGATGCGCCTGTCATCCAGGAGGAATTGGAATTTGTCAAAGATGGCTGTTGAGCCGACAAAGGGCTAAGGCTATCAGGTGACATAGCAAAAAAAATAATGATGATAATCGACAGAATCGATATTATTATCAATGATGCGAAATATGAGTTACATCTTTGCATTGTAATATTTCTAAAATAGATATTCCATATACAAATAAATTGCTTTCATAGGAAAGAATGCGGAGTAGAATACTACGTTATATATGAGAATAATAGGATCCGCGGTATGCTAAAGCGATTAAATCACAAAGATAATGGTCATTTCATATCAACCACTGACAACTTTTGTCTGGACCGATACAATACAGTCAGGCTTTCCCTTCAGTTCTGGTATTAACAAGGTGTGAATTCTGGCGTACTAAGCAACAGAATGAATTTACTTTGCAGGTTCTATTACCGCACGAAAACGAACTTGTCCATTTGCCACTTTATCGTATGCTTGAGGAATATCTTCTAACGGAAATGTCTCAGTCATAACCATTACCTTGCCCTTCGCCACGAAATTGAGAGCTTCGTAAAGATATTCAATACCATTTTGTTGTGAACCTAAGATATGCTGTCGATATAAGAAAAGTGGCAATGCCGGTAT
>Ga0105091_10001449_pt1 | contig 10387 bp, 11 predicted proteins | sample PPLLak1March2015_FD_87022 | JGI IMG/M metagenome (GOLD analysis project Ga0105091, IMG submission 87022) | Freshwater sediment microbial communities from Prairie Pothole Lake near Jamestown, North Dakota, USA - PPLs Lake P7 Core (1) Depth... | ecosystem: Environmental > Aquatic > Freshwater >... | reverse complement strand
GCTTTGGCATCATCGCGCGCCACACCGACACCCGTCGCATACATCACGCCCAGATTATGTTGGGCAAGCGCACTCCCTGCTTTGGCCAACGCCTCGAACTCCTGGAAAGCCCGCGCATAATCCTTATTCCGGTAGGCCTCTTCACCCGCTGCCATGTCGCCCAGGACAGCACAGGAAAGCAGCAGGAAGGCAACGCCCAGCCAAGCCTTCCGCAACAGACTATCGATAATCCCCGAAGCGCATGACCTGGTGAACCCCAACGAGATTTTCCGCATCCTGTCTGGCTTGTTCCTCATTTTTGTACACCCCGCTCAAAACAGCATATTCTGAGTTCCCCGCGCCAGCCAGCTTGACCAGAAAAAGGGGTTGCCCCTCGCTCGCCGGCACCAGGCCCGCCAATTGCTCCAAATCAGCTGTGCGCAACAATTCCACGGTAAAATCGTCAGCGCTTTGTGCCGCCAGCCAACTGCGCCCGATTTCCTCCCACTGTGCCACTGGCAAACCGGCAGCCGGATTGGGGGCTATCGCCACAGGCGGGGCCTTTACCACAGCGGCCTGACTGACAGCCGGACCGCTCGAAGCGGATGGCATCTGGATCTGCACAGCCGGCTGTTTTCCAAACGCAACTGCTGCAAACTGCTGCAAATCCGCCCGCCAGACAAACGCAGAAATGGTCACGCCGAGAACGGCTGCCAACGCCACGACACGCCTCCCCGACCAGAAAGGCGCCGGACCAGGCTCTGGCTCCGCGAAGGTCTCCATTATGGCCGCAGGCGCTACCGGTTCCGGCGACGGAACGGGAACATCCGCTGGCTCGCTGGCAACCGCCTCTTCCACCTCGGGCTCGGGCAGCACGCCAGGAAAATCAACGGGAGCAACTTCACGCTTGTCAGTCACCGGCACATGCTGGAAAAAGTTTTCCAGCATGATATGGTCAAGGACGATCGGTTGATAGCCGGCGACGATAATCGCATTGGCAACATTGCTCCGGGCTGCGGGAAAAATAATCTGCGGAAAAACATGCCGCAACAGCGTTTCCTCATGTGCCTCGCCCTGATGCGTAATCAAGAAAAGTCCAGCCTGGGTCAATTCGATCAGGAAAAGCAGCGTACCGTTTACACGTGCCGAAACCCGGATGCGTACCGCGACCTCATAACGATGATCCGCAATCCGGTTAATCTGCCCGCTAATGTCGATATCGATGCTGGGCTGATTCACCTGTGCCGGCATGCGGCCGGTCACCGGCGACTCCACCGACAGATTGCACATATAGAGCTTCTGGACTATATATTTGTTATCAGAAGTGTCCATACCCTAATTCGGCTCGAAATAAACCATGAAGTCCTGATTCGGACGATCCTCGCGCACATTCTTGAACGACATCGCATGGGGAGAAAACCGGTAACTACGCTTTGCCGGAACCAGGCGGCCCGACCAGCCGGACGGAACCACGCAGGAAAACACCCCCCTGGCATCCGTATTGCCACATTGCGCACCATCGCCGGCAATCACGACCCCACTAAGAGATTGCCCCGCCAAACCCAGAAGACCGATACCGGAAAGATTAACACTACCGCTGATTTGCACGCTTGCCGGCGGCAAGGCAATCTTCTTCGGCTCGGCCACGGCCTCGATAACAGGCTCCGGCCTGGGGTCAGACTTAGTCTCCAGCCTTGGCGTCGGCGCCACAACGATCTTCGGCTTGGCCGCAGCAGCCGGCACCGCGCTCGCCTCTGGCACAGACGGCTTCACGGCAGGCGGAAGCGCCTTCAACTGCACTACCAAACCACGCATAGCCCTGACAACCCGGTTCAACGCCAGCGGCGCCGAAACTCTGCCATCCACGCTCTGAGCGACCAATCTTCCCGACCAGCCATACGGCACCTCGCAACTGAAAATACCCTTGGCACTGGCCTTTTCGCATTTGGCCTCATCACCAGCCAGCGTCGCGCCCGGTGCCGGCAAACGATTCGTGCCCAGCACCCAGCCTGAAATCCTGACGAGCGACGTCTGGCCCTGAATATCCTGATCGATCAAGGGCACGGAAATCGGATTTATTTTCCGTGCGGCGAAAACAAAACCCTCCTTGTGCGCCTGCAGCAGGCCTGCAAAACCTTCCGGCAACAAGCAACGATAACGGCCCTGATCGTCGGACCGGCCACAAGTCTGTCCCGCAATCCGCAACTCCGCCCCGGCTACCGGCTGGCCCCTGGCAAAGACCCGACCACTGATGCTGATCGCCACAGCCGTTGCGGTCAGTGGCGCGCTCGCGCCTCCCTGCGGGGTCAACCACTCCTCCTTTTAAACGGGAAGCCAGCCCCACACCCAGACCTTCCCATCCGAGCCAATCGCATGCGAAGCATACCCCTGCCCCCCGATCAGCCGGATTTTAGCCAGCCCGGCAATCTGCCACGGGCGGTCGCGCAAATCCCGCTTGCCATCCCCCAACTGCCCATGGCTGTTGCCGCCCCACGACCATACGGAGCCATCGGCGCGCAACGCCAGCACATGATGATCACCCGCGGAAATGGTCAGAACATCGCCCAAGCCCTCAAGCTTTTTGGGTACCAGCGAAAGCGAAAATCGCCCCGACCTGCCATCGCCCAGCTGTCCGAGCGAGTTTCCGCCCCACGTCCAAACCTGACCGCTTTTATCCAGGGCCACCGTATGCCATGCACCGGCAGCCACTGCAACCATGCCTGACAAGCCCAACCGAATAGGCTTCGCCGAGCTTTTGAAATCGCCGCTGCCCAACTGGCCCGCGCTATTGTCGCCCCATACCCAGACAGAACCGAAATTATCCACCGCCACCGAATGACGGCCGCCGACAGCCACCGACAAGACCGGCGCAGGCAACGCCACAGGCAAAGGGAGTTTTGCGGAGGCTGGCGTATCCGCGCCCAATTGGCCGAATGAATTCTCCCCCCAGGCCCAGACCTTGCCCTCATAGTCCACAAACAAATGATGGCCGGCCCCCGGCAATGCCTCCCCCGCCCAGGCCGTGCCGCAACAGCACGCCAGGAAAAACCCCCACGACAGGACAGCAAAGGCTCTATGGATGGCGGGGATCAATGCACCACCAATTTCTCGTGACGGGCATCCGGCTCAAGTGACGTCGAATCCTGCATCACCCCGATTCCCCAGTTCACCCCACTCAACACATCGCTCAAAAGCTTGCTGATCGACAGCCCCAACTGATAATCGAGCGACAGGTTTACTACCTGCTTTACCGCCAACTGGAATCCAAGTTCCGGGGCCGGCCGCGCGGAATCCAGCGTAACATCGGTCACCAGAATGGGCTGTTCGCCCAATGGATACACGGCCCCGGCAGAAACAAAATCCGTCTTGTAATCCGCCTCCGCCAAAACAGCCTCGCGCCGGAATTCGGCCACCGCCTCAATCGCAGGCTGAGCCAAATCGCGCCGTTCATGACCAAGATTGATAGTCACCGCCTGGTTCAACAACCCGAGCAGCTTGATACTCATCGCCCTCGTCAGCCACATCCTGAACTCGGTCTTATCATGGGTATTAAGCCTGAACAGCAAACGATCTTCCGACAGACTATAGTTTAAGTTGATTTGATTGATTTTCATTTGTCCAACCCATGACAAGAGAAGCGCGAGCACATCCAGCCCATGTCAGGATAGCGGAGTACCAATAAACAAGGGTGGGTAGACAAAATCTACCCACCCTCATATAAACAAGCTACCTGGCTTACGCTTATGCGCTCCGGGTCACCTGCATCTTGTCGAGCAAGCGGCTCATGTTGCTCAGGGAAATCAAGTGCGCATAAATCCAGCCCAACTCGCCGGACTGGAACAAATCATGCGCCTTCTTCGGGGTCAATTTAAGCAGTTTCTGCTCATCGACAACCATCAGGCCACCCAGCAGGTAGTTCTCGCCGCCGGCCAACTCGGCCTTGGCACTCATTTCGGTCAACAGATCCAGGTCTTTCAGACGATTGACGAAGCTTTCAGTACGCTTGAACTGAGCCTGATAGTTATTCATGAAATCCAGCGCGTTTTTCAGGAAAGGCGTGTTCTCACCTTTCTCGTCAAACAGGGCCTGACCATCCTTATCGTTCAGGCCGGGGAAAGCCTCATCGATGCAAACGGTAAACTCGTCGCCGGATTTCTCAGCCAGGACAAACGGGTAGCGGCGTACAAAAGCCGGAATATAGCGTGCATCCCATTTACCATCGGCATTCACGAACAGGTTCTCGTCATTGCGCAGGCTAAGCAAGGCAACAGGAATGATCTTGCCATCCGCCATCTTGGCGAAAACGATCGGGTACTCTTTAGCCGCTTCGATGAACTCGATGCTGGTCAGAACGATAGAATTTGTTTTTGCGGAAAAATTGAAATCATTGGAAGGTGCAATCTTGGATTTTTTGTGAGTTTCGCGATTCAACGCAACGGGTTTTTCATAAAACATCAAAGTTGACATAGTTTATATTCACCAAAATTATAGTTGATTGAAGTAACTCAAGGCACGCGCATACGACCTAGGCATAAAGGATAACGTAACTCCTCCTTTTCCTCAACAGAATACCGCGACGTCAAATTGGGTTGTTGGGCACAGCGTGCCCAACAAACCCTATGATAGAATTGAAGAAGGAGTGCACAAATGAGGACAGCGGTTAATCAATCGAAACCAGGGAGAGCATGACATGGGTTTAACTTACGCAGAAATCACTGTCGAAAACCCGATGAACAAACGAGCCATGCCTGCAACAGCTCTGGTGGACTCGGGGTCAGTATTCCTCATCATCCCAGAGCATATGGCCGTTCAGCTAGGTTTCGACCTGAGCGAGGTAAGCACTCGTGAAGTCATTTTGGCAGACGGCCACCGTCAAACCGCACCGATGATCGGTCCGTTGCGAGTTAAATTTGGGGACCGTTACTGCGATTTGTCCGCCCTGGTGCTGGGTGACGAACCGTTGCTCGGCGCAGTCCCAATGGAGATGATGGACCTTGTGCTGCATCCTGCAACGCAAACACTAACCGTTAATCCGGAAAGCCCCTTCATCCCGGTGGCAATGGCAAAATAGTTCGCATAGCAAATTCACACGCCCTCTGTCGAAGGCGTTTCATTTGGCCGACCCTCTGGTACCTCGCCATCGGCTTGAGCGCCAATATCTAACGTTGGGCACAGCGTGCCCAACCTACAATTTCTGGCGAGGGCGAGAAATTGTCAGTCGGATTGTTGTGTGATGTGCCTTAAGGCGGCCGCTAGTTCCGGAACAGATTTTTGGACCGTATCAGAACCAATTTCTGTGCCATTCTCTATTGTTACATCTTAATCTGTTTTGCTATTATAGTATGACTTATTCCTACTATTCGCTCAAAGGCACACCAATGACCACCGTCGAGAAAATCAGTATAGCCTTACCGCCAGAAATGGTTAATGTCGTCCGTAGCGCGGTTGCTGCTGGGGAATACGCATCAAGCAGTGAGGTCATTCGTGACGCGTTACGCGACTGGACATACAAGCGCAGCTTGCGCCAGCGAGGCGTTGCTGAATTGCGTCAGCTTTGGCAGGAAGCTCAGAATGACAAAACGTCCGGCATCTCAGCTGATGATGTTCTTGATCGTCTTGAGCGCAAGTACCAAGCAATTGCCGAAGCTGCAGGTGCAGCTAAGTGATGCAGTTGGAGCTTTCACGCTACATTGAAGGCGACTTGGATGATATTGCTGACTACATCGCCCAAGATAATCCAGCTCGTGCCGTAACATTTATTCAGGATATTCGCACGAAGTTTCGCGATATCCAGATCAATCCGCTGATCTATCAACTTCGTCCCGACATTGGCGTTGATGCGCGTACGGCAACGGTCGGCAATTATGCGATTCTATTTCGTGTCATGGATAATGTCGTGCGTATCGAGCGCGTAGCCTATGGCAGTCGCGATTTGCCTGGTGTTTTCGACCTGTGACAAACCAACTGCCTCATGTGTTTCCCTGAATTGACAGCTCACGCAAAAGGAATCCCGTGTGATTCTCCAAATTCTTCTTCTGACTTTCATATCTGCTGACATCCCCGCAACGTAGCCAGAGAATGATCCTCAACCGGTAGTCACCTAAATACTCAACACTTGTCGTATGCAAAATCATGACGATTACGCCAAAGGTTCAATCGGTTTCAGAGGCTTGTCGGCCTGCGCCAGCCGCATTGGGTTTGTTGGGCACGCTGTGCCCAACAAACCTCGCACATCAAAATACGGCTTCAAGGCCTTTACGCTCCAGTAGATTGAGCAATTTCAACGATGGTCCGCTCGGATGCTTCTCGCCAACCTCCCATTTGCGCACGGTCGACAAGCTCGTGTTCAGCACGGCAGCAAGAACTGCCTGGCTCAACTGAAGGTGATCGCGTAGCGCTCGAATTTGTCCACTGTCATATTCTGGAATCGGATCAAGGCACACCCGGTTGAGAGAATGACGCTCTACCACGCATTCAATGCCGCGGTGAAGCGCGCTGATATTGCCGATTTCACATTTCATGACTTACGGCATGAGGCGTTAACTCGACTCGCTGAACGCGGGGATTTAAGCGTGATCGAGCTTGCATCGATCAGTGGTCACAAGACATTGCAAATGCTCAAACGTTACACGCATCTGAGGGCCGAGGATCTGGCCAAAAAACCAGGTTGATAATCGTAAGCGAGAGTTAATCCCATAAAGAAGCAAACCCGTTACCATAACTGATCATTAATGACGCGTTAAGACAACAACGTCTTATAAGTGGTACTAAGCGATCATTTATATTGCCAAACCATAACTGATCATATATGCTTATATACCAGCCATACACCGTATAAAAGCGCACTACCTATCAGTTATAGCGCACGAGCACACATGGAGTAGCAGATGGATATCGTCGAACTTGGCCAAGCATTTCGCGTTGCCCGCGTCGCACGTCGATTAACGCAACAGGACGCCGCGCAGCATGCGGGGGTTAGTGTTGCCACGATTTCTCGTCTCGAACGCGGTGATCTGCTCGAACTCGGAGTGGTAAAGCTGATCAGCCTTTTCAGGTTGGTTGGACTAGAGTTGACGACACGTCCCAAAGGACATACCCGTACCCTCGATGATATCCAGCGGGAAAATTCGGCAGCGAAATCCATACAGACGTTCGCCGCCAAATCTCCACCGAAAGCACCCGGTGGTAAAGATATAAAAATAACCCCCGCCGGTGCAGTTATCCAGGCTCATCAACGCGTCCGGCGGACAAAGGCAGAATCGACCTTGAGCCCAGCCGGCGAAGTTCTCAACGCTTACCGCCGCCTACTGACAAAGGGGTAACCCCATGCCTGAACCCATCGCACTGGATGTGTATGTCGAAGAAACACGCGTCGGCGTGCTCACGTCCAACTTGGAAGGGCTCTATGTTTTCACCTATCTACCGGAGACTCCACCTGAAAAACTCGTCTCTCTGACAATGCCCGTTCGCGCCGAAAGTTACAAATGGGGCAGAGGCGGGCTTCATCCCTATTTCCAGATGAACCTGCCAGAAGGCACCAAGAAAGCCTTGCTGCAAGAAAAGCTCGGCTCGCTAACCGCAGTCACCGATTTCGGTCTGCTGGCACTCACCGGTCAACGCACAATCGGGCGAGTCCGCTGTGTCCCGCAAGGCCAACCCTTACAGACCGATCAAGACGACCTGCAGGTCGCCGCCTTATTGGCGAGTCCGAATGCCCGTGGACTTCTCATGGAGCACTTGGAAAAAGGCATTACGGAGGGCGTTTCCGGCGTGATGCCGAAACTGCTGCGCAACGACAAGTCCACGACGGCAACCGACGAATATATTGTTAAAACAGGCAGGCCGGATCTCCCGGGGCTCGCAATCAACGAATATCTGTGCCTACGCGCGGCCCAGCGCTGCGGCCTACCTGTCCCAGAAATCCAGTTATCGGCGGATGGAAACGTCCTGGCCATCCGGCGCTTCGATCGTATGGCCGACGGCAGAATACTTGCCGTGGAAGACTTCTGCTCACTGCAGGGACTCGGACCGGAATCCAAATACTCCGGTTCTCTGGAGGATATTGCCGCCCGGTTGAAGGACTATGTTCCACCCGAGCAATTCCGCGAAAACGCGACCCGCCTGTTCAAGCTGCTCTTGCTCAATTATTCGATCCACAACGCGGATGCTCACCTGAAGAATTTCGCGTTGACCTATACCACGCCCGACGACGTGGCTCTGGCGCCGGTCTATGACATCCTAACGGTCACAGCCTACGGCGAATATGCCAACAATATCCCCGGGCTCACCTTGGACGGCAAGAAAGTCTGGGCCTGCGGAAAAAGCCTGCACAAATTTGCGACCCAACGCTTGACCCTTTCTGCACAAACTCGCGGTGAAATCTTGGCAAACGTAACCAGCTCTCTCCAGGCTCTCTTCCCCGAAATCCAGGCCTTCGCTGAGAAATACCCGCACTTCCGGGAAACTGCCAAACGCATGGTGGATGAATGGGAGAAAGGGATCGCTGGCATCCAACCAACCGCCTCTGCACGCGTACCGCCCCCAGGAGAAGTTCGTGCCTTCTTGGGCATGTCCGACCCAGATCCGGTACGCAAACCCGCCAACGCCTATGTCAATCCAGATGGCGCCTTCTCACACAAAGTCCGCTAAGTTTGGTCTGAAATCCGGCTGGGTTAAGGTCCTTTAAAGCTCATTGGCCGCCGCTCGCTCAGCGCTCCCCTCAGATCGCCGCTCAGATCAATCACGGCGGACCACGTCGCGGCCGCGCCCCCGTTTCTGGCCATTTCCGCCAGCACTAAATTAGCTAAATTGTCCATAAGAGACACCCAGCCCCGTAGGTTGGGCACGCTGTGCCCAACAAACCCAAAAACCCTCTCCCCAACCCTCTCCCGCTTGCGGGCGAGGGGGCTGATCACCGGCGTAAAAACGGCCTTGGCCGCGGGAGTTTGTCACTCACGCGGCCAAGGCCGTTTGCTACTCAGCGATATTTAAGTTGGGCACAGCGTGCCCAACCTACATCACTTACCGGTGCGGCGCAGGCGTTCCACCTCCAGGTCCAGGTCGCTGTTCAGGCCCGATGGCAATGCCATGCCGGCGCTGCTGATCCGGATCAGCGGGTTCACCATGCCGACCGTGCCGTTGTTGACACCCATCTCGACACCCACGTTATAGCTCGGGTACGCATCATCCATCATGCCGTCGGCCACCATCGCTACTGGCGGCAACGAGACATCACCGTTGGCATCGAACATCGAATGTTGCGCCGAAGCCACTGCCGAGAGGTAAGCCAGCGGATTGAGGCTAGGAACCAGCACCGAACCGAAGTTGATGTCCGTCAGGTAACGGCCATTCAGGCGAACCATTCCGGGAGGCGCAGCCTTGGTCGGGTCAAGATGGATGGTGTTGTCGTCCACCGTACCGTTGATGTTGATCGAAGTCAGACCGGCATCCATGCCGCCGGCAGAAGCCATGACCGTCGGTGTATCGACATCAACTGCATTCGTCGTCAAGCCGACTGTACCGCTGGTAGCTGACAACACCAGCGCAACCGTCGCGGTGATGTTGTTAACCGGAGGCGCATCCGGCGTGGCGACACCCAACAAGGTGAAGTCGTTGCCGTCGAGGATCGAACCCGCCGCAGTGATGGTCACGTTGGTGCCAGTGACCGTCCCATCAGCGACGATACCGTTACCCAGGTTCACATCGCCTGCGGAAACCAGCGTTACCACAGTGCCGGCACTAGCTCCGGTTGTCGTGGTGCTGCTGTCCTCAGAGATGCTCACCGCACCGATGCTATTGAAGGTCAGCGTGCCGGTGTTGAAGGCATCCCCTGCCGCATTGCCGATGTTGATCGTCGTGCCGTTCAGGTTGCTGTTGCCGGTTACCGTGAGGCTGGTCGCCGCAGCGTTGTCCAACGCGCCGGCAGAGGCCAGCATCAGGCTCGCTGCAGTATTGGTGCCGGTCACCGTGGTGCTGCTGTCCTCGGTGATGCTGACTGCGCCTGCGCTGTTGAAGTTCAACATACCAAAGTTGGTGGTGTTGCTGACACCATTGTCGCCCAGCGTGATGGTCGTGCCGTTAAAGCTGGCCGTGCCGGTCACGCCGATGTCGGCGTTGGCGTCGTCGGTGATCGTCGCCGCAGAGGTCAGCGTCAGATTGCCGCCCACCGTGCTGGCGCCCGTGAAGACCGTGTCGCTGTCTTCCGTGATCGTGGTGTCACCTGTCGAAACCACTGTCAACATACCAAAGTTGGTGGTGTTGTTGACGCCATTGTCGCCCAGCGTGATGGCCGTGCCGTTGAAGCTGGCAATGCCGGTCACGCCGATGTCGGCGTTGGCGTCGTCGGTGATCGTCGCCGCAGAGGTCAGCGTCAGATTGCCGCCCACCGTGCTGGCGCCCGTGAAGACCG
>Ga0105091_10001447_pt1 | contig 10399 bp, 11 predicted proteins | sample PPLLak1March2015_FD_87022 | JGI IMG/M metagenome (GOLD analysis project Ga0105091, IMG submission 87022) | Freshwater sediment microbial communities from Prairie Pothole Lake near Jamestown, North Dakota, USA - PPLs Lake P7 Core (1) Depth... | ecosystem: Environmental > Aquatic > Freshwater >... | reverse complement strand
ATCGCCGGAAAATACATCATCCCCGATGTCACCTCGGATGGTGCGGTGATGTTTATACCGGCCGAGGCGGTGTTTGCCGAGATTCACGCCCATCATCCGGAGATTGTCGATTATGCGATGCAAAAGCGCGTCTGGATCGTGTCGCCAACCACGCTGATGGCAGTGTTGAACACCGCGCGTGCAGTGCTCAAAGACGTAGAAACCCGCAAACAGGTACATATTATCAAGGACGAGCTGGGCAAGCTGGGCAAGGATTTCAGCCGCTTTGACGAACGCATGAAGAAGCTGGCTGATAATATTCGAAAGGCGCATGAAGAAGCGGCCAATGTGGAAATTTCCAGCCGTAAAATCAGTCAGCGCTTTGCCAGTATTGAGCGGGTCGATCTCGATCACCTGCCTGTTATACCGGTAATTGCCCCTGACTTGGAATAAACAAGTATTTGATTATATTAAATATTTTAAATTTCATTATTTTTATCTAATTAATCACACATCACTAAGTATGAAAATCGCAATCGCACAAATTAACTGCATGCTAGGAGATCTCGCCGGGAATACTGCCAAAATTCTCGACTACGCCGAACGCGCCAAACAACAAGGCGCAAGCCTGCTGCTTACACCTGAACTCAGCCTATGCGGCTATCCGCCGGAAGATTTGCTGCTGCGAGAAGGATTTTATCTGGCTTGCGATATGGCGATGATTTCCCTCGCACTGCAAATTGAAGACATTGCCGTGGTGGTTGGTCATCCTTTTGAAAAGAAGGGCAAGCGCTACAACGCCGCTTCTGTGTTACGGGATGGCATGATTGTGGCCACTTATCTCAAGCATGAACTGCCTAATCACAGCGTATTTGATGAGGAGCGTTATTTCTCGCGCGGTGACAAGCCGCGGGTGTTTGAACAGGACGGGGTCAAGTTTGCCCTGAATATTTGCGCGGATATCTGGGAAGATTATCCGGCCAGAAAGGCACAGGAAGCCGGTGCGCAGGTATTGCTGGTGCTTAATGCCTCTCCCTACCATATCGACAAGCAGCAAACCCGCCATGAGGCTGTTCGGGATCGTGCTGTGGAAACAAAATTGGCGGTGGTGTACGCCAATATGGTGGGTGGGCAGGACGAGCTGGTATTTGACGGCGCATCTTTTGCCATGTCAGCCGAAGGACAGTTGACCCATCAGTTTGCGGCTTTCGATGAAGCACTTGGACTCATTGAAATTATTGATGGTAAATTAGTGGAGGGGGAGAAAGTGGCTGCCCTGCAACTTGATGCCAGCATCTATCGGGCATTGTGCCTGGGCGTCAAGGACTATATTGGAAAAAACCATTTTCCGGGCGTATTGCTCGGTTTGTCCGGCGGCATAGATTCTGCATTAACACTGGCGATTGCAGTAGATGCGCTCGGCGCTGACAAGGTTCGTGCCGTGATGATGCCGTCGCCCTATACAGCGCAAATGAGCAAGGACGATGCGCGTGAAATGGCAAAGATTTTTGGCGTTCCTTATGACGAGCTGGATATACAGCCAACCTTTACCTCATTGCTGGATACGCTCAATCCAATGTTCAAGGATTTGCCGGCAGACACCACCGAAGAAAATTTGCAGGCGCGCATCCGCGGCACCTTACTGATGGCGCTTTCCAACAAGACCGGCTCGCTAGTGCTGACCACCGGCAACAAGTCGGAAATGACAGTGGGCTATTGCACGCTGTATGGCGACATGGCAGGCGGCTTTGCGGTGCTAAAGGATGTCAGCAAAACATTGGTATACCGCTTGTCAAACTATCGCAATACGGTTGGACATGTGATACCCGAGCGCATCATTACACGCCCGCCGAGTGCTGAGTTGAAGCCAGACCAGACTGACCAGGACAGCCTGCCGCCCTATGATGCACTGGATGCAATCATGGCCGGATATGTGGAGAAAAATCTCAGCATCGCCGAGATCGTTGCGCTTGGCTATGCAAAAGCTGATGTTGTTCGTGTAGTAAAGCTTATTCGCATCAATGAATATAAGCGTAGACAGTCCCCGGTCGGCATCCGTATCACCCATCGCGGCTTTGGCAAAGACTGGCGCTATCCGATTACAGTGCGTTACCAGGACGGATTTTAGGGCTGGGCAGTGATAAGTTCACAGACACCATCGCGCAGAAAAAAAGGACGTTATTTCCGTCTGGTGGTGGGGCATTTCCTTCTGGCATGGGATGTGTTGTGCAGATTGCCCGCACTGGCGAGATGGCCAACACGCCAAGTCCTGCTTAAACAACTGTATTTCACCGGCACCGAATCCATGGGCACCATCGCTGTGGTGGGATTTGTTGTGGGTTTGATTGTAATTACACAAATCAATAATCTGGTTGGGCGTAATGAGGTACTGACAATACAGATTTTGATCTGGACCATTGTTCGGGAATTAGGGCCATTGCTTACCGCGATTGTGATTATTGGCCGCAGCAGTTCAGCTTTTGCCAGCGAGCTATCATCAATGCAGGTGAATGGTGAGATCAAGAGCCTGCGCAGTATGGCAATATCCCCCATCTCTTACCTGGTTGTGCCGCGTGTATTGGCAATGGTGCTGGCCAGCATCGCACTGACATTCTATTTCCAGATTATTGCAATCAACACTGGCTTGATCGTTACAGCGATGCGCATGGACATTTCATTGAGTAGCCAGGTTTTCAATTTTTTTGAAATTATCAGCTTCCCCGAAATTGCATCTTCGCTGCTTAAGAGTGTAGTCTTTGGTGTTCTGGTGTCCGTAGTTTCTTGTTACCATGGTTTGCGCAAGAAATCTGCAATGACTGCCGTTCCACAGGCGGTATCACAGGCTGTCATTCGCAGTTTGATGGCAGTGTTTGTTGGCGATGGCATCATAACCGTGCTGGTGTTTTAGATGCCTGAATTATTTCAATTTAATCAAGTTGTTATCGGAAAATCCGGTATCCTGTCTTTCAATGTGGCGGCAGGCGAAACACGGATTCTGAAACTAGACTCGCAAGATATAAAGTTTGAGGTTATGAATATGGCGATGGGCGATTTGTGCCCGGCCGGTGGCGATATTTTGTTGCATGGACAGTCATTGGATGCGTCCAGATGCGGTTCGATCAGTTTGATTCCTGCCCATGGCGGATTAATCAGCAATTTGAAAACCTGGGAAAACATTACGCTGCCATTGTGGTATCACAACAAGCGTGAAAAGAGCGCTACCGAGGAATCGCTTATGTACTGGTTGCGCGCGCTAGATATCGACAGTGAGGAATGGGAAGCATTTATGTCCAGCCCAGTAGCCCGTTTGAGACCTGACGAGCATAAAATAGCGGGGTTGTTGCGCGGTCTGGTTCTGGCTCCCCAGTTGCTGGTAGTTGATGCGGCTCTGTTTGATGACGTGGATGCGGCCAGAGTACAAATCTGGATTGGCGTACTGGAGAAATTTGTGCGTGAGGCGAGTGATCGTGCGGTGCTGGTTGTGACGAGTGCAGTCACATCGTTGCCTTGGAAAATAATTGAGTGAATAGATATGAAACTACTGGCAGATAAGGACGAACGTTTTAAAAATCTCTTCGTAAAAATATCTATTTTTGTGCTGATTGCTGTCGTGGGTGTATCTCTCAACCTGTTGTTTTCCGGTATAAAAAAGGGTTTGTTTACACCAAAATCCACAATATATTTTGTTGCAGCCAGCGGCCAGGACATAAAAGTGGGAATGTCCGTCAAGCTGAGCGGATTCAAGATAGGCTCGGTCAGTAAACTGGATCTGAATAGCAAGGCCGAGGCTCAGGCGGAGATGAGGATTGAGAATGATTATCTGCCCTTGCTGAGGGAAGATGCGATGGTCAGCCTGAAGAAGGAAGGCGTTATCGGTGACGGTGTACTTGAAGCCAGCCGCGGTAGCGATGATCGTCCCCCGCTCAAAGCAGGAGCCATCGTGGAGTTTGAACGCGGTGGAGGCCTGGAGCAGATTGCAGTTGATTTGCGCGACCGCCTGTATCCTGCGCTTGACGAGATAAATCATCTGCTCAAGGATGCCAATGACCCCAAGGGAGATGTGCGCCAGATGTTGGGCAACCTGCGCCAGTTTTCTGCCGAAATGCGCGGCACCCGCGAGCGTATCGACCATCTGCTGGAGCAGGTTGATGCAGGGATAGTGCAGGATGTGCGGCCTGCATTGCGTTCGGTGAAAAAATCTGCCGAAGGTATCGAGGAAATTGTCGGCAAGGTGAATCATGATTTGCCCGGTCTGCTCAATAAACTGGATACCAGTATGGAAAACCTGCGCCACAGCAGCGAAACAATTAAATCCGCGCTGGATAATTCATCCCCCCAGCTTTCTGGCGTTATGGGGGAAGCGCGCGGTTTGATGAGTGATACGCGTAACCTGATGGACTCAGCCAGTGGTAGTTGGCCGCTTAACAGCATGATGCGGCCCCCGGTGCAAGGGATGGTAAGAATGGATAGCCATGATTAAAAAAACAACTGGTTTGCATCCGGCAGCCTTTCTGATGTCCGGATTGCTGCTGCTTTCTATGGCTGGCTGTGGCAGTGCACCAGCGCGTCAGCCTGTGGCAATAGAGCTGGCAAATAAAGCTGATCAGGAGGCGCACAGAGCCTTGCGTGACGGCGATTTAATGCGTGCTTATGAGCTGTTCAGGCAATCCATGCTTTTTCAGCAGTCAGTGGATAATCATCCTGCTAGTGCTTTGGCCGCCATTAATCTGTCATTTGTTTCACACAAGCTGGGAAAAGATGCCATAGCGCTGGATTTACTGGATAGCATTCCGACGGACAGCACTGTGCAGATCTCATCTGAATTACGTGCAGCTGCAGCATTCCGCAAGGGAATCATCTACGCTGATACAGGCAAGATTGATAAAGCAGAAGCAGCCTTGCAACTTGCTTTGCAGATATGCAATAAACAATGCTCTTTTGGTGCAGGGATGAGTAACCTTGGTGCACGTCTGGCTTTAAATAAAGGCGATTACACCACTGCCCTGGCAAATGCAAAAAGCGTGATAAGCAACGGAGCAGAGAATGACGAACTGGCCAATGCGCAACGCATTGCTGCCTTGGCAGAATCCGCGCTAGGACAGCATGAAGCCGCGCTGACACATTATCAGGCAGCACTGGAGCTGGACAAGGAGCTTGCTCTCAGTTCCCGTATTGCAGAAGATTTAAGGGGAATTGCCAGCGTGCTGCATAAGCTTGGACGCATAGCCGAGGCAGAAATCTTTGCACGCAGAGCAGAAAGTGTCACTACGTCGGCGCGATTATTACCGGGAAAATCAACAAAAAACATACTTCCATAAAGCAAAGCGCGATGTGCTTACAGGGACGCTTTTAGATACGCTATACTTACAACACCAACCTATTTTTGCCGGAGTTATTATGAAAAAAATTGAAGCCATTATTAAGCCATTTAAGCTCGATGAAGTACGTGAAGCTTTATCCGAGTTAGGAGTAAGTGGCTTGACCGTTACCGAGGTAAAGGGTTTTGGCCGCCAGAAAGGGCATACTGAGCTTTATCGGGGGGCGGAGTATGTGGTTGATTTTTTACCAAAAATCAAGCTTGAGGTGGTTGTAACAGCTGCGATGCTGGACACAGCGGTCGAAGCAATCGTAAAAGCAGCGCATACCGGTAAAATTGGCGATGGCAAGATTTTTGTGAGCCAAATTGAGCGGGTCATCCGTATTCGTACCGGTGAAACGGATGATGCGGCAATTTAAGCTTGTTCTGAAAAGCCAGGCTTGTTAACCACTCGACTTTAAAAGTACCCACACTGCACCACCTCCGCCGGCATTGGCAGGGGCCTCGCAAAATGCCAGTACTTGCGGATGTTGTGTCAGCCAATGCCGAACTCTAATTTTTAAAATCCCCTCACCACCCTCTACACGCCAGCCTTTACCGTGTATCACGTTTACGCAGCGCATACCGTTATGAAGGGCATGGTACAGAAATTCCATCAAGAAGCGGCGAGCTTCATCGCTGGTTTGACCGTGCAAATCGATAGTGTCCTGAACCGGCCACTGACCCCGGCGCAATTTACGCAGGGTCATGCTATTAAGCCCCGAGCGAAGAAATGAGGTTGGTGCCACATCGCTTATGCTGTGGTCGGAGAAACTATCTGATATTACTGGCGAGTGCAGGGCTGTATTGCGAGTTTTTATACGTGGTGCAGGAGGCGAGGGGGAAATGCGGTTGGAAGGCTTTATTGGGGTAACACCTTCCAGCGCCTGCTGGAACAGATCACCATCTGATGGTGCTGGCTGTTCCAGATTTTTTTTCATGCATTAGTGCCTAGGGCTTAAGATTTGCCGAGAGATGCTAGGTACTTATCTGCATCAAGCGCGGCCATGCAGCCTGTCGCTGCGCTAGTCACGGCCTGGCGATAAATCTGGTCCTGAACGTCACCCGCAGCAAATACGCCATCGATACTTGTTACAGTTGCATTACCCTGGTGGCCGCCTGCGCCGCGGGTATCGAGATAACCGTTGGTCATTTTCAGTTGGCCTGTGAACAAATCCGTATTGGGCTTGTGGCCGATGGCAATAAATACCCCGGTGAGCGCAAAGTCTTGTGTCGCCCCTGTTTGCGCATGTTTGAGGCGCATGCCGGTTACCCCGCTGTTATCGCCAAGAACCTCGTCCAGGGTCTGATTCAGTTGCAGAGTAATTTTGCCTTCTTTTACCTTTTCCATTAGGTGATCAATCATGATTTTCTCGGCACGGAAGGTATCGCGTCTATGCACCAGTGTGACGTGGCGGGCTATGTTAGCCAGATACATGGCTTCTTCAACTGCGGTATTTCCGCCGCCAATTACTGCAACATCCTGCCCGCGATAAAAGAATCCATCGCAAGTGGCGCAGCCGGATACACCCTTGCCCATGAACTTTTCTTCGGAAGGCAGGCCAAGATACTGTGCCGATGCACCGGTTGCAATAATCAACGCATCGCAGGTGTAAGTGCCAGAATCACCGATCAACTGGAAAGGCTTTTGTTGCAACTTGGCGGTATGAATATGGTCGAAGACGATATTTGTTTCAAATCGCTCTGCATGCTGCTGGAAACGTGCCATCAATTCAGGGCCCTGTACTCCCATCGCGTCCGCTGGCCAGTTGTCGACTTCAGTTGTGGTCATCAATTGACCTCCTTGTGCCATACCTGTAATCAGCACAGGTTTGAGATTCGCACGAGCGGCATAAACGGCGGCAGTGTATCCGGCTGGACCTGAGCCAAGAATTAGGAGCGGGTGATGTTGAGTGGTTTTTTCCATGACTGAATTTTTTTGCAGAAAAGTTAATAAAGGCGAAATTTAACAGTGGAGCGCCTCCCTGTCGAGTAAAATACAACCCGTGATGATAAGAATACTTATACCCCTCTATTTTATACTGGCATTATCCGGCGCAATGGCGGCCGATTTGCCTGGTATTCCTGAATTTATCAATGAAATGGTAGCCAAACATCAATTCAAGCGTGAGGAGTTGGTGCAAGTCTTTCAGGAAGCGCAGCATCGTCAGGATGTGATTGATGCGATGAATACACCATCCACCCAAAAACCCTGGCTGGAATACCGTGCGGCGTTTATAAATAACAAACGAATAGAGGGTGGGGTCAAATTTGCGAAGAAGTATGCCAATGCTTTGGATAGAGCTGAAAAATTGTATGGCGTACCCCAGGAAATAATTATCGCCATTATTGGGGTGGAGACATTGTATGGTCGTCATGCCGGAAACTATCGTACGCTGGATGCCTTGACGACTTTAACTTTCGATTATCCGCGCCGCGTGGATTTCTTTAGAAGTGAGCTGGAACAGTATTTATTACTGGCGCGCGAGCAGAATTTTGACATGCTGAGCATACGCGCTTCTTATGCTGGTGCTATGGGTATCCCGCAATTTATGCCCAGCAGCTATCGCAAAAATGCCGTGGATTTTAATGGTGATGGGAAAATTGATTTACTGGATGGCACAGAAGATGCCATAGGCAGTGTAGCCAATTACCTGAGGCAGTATGGCTGGAAGCCTGGTGAGCAGGTAGCGATGCGCGCAATGATAGGCGAGGAAAAGCGGCCAAATGATGTTGGTGCGGCGCGTAGTCTTGCTGCCTGGCGGGGTCTCGGAGTCGCCCCGGAAGGGGAGGTTGGCGATGGAACCTATGCTTACCTGCTCGATTTTACTTTGCCGGACGGAAAAGAATTCTGGTTTGGATTTAACAATTTTGCGGTAATTACCACTTATAACAACAGCAGTTATTACGCAATGTCGGTATATCAACTCGCCGTTGAATTGCGAAAGTCTGCTAACGGTTATGGCCTGACCCGTCGCGCACCGTTGTAGCGTTTTTGCCAGTAAGGTTCATCCATATTCACAATTGAAACGGCTTTCCCGCTGCTTGGGGAATGAATAAATTGGCCCTCTCCCAAATAAATGCCGACATGTGAATATGTCTTATTCAGGGTGTTATAAAACACCAAATCTCCCGGGCGCAACATCCCCGCTTTCTGCACGGTCCCCATACGGCTAATTTCATTGCTACTGCGCGGTAAGGATTTACCGAGCTTATGTTTGAATACATGACCGACAAACCCGCTGCAGTCGAATCCACTTTCGGGCGAGTTGCCACCATATTTGTATGGGGTGCCTGTCAGGCTTAGCGCATATTCAGTCAGCTCATTCATATCCGGGTCGGATGGGTATGAAGAGTGACTCGAGCGAGTACTGCTTTGGCAAGCACTTAATAATATGAATAACAAAATGGGTAGTAATTTCTGCATGCGCGGAATTTACGTAAAGTGGTGCGGTTTGTAAAGCAATACCAGAAAGAAAATGAAAGCAGGGCTGGGCGACACTACTGATTCTGATCAGGCTGATGCAGCGTAACGCTCTCTGTTTGATGCGGTAACTCCAGATAGCTTTGCGATTGCATCTCCGTCAGCCGGCTGACAGTACGTGAAAATTCATTGGGCTGAACACCATTGGCGCATAACTCCTTGGGTAATGAAGCGGAAGATGCAACCAATTTGACACGGTTGTCATAAAGCACATCCACCAGCCAGATAAAGCGCTGGGCCTCGGCTGCCTCATTGGCAGTCAGGTGAGGAATATCCGACACGAAAACAACTGCAAACCGGCGCGCGATCTCAAGATAGTCCACTTGTGCGCGTGGTCCGCCACAGAGTGTTTTGAAATCAAACCAGACTACTTTTTCGGCTAGATTATTGACCTCAATAGTCCTTCCCTGAATTTCAATATGCCGAGTTTGTTGTAGTGTTCCTGAGGCCAGGCGTTGAAAAATTGCTTCCATTCTGGCTTCACTTTCTGCACCTGCAGTCAGCATAAATAATGGCGCACTCGGCATTTCGCGCAAGCGATAATCATTACCACTATCGATGTTGATAATTCGCAGGTTTAGCTTTAACAGGTCGATAGTGGGTAAAAATTTCTGCCGTTGCAGACCATTCGGATAAAGCCCCTCCGGAGAAAAATTTGAGGTGATCAGCATGACTACGCCGCGCTCAAACAATGCTGCCATCAGTCTGCCCAGTATCATTGCATCAGTAATATCACTGACGTGAAATTCATCAAAGCACAATAGCCGGGTGGATTTTGCAATATTGTCAGCCAGTGCCATCAGCGGATCTTTTGCAGCCGACAGCATTTTCATTTCATGATGAACTTCAGCCATGAAGTTGTGAAAATGGATACGGCGCTTGCGTTTATAGGGTACACATGCATAAAACATGTCCATCAAAAAACTTTTCCCGCGTCCGACTCCTCCCCAGAAATAGATTCCCTTTGGAACTTCAGGGCTGAGCAGGCTGCGCCCAAGAAAATGATTACGCTTTGCTTTGAAATTAATTAACTCGTGCCAAAGCGCATCAAGATCAGCGATTGCCGCCGCCTGGGATGCATCATATATAAACCCCGGCTTACTGCTCATGGCCTGATACCAGTCCTTCGGGCTCATGTTGTTATCAGGAGAGGGAGAAAAAGTGTGTTGTGACATAGCCTGATTGTCATTGAGAATATGCCAAATATCGCTGTATCATGCCATACGTGGGGTAAGAAGGGGAGGGGGATTTTTTGTCGCTGATTTATACTAATTTTAACTATCTGCCAAATACGATCTGTGCATTCGTTTTGGGTTGTGCAGTGATGAGCGCCGTTGCTGCTGAAACCAAACATGAAGTGAATGCGGAATCGGGCATTCAGACATGGGAACTCCATGATCAGGGCGTAGGGTTTACACTCATGCAGATCACACCGGATCAGGCGAGGGGATTTTTCATGGCCAGAGGGTTTGATCGGGAAGCGGTGGATTACTACGCCTCTCACTGTGTCTTTATGACGATTGTTCGCAATGAATCGGTAGCGGAATCCATCTCCTATAATCTGGCCGATTGGCGCTTTT
>Ga0105091_10001446_pt1 | contig 10406 bp, 9 predicted proteins | sample PPLLak1March2015_FD_87022 | JGI IMG/M metagenome (GOLD analysis project Ga0105091, IMG submission 87022) | Freshwater sediment microbial communities from Prairie Pothole Lake near Jamestown, North Dakota, USA - PPLs Lake P7 Core (1) Depth... | ecosystem: Environmental > Aquatic > Freshwater >... | reverse complement strand
GCGCGCTCTCGACCTCGCCGACGGTCAGGCCGTAGCCCGCGAGACGGTCGCGGTCGACCGCGATCCGCATCGCCGACTTGCGCTCGCCGAAAATCCACACGTCGGCCGCGCCCGGCAGCACGGAAAGCCGCGGCTTGACGTAGCGGTTGAGGTAGTCGGACACCTCGAGCGGCGACTTGCCGCCGGCCGTCACCGCCATCCAGATCACGGGGAACGAATCGGCCTCGACCTTCGAGATCACCGGCTCGTCGACGTTGTCGGGCAGGCGTGCGCGGACCCGGGCGACCTTGTCGCGCACGTCGGCGGCCGCGGAGTCCGGGTCGCGCGTCAGGCGGAACCGCACGTTGATGTTGCTGCGCTCGGCCCGGCTGAACGACGTCAGCAGTTCAACGCCTTCGATGCCGGCGAGCGAGTCCTCGAGCACCTTGGTGATCTGCGACTCGATGACCTCCGCGGACGCGCCCGGGTACGTCGTCTGCACGCTGACGACGGGCTCGTCGATCTTCGGGTACTCGCGCACGGCGAGCCGCGAATAGGAAATCAGGCCGATGACCAGCACCAGCACCGACAGCACCGTCGAGAGGACCGGACGGCGTATGCAGACTTCGAACAGGCTCATGCCGCTGTCTCCTGCCGGTTTCAACCCTTGCCGGCGCCGTCCTTCGTCGCCGGCGCGCCGCCCCGGGCCGCGTCACCCTTGCCGGCGGCCTGCGACAGCACGCGCACCGGCTGCCCGTCGCGCGACAGCCGCATGCCGGCGGTGACGACCTGGTCGCCCGGCGAGAGGCCTTCGACGATCTCGACCTTGGCATCCCGGCGCACGCCGATCTTCACCGGCACGCGCTTTGCGGCGCCCTCGACCACCGTGTAGACGTAGAACGCATCGCCCTGGGGCACGATCGCCTCCTCGGGCACGAGCAGGCCGGTCCGCTCACCGACGATCACGCGCACGCGAACGAACATGCCGGGGCGCAGCTTGCCGCTGGCGTTGTCGAGCCGGCCGCGCAGTTCCAGCGAACGGCCGTTGGCGTCGACGCGCGGGTTGATCGCCTCGATCTGTCCCTGCCAGCGTTCGTTGGGCAGCGCGTCGGCCACGACTTCCACCTCCTGGCCCGCCTTGACCTGCGAGAGGCTGCGTTCGGGCAGGCGGAAGTCGACCTTCAGGATCCGCACGTCCTCGACGTTGACCAGGTCGGTGCCGTCCTTCACGTAGTCGCCGAGGCTGACGCCGCGGATGCCGACGATGCCGTCGAAGGGCGAGATGATCTTCATCTTCGACAGCCGGGCCTGCGCCAGCTTCAGCCGCGCCTCGGCCACCTGCGCGTTCGACGCGGCCGTTTCCTGCGCGCTCGAACTGATGAACTTCTGCCGTGCCAGGTCCTCGCTGCGCTTCAGGTTCGACAGCGCCAGGTCGTACTCCGCCCTGTACTGCGCGACCTCGGCTTCATTGAGCGTCGAATCCAGCCCGATCAGCAGTTGCCCCTTCTTCACCACCTGCCCGTCGCGGAAGCCGATCGTGGCGATGCGTCCGGAGACTTCCGGCCGCAGCACGACGCTCTCGTTCGAGCGCAGCGAGCCGACGGCCTGCAGGTCCTCCTGCACCGAGCTCGGCTCGACGACGACGACTTCGACCGGCGTGGGCCCGCCGGGGCCGCCTTTCGCCGGCGCCTTCGCATCGGCCTTGCCGCCCGCCGTCGCGGCGCCCTTCGACTCGCCTTTCACGCCCGCCACGGCCGGGCCGCGGGAGTTCCAGTTCGTCAGGACGTAGGCGACCGCGGCGACGGCGAGCAACACGCCGACCGCCACCCATGTGACTCGCTGATTTTTCATCGGGAATTCTGTAGCGGCGGGAGGAACGCCAAGCCGGCAATTTAACACCGGGCCGGTGCCGGCTCACTCCGACCGATGAGATACAGACAGCGATTCGACGCCCCGGTTCGCCAGTTCGTCGGCCCGCTCGTTGCCGTCGACGCCGGCGTGGCCCTTGACCCAGCGCCAGTGGACGTCGTGGCGGGCCGCGAGTTCGTGCAGGCGCTGCCACAGGTCCGCGTTCTTCACGGGCTTGCGGTCGGCCGTCTTCCAGCCGCGCCGGATCCAGTTGGGGATCCACTCGGAGATGCCGAGCTGGACGTACTGCGAATCCGTGTGAAGGACGACGTTGCAGCGGCGCTTCAGCGAAGCGAGCGCCTCGATCACCGCGGTGAGTTCCATCCGGTTGTTGGTGGTGTGCCGCTCGCCGCCGAACAACTCCTTCTCGTGATCGCCATACCGCAGCAGCGCGCCCCAGCCGCCGGGGCCGGGATTGCCCTTGCACGCGCCGTCGGTCCAGATCTCGATATGCGGACCCTCGTGCGGCCGCTCCGCGCGGCCCGCGAGCGGCACCGACTTCGCGTGCTTCATCGTCGCGCCTGCGCCGGCAGGTGCTCGTTGGCGGCGTCCGGCGCGATGACGACGGCGGTCTGCCCCTCGGCGGTCATCATCGTCTGCGTCGTCGCCGCCGGCGCGAGGCGGCGCACCGGCTCTTCCTTGCGCTTCCAGACGGCCCCGACGAGACGCATCCCGCGCACCCGCTTGACCGCCGTCAGCAGGTAGAGCGCCCCGAGGACAGGCCACCAGCGGTCGCCCGCCTTCTCCATGAAGCGCCACCGCGCCAGCCACCGATCGCTGCGCACCGAGGGTGCATAGCCGCCGAAGCGACCGCGCTCGACGTCGAAGGACAGCAGCTTCAGCCAGTCCTTGATCCGCGGCAGGGCGATGAAGCGGCCGGCGCGCGGCAGGTAGGCGGTCGCGCCCAGGCGGGACATGTACTGGCGCGCGCCCCACAGGCTGTACGGGTTGAACCCGGTGATGATGACGTGACCCTCGGGAACGAGGATGCGTTCGACCTCGCGCAGCACCTGGTGCGGGTCCGACGCGAACTCGAGGATGTGCGGCATCACGACGAGGTCGATCGAGTGCGTCGCGAACGGCAGCTCTTCGTAGCGGTTGATGACCGCGACCCGGTTGCCGTCGCCGCCCTCGCCCGCGTCCGGCAAGCGCCGCGCCGCGCAAAAGCGCAGCGGCATCCGGTTCTCGCGCAGCGTGTCGACCTGCGGCAGGCCGAGTTGCAGGGCGTGATAGCCGAAGATGTCGGCCACCGCGGCATCGAGGTGTCGCCGCTCCCAGTCGAGCACGTACTGGCCCGGCGGCGAGCGCAGAAACTCGGACAGCTTCACAATCGAGCCGTCGCTCATCGCGCCACCGCCCGAAATGCCTTCCTCTCCCGGCTCGTCCGCATTCACGGTCACACCCCTGCCTGCGTTCAACGACAACTACATCTGGCTGCTGGCACGGGGCCACGAGGCCGCCGTGGTGGATCCCGGCGATGCGGCCCCGGTGCGGCGCGCGCTGGATCGGCTCAACCTTCGGCTCACCGCGATTCTAGTCACCCATCACCATGGCGACCACGTCGGCGGAGTGCTCGACCTGAAGTCGCGGACGGGGGCGACGGTCGTCGGCCCCGCCGGCGAGGACATCGAGGGCCTCGACCGCCGGCTGCGCGGCGGCGAGCACGTCGACGTGCTCGATACCCGCTTCGAGGTCATCGACGTGCCGGGCCACACCGCGGGCCACATCGCGTACTTCGCCGCGCGCCACACGCCGCCGCTGCTGTTCTGCGGCGACACGCTGTTCGCGTGCGGCTGCGGACGGCTGTTCGAAGGAACGGCCCGGCAGATGGTTGCATCGCTCGATGCACTGGCCGCGCTGCCGGCCTCGACCCTCGTGCACTGCGCCCACGAGTACACCTTGTCGAACATCCGCTTCGCGCTGACGGTCGAGCCCGGCAACGCGGCGCTGCGGGAACGCGCGGCCCGCGACGAGGCCGCGCGCCACCGGGGCGAACCGACCGTCCCCTCGACGCTCGGCCTCGAACTCGCGACCAACCCGTTCCTGCGCTGCGACGTGCCGGATGTGCAGGCGTCGGTCACGGGCCGTACCGTCGATGCGGTCGACCGTACGGCGATCTTCGCTGCGCTGAGGGAAAAGAAGAACAACTTCCGCTAGATCAACTTGTCCCGCCACCGTCGATTCCATACACTGCCCCGATTCCCTTGTGATTCCTCCGAATGCGACGAGTTCTAGCAGTACTCGCCACAGCCTCCCTGTGTGCCTGCGCGGCACCGGGGGGAATGCAGACGGACATCGGGTCCGGGACCGCCGTCGCCTCCGGCACGTTCCAGGGCATGGCCGCGCCAGCCACGGCGGCATCGCCGGCGACCGGAGTGGTCGGCGCCATTGCGGCGCCCTCGGCGCTGCCGACGCCTGACCCGGTCGGCGAACTCGTCGACAAGCTCGACGACGCGCCGTCGGTGGTCGCGATCCCGCGCGATCCGACGCTCGTCCTGCCGCCGCCGCCACCGGACAACCTCTGGGACCGGATCCGGCGCGGCTTCGCGATGCCCGATCTCGAGACCCCGCTCGCGGACAACCGCACCCGCTGGTACGCGAGCCAGGGCGATTACATCGACCGCATGGCGCAGCGCTCGCGGCGGTACCTGTTCCACATCGTCGAGGAGATCGAGCGGCGCGGCATGCCGACCGAACTCGCGCTGCTCCCCTTCGTCGAGAGCGCATTCCAGCCGGAAGCGATCTCCACCGCGAAGGCGGCGGGACTGTGGCAGTTCATTCCGTCGACGGGCCGGAACTACGACCTCGCGCAGAACATGTGGCACGACGAGCGCCGCGACGTGATCGAGTCGACCCGCGCCGCGCTCGACTACCTGCAGAAGCTGCACGACATGTTCGGCGACTGGCACCTCGCGCTCGCCTCCTACAACTGGGGCGAGGGCGCGGTGTCGCGCGCCATCGAGAAGAACCGCCGCGCCGGCAAGCCGACCGGCTACACGAGCCTCAGGATGCCGAAGGAGACGGCCTACTACGTGCCGAAGCTGCAGGCCATCAAGAACATCGTGTCGGAGCCCGAACGCTGGGGCGTTGCGCTGCCGCGGATCGACGACGCGCCCTACTTCGTCGCGGTGCCGAAGACCCGCGACATCGACGTCGACACGGCGGCACGCCTCGCCGAGATGAACACGGCCGACTTCCGCGCGCTGAACCCCGCCTTCAACCGCCCCGTGATCGTCGGTGCCGCCGGCGTGAAGCTGCTGCTGCCCGCCGACAAGGTCGAGGTGTTCCACGCCAACCTCGCGGCGTGGGAAGCAACCAGCCAGCCGCTGGCGAGCTGGACCACCTACCAGATGGCGCCGAACGACACGCTCGCCTCGGTGGCGAAGCGCGCCGGCATCAGCGAGCAGCAACTGCGCGAAGCTAACCGCGTGCCGCCGCGCTACCGCCTCGCCGCCGGGTCGACGATCCTGATCCCGCGCGACGAGTCGATGGACGATGACATCCCGGCGGCCAGCCTCGACGGCCGGTTCGCGCTGGTCCCCGAAGGATCGAACCTGCGCAAGGTCACCTACCGGGTCCGCCGGGGCGACACGCTGCACGGGGTTGCGCGGAAGTGGAAGGTCGACGAGAAGGACATCATCGTCTGGAACCACCTGACCGCGCCGACGCTGTTTGCGGGGCAGCGGCTCGAGCTCACCGTGGCGGCTCCCAAGGCGCGCACCGCAAAGTCCGGGGGCGCGCGGAAGTCCGGCGCAAGCAAGGCGGCCGCCGCGTCTTCGCAGCGGGCGCCCGCGAAGGCGTCGCCCCCGAAGTCGGCCGCCAAGCCGGCGCCACGCGCCGCGAAGCCGTCCCCGGTGCGCGTCTCCGCCGCCCGCTGAGCGGCGCCGAGCGGCACCGCCTATACTGCCCGCCGCCGCGAGTCGGCACTTTTTTCATCCTTCGGTCGATACGCACATGGGTTTCCTGCAAGGCAAGCGGCTGCTCGTCACCGGCGTCCTGTCCAATCGCTCCATCGCCTACGGCATCGCCCAGGCGTGCAAGCGCGAGGGCGCCGAACTCGCGTTCACCTACGTCGGGGATCGCTTCAAGGAGCGCATCACCGAGATCGCGGCCGAGTTCGGATCCGACGCGGTCTACGACATGGACGTGACCAACGATGCGCAGATCGAAGCGGCGTTCGGCGCGCTCAGGGAGCGCTGGGGCGGACTCGACGGCCTCGTGCACTCGATCGGCTTCGCGCCGCGCGAGGCGATCGCCGGCGACTTCCTCGACGGCCTGTCGCGCGAGAACTTCCGCATCGCGCACGACGTTTCCGCCTACAGCTTTCCCGCGCTCGCCAAGGCCGCGCTGCCCCTGATGGAAGGCCGCAACGGCGCGCTGCTGACGCTGACCTACCTCGGCGCCGAGCGCGCGGTCCCGAGCTACAACACGATGGGCCTGGGGAAGGCGAGCCTGGAGGCGAGCGTGCGCTACCTGGCGGCGAGCCTCGGCCCGCGCGGCATCCGGGTCAACGGCATCTCCGCCGGCCCGATCAAGACGCTGGCCGCGGCGGGCATCAAGGGCTTCTCGAAGATCTTCTCGGTCGTCGAGAGCACGGCGCCGCTGCGCCGCAACGTCACGATCGAGGACGTCGGCAACGTCGCCGCGTTCTTGCTCTCCGATCTCGCCGCCGGCGTGACCGCGGAGATCACCCACGTCGACTGCGGCTTCAGCAAGATGATGGGAATCCCGACCGGGCTCGAATGAGTCAGTGCGGCGCGGCGGCTGGCGCGAGCGCCGCCGGCATGCGGCCGGTCAGCATGTAGTCGACGAGTTCGCGCGCCGGGCGGATCGCAGCGCCGAACGGCACCGACGAGGCGCCGCGGAAGAAGAGTCCCCGCGACAGTTCGCCGCGCAGCGCCGCGGCGAGCTGGGTGTCGATGCAGAACTGCCCGATCTTCGGAATCCCGTCGCGCAGTCCGCACACGGACAGGCACATCAGCGCGCCGCTGCACTTGGCCACGCGGTCGACCGGCTGGCCCTTGTGGGCCTCCTCGAACAGGGCGGCCTCGGCCTGCAGCACGTGCTCCCGCCGCAGGTAGCGCTCGAGCCAGACGGTCTTCACGGCGCGCGCGGGCAGCCCGGCCACGCTCATGAACTCGACGATGTCCTCCGGCTTCGCGCCGGCCAGGACGTTCTTGAAGTTGATGTGGGCGTCGCCTTCCTCGCACACCGCGAACGCCGTGCCCAGCTGCACGGCGGCGTAGCCGAGCTGCAGCGTGGCGCGCAGCTTCTCGTGCGTGTTGATGCCGCCCGCCGCGATCAGCGGAACCTTCTCGCTCTCGATCTGCAGGTCCCGGAACGTCTTGATCACGTCCTCGATCACGCGATCGAACTCGAAGCGCGGGTCGTGCAGTTCGTCGATGCGGGGCGCGCCCAGGTGCCCGCCCGCGTACGCCGGATGCTCGATCACGACGGCATCGGGCAGCCGGCCCTTGCGCATCCAGCGACGCAGCACGATCGCCACGCCGCGCGCGTCGGACAGGATCGGGATCAGCGCCACATCGGGAAACCCGGCGCACATCTCGGGCAGGTCCAGCGGCAGGCCGGCGCCCATCACGACCGCGTCGACCCCCGACTCGCACGACTGCCGCACCAGCGCCGGATGCTGGTCGACGGCCTTCATCACGTTCACCGCGATCAGGCCGCGGCCGCCCGACTGCTCCTTCGCGGAGCGGATCTCGCGATCGAGCGCGATCAGGTTCAGGCGATCGAGCACCGTGCGGTCGCGCACGTCCTTGCACTGCTCCATCAGGTCGGCGTGGTGATGGCGCAGGTCCACCGAGGCGATCGTGCCCACCGCGTTCTCGCGCGCCACCGCCGACGCGAGCCGGTGCGCGGAGATGCCCACCCCCATGCCGCCCTGCACGATCGGCAGCAGCTGGCGACCCTTCACTTGCAGGGGTTGCAGGCCCAGTGCCTCGAGTCGGTCCAGCATCGCGATCCTTCGACACAACGCATCAGGAAACGAATCGCCGCAGGCTAGCCGCGGGCTCCCGCGGCCCCTTGATCCCGGTCAGGCCGCGGTCGCTCGCCTATACTCGGCGCCCCTCGCGGCCGCATTCCTGCCCGGCCGCCTGCACGACGCTCAGGAGAAACCATGGCCACCGCCGGCGATCTGGACATCACGATGGACACGGCCTCGCTGTACCGCGAGGAGATCTACACCGACCGGCGCGTCGGCACCATCCGCGCGCTGGTTCCCGTCGACGGCAATGGCGCGACCGACAGCGCGCGCGCCATGGTGTTCGTCGGTGAAGCCCAGATCATGACGCAGATGGGCCCGCTGCCGGTGAGCTTCGAGATCGAAGCGAAGTCGCTGGGCGAGGCCGTGGCCGGCTATGCCGATGCCGCCAAGGTGGCGATCGAGCGGACCGTGCGCGAACTCCAGGAGATGCGCCGCCAGGCCGCGTCGGGACTCGTGCTGCCCGGCCAGGGCGGCGGCGGCTTCGCGCCCGGCGGCCTGGGCGGAGGCGGCAAGATCCAGATGCCGTAGCGCGGCGGCGCGGTCACTTCGCGAACCGCATGTGGATGTACAGGTAGAAGGGCGTCCGCGGCGGCGGCGTGAAGCGCTCGAACAGCAGGCGACCGCGCACGCACGAGTACACCGGCGGGCTGCGGTCGCTCCAGATGCGCAGCACCTCGCCCTGCGGACCGATGGCCGCCACGAACGAGAACGGCGTCTGGTCGGGCTGCGGCAGTGACGCCTGGCAGGCGGCGAGCAGTGCCCGGTAGCGGGCGCTGAACTCGGGCAGCAGCACGTCGCGGTGAAAGTCCATCGTCTGCGGATCGCGTTCGTCGCGCCGGCCCAGTTCCTGCGCCTCGGCGTAGGACGTCGCGAGCTCTGCACCTTGCGCGCGGGCGTGCGTCATCACCGTTCCGAGCGATGCGATCAGCGCGACGACGAGCAGCGATCGGGCAGCGTGTGACATGAGGATGGCCTGCGGGTCCGGGTCGGGATGCCCAAGGATAGCGAGACAGCCGCAGGCGCGTGGCGCCGCGATGCCGCCGCCGGATTCGGTCCAGAATTCAGCCTCGCACGGCCGACACGGCCGCCTGGCACGGGGGCGGGGAGCATGCAGGAACATCGTTACGACTACGTGATCGTCGGCGCCGGCACGGCGGGCTGCCTGCTCGCCAACCGGCTGTCGGCCGATCCGGACGTGAAGGTCCTGCTGCTCGAAGCCGGCGGCCGCGACGACTGGATCTGGATCAGGATCCCGGTCGGCTACCTCTTCTGCATCAACAACCCGCGCACCGACTGGATGTACCGGACCGAGCCCGACGCGGGCCTGAACGGCCGCTCGATCATCTACGCGCGCGGCAAGGTGCTCGGCGGCTGCTCGTCGATCAACGCGATGATCTACATGCGCGGCCAGGCGCGCGACTACGACGAGTGGGCCGCGCTGAGCGGCGACAGTTCGTGGTCCTGGCCGTCGGTGCTGCCGATCTTCCGCCAGAGCGAGGACTACTTCCGCGGTGCCGACGAGGCGCACGGCGCCGGCGGCGAGTGGCGCGTCGAGCCCCAGCGCCTGCGCTGGGACATCCTCGACTCGTACCGCGAAGCGATGGTGCAGGCGGGCATTCCGAAGATCGACGACTTCAACCGCGGCGACAACGAGGGCTGCGGCTACTTCCTCGTCAACCAGACGCGCGGCGTGCGCCTGAACACGGCGCGCGCGTTCCTGAAGCCGGCGCAGGGCCGGCCGAACCTCACCGTGCTGACCGAAGCGCAGGTGCGGCGCCTGCGGTTCGACGGCCGGCGCTGCACCGGGGTCGAGATCACGCGCGGCGGCGTGGACGAAGCGGCGGTCGCGAGCATCGAGACCATCCTGTCGGCCGGCAGCATCGGCACCCCGCAGATCCTGCAGCTGTCCGGCGTCGGACCCGGACCGCTGCTGCAGCAGCACGGCATTGCCGTGCGTCACGAGCTGCCGGGCGTCGGCGAGAACCTGCAGGACCACCTGCAGCTGCGCATGGCGTTCAAGGTGAGCAACGTCGTCACGCTGAACCAGCGCGTGAACAGTCTCTTCGGCAAGGCGGCGATGGGGCTGGAGTACCTGCTGTTCCGGTCCGGACCGCTCACGATGGCGCCGAGCCAGCTGGGCGGCTTCACCCGCTCGTCGCCCGAACACGCCAGCGCGAACGTCGAGATCCACACGCAGCCGCTGTCGCTCGACAAGTTCGGCGATCCGCTGCACCCGTTCAACGCGTTCACGTCGAGCATCTGCAACCTGCGGCCAACGTCGCGCGGCTACGTGCGCATCAAGAGCCCGGACCCGCGGGACGCGCCGGCGATCCACTGCCGCTACCTGAGCACCGACGACGACCGCCGGGTGGCGATCGACTCGCTGCGCCTCGCGCGGCGCATCGCCCGGCAGCCCGCGCTCGCGCCGTTCCAGCCGGAGGAGTTCGTGCCGGGTCCGCAGTTCGCGAGCGACGAGGAGCTCGTGCAGGCCGCCGGCAACGTCGGCACCACG
>Ga0105091_10001445_pt1 | contig 10411 bp, 13 predicted proteins | sample PPLLak1March2015_FD_87022 | JGI IMG/M metagenome (GOLD analysis project Ga0105091, IMG submission 87022) | Freshwater sediment microbial communities from Prairie Pothole Lake near Jamestown, North Dakota, USA - PPLs Lake P7 Core (1) Depth... | ecosystem: Environmental > Aquatic > Freshwater >... | reverse complement strand
GAAGGAACTTAAAATACATATGAAGCACTTTGAGGAGGCTGTCAAGAAGATTAGGCCATTATCAACCCAGGAATTGAATATGTATAAAGGCATCTCTGAACAGTTTGGACAGCCTAATGTTGGGGCTGCCCCCACTGAGAGCGTAGGAACAGGTTAAGTATTTACATGAAAAGAATGCAGCATCAGTTACATTATTTTTCATCAGCTCTCCAGGACTACTTTACGCATTAATATTGGTGGCCACATTTAGTAGCTGGACAATATCGAAAAATGACGTTTGAGGATACTCTTCGCTTCTCGCGAAAACTAATTCCAGGCCTTATTAAAACTTTGAAGATTAGTCCCACAGTCAATTTACAATAGTACCGGTGGTGGAGAAATATCCTTTTAATTGCCTGTTACTCCTGGGTCTTCAATTTTGGATGGGAGTTACTAGCTATGCGCTAAGTTGGAAAAGGATATTGAGTGAATCGTAGTACGTTGAATGCATTGAGAACAAATTAATTTAGTTTATGAAATTAAATAATGACAACACAATACGTGGAACAAAGATCGACGACATTCAGAAAATAAAAATTAAATACTTACTGCAACATTCAAATACACAAGCTAATCTTGTTGAGGTGTTTAAGCAAATGAGGATTAACTCCTTAAGCAAGATCGAGAGGGAATCTCTTTCTGAATGGGGAAGAATGATATGGATTTAGAGAGAGATGTCGATCCAAATTCGTTGCGTAAAGGCCCCGTGCTGTCGCCAAAGGTGGTAATAGCAGGGCCATCATCTGTAGGTCTAGCTACCAATATCTCTAAAGCAATGGGTTTGAGCATGATTTGTCCTGAATTGAGGGTATTTTCTGACGGGGAGAGCAAAATTCGAATTAAGGAGAAATTAAAAAATAAAACATGCATAATAGTTCAGTCTGCATTCCCTCCACAAGTCGACAGACACATACTGCAAACTCTAATGCTGCTGAAGAAATGTGTGGATGATTCTGCAAAGGATATCATTGTTGTAGTACCGTATATGGCTTATGCACGACAGGATAGTGCATTTCTTGAAGGAGAAGTAGTAACTACCGAATTGTTGGCAAATATGTTTGAGATCTTTGGAGCTCGCAATATGGTAACGGTAGACATTCATAGTTTACGAGCGTTATCATACTTCGAAGAGAGGATGAATTCAATAAACGTGTCTGCCATACCATTACTGGCAGATTATGCAAAGTCAAAACTCGGAATGAATATAAAAAACTCTATCACAGTGTCGCCTGATGAAGGAGGTTTTAGCAGAGCAAAGTCGTTTGCCATTCTGTTAAATAATAATATTACCTGCATGAAGAAAACAAGAGATCGGAGCACTGGAGAGATAAAAGTTGATCACTTGTCGGCACTAAATGGAGACCGAATTCGAGGGCTAGATATTGCGTTAATTGATGATATTGTCAGTACCGGAAGTACAATAATCAAAGCTGCTGAAATTTTGAAATCAGGTGGTTGTCGGGGTATTACAGTCATGTGCTCCCATGCGTTAATGACTGAGGAGTCGACTAAACAAATTAAGGCTGCTGGAGTGGATAAGATAGTGACAACAAATTCTGTTCCTAAGATGGAAGCTATGGGTGCATTCGTTGAAGCAATAGATCTTAGTCCGGTAATAGCTCCTACAATATCAGAGATGATCACTTGATACTAGATGGAGATTGTCGATTTTATTATTGTGAAACATGTATTGTCCACAGGCTGATTCAGTGAATGAATAAAGAACTGCTATTGCTCGTGAGATCACATTTAATATGTAGGGCTGGTTCACCTTTTCTCCATTCTCGGACTAAATTGGACTCCCTGATCGTCCTGTTCTGTTCTTAAGTTAGCTAATAACTATTGTCAGTAAACTCCGCCTTTATCTAAATTGGATAAGGTGGAGTAGTAGTATCAAAATTTGTATTAATACCGAAATGGGCTTTCAAAATCCTTTAGAGTTGCACAGTAGTATAGATAACTCACTCCTCGGAACTGAGGTGTGCACATATCCACTAATTTTGATTTTAAATATCGTAACAAAGATCAAGGAATCTCATTATGCCTAACTTAGCATGACACACAGGAATCAAAAAGGTGACCAAGGTTATTTTGTGATTAGAGCTGCACGTTCAATAAGGTACTTAAGAAATTCGTCATCATCAGTCAGAAAATATGAGCCGGCTTCAAAACCTAAATTGGTTGCAAGAGTATTTCGTGTTGATGCATCAACAACGAATTCGGGACCATCAAATTCAGGTAACGATTGTAACACATAGTAGCGAGCCTTGAGTAAATCACGTTTATTTTTAGAAAACATGACAAAATAAACACATTTTCCAGACTTTATCCCTGCATGACTTATTGCCTTTGAAATTTGAGTAGTACAAGAAATTCGCAACAATAAGTCAAGCTCGGGTCGATTCGCAGCCATAATCCCTCTTTTAAGAGCTTCCAGCGTGATCTTTAAAGCCTCGACGACGTGCTGCAAGCCAAAAATGGCCTCGACATTAATTCCTTGAATGTAAACGTTTTCAAAACGGTATCGTGTTTGTTCTACTAACTTGGTTCCATTAACATTTTCCAATTTACCGCAGTAAAAGATTGAAACATAGAAATTTGATAACTTGAATTCAGAATAAATGCTGCTTCTATTCAATTATGCTTCATCAGAATTCGTGCGCAACAAAAAGAATTGGGAGTAATCGCTCTTAGCCCTCCAATTCAAAGTCGTCTATAATTTTCCACTAGCGTAAAAGTTCATCTTACACTTCCACCGCCGCCGCCGCCATGCACTATGCTCACGACGGTTACTTCGTCTCCCTCTTTAGCTGATGCGTCCATTCCACCTAATATTGAGCAATCTACACCATTTACGGCAATGATGATATTGTCGAAGTTGAGTTTGGCAGGCTCAGTGGCGTTCTTCCTTAACAAGTCCATTACGTATGACACTTTGACAAGAGGTTGCCTAATACAAATCGAGTCCTCTCCAATAATTTTCTTAACGCCACCCAAGAGTCGAACTGTAATCAATGTTGCACGTTACTTATCTCCTTCTCTTCCGAAACTTCGTCCTCACCTTCGATATCCGCGTCGACATCAGATTCAAGAATCTTCTCTTGAACCTTCTGTTTCCGAAGGTACGAGGTTATATATCCTGCAACTCTGTTCCGAAGGACTTTTGATTTCGTAATTGCAATTTCCTGTAGTGCCTTCTTGTTCTTTTCAAAATCAGAACCGAAACGATCCGGATACTTCTCCAATACTGTTGTAGATATTCTCTTTATGCGATCCATAAGACAGCAGTATCTTTATTTAATTCATAGACTATTTTAGCGTATCTTCTGATCCCTACGATTCAGATATTAAGTAATGGAAGACAAAATGCTATTGCGATCGGGGCATCATCATTTAAATCGATAGAAAATTATGACATACTAACTTTCAATTCCGCTCAAATCACTCTGCTTTAACTATTTAATTGCCCTTAATACCGGGTGCGGGTACTTTCGCTTTAACTCTTCTACTAACCTTCTCTTTTTCTATGTCATGATTAATTTTTGCAAGTACATACTGACTCAGCGTCCGAGCCAGATCGCTCCTTTCGCTAAACCTATAATTTCTACCTTCACGTTTCTTTCCGATTTCTTCCAACAGACCCTTATCTACCAATCCCGGGATCATTTTTTGCAAAGTGCCTATCGGAATATGCGAGAACTGACTGATCTCGTCTAGAGAATAGTCAAAGGGTTCATTGATTATCAGAAAGTCCAAAACCTTGGCTACAGCATTTCCGAAGATATCTTCGAGTGGCCGAGTACCAACGTCACTACTTGTGGCGGATTCCAACTTGCGTATAAAAATTAAATAAGTCAATTATTTAAACCTGAGTGAAGAGCTGGCCCCTTGCGATTACCAAATTTAGTTTGATATTTTATGATTAATTTGATTAATTTAAATAACAGTATGAGAATTTTTAGCTATCCTCCATGCTAGTTATCCAAGAATGGCAAAAATGGATATTGAAGCAGTTAATCTGTGAAGGTATTCACAGAAGCATTTCTGAAAGCCAATTATTTAGGGAGGCCGGAAGGCATTATGACCCTAATTTTCAAACCGCACTACGCTCACTTATTGACGAAGGTATCGTTATGGTTCTTGAATCACATCGTCAGAAGAAGTATCTAGTCAATTTCGAGATGATAGAAGTTGCACAAAATATAGTCAACTCGAACTCCAAATTAAACCGAATCAAAGTAATCCAGCCTTTTATGCCTGAACCGGAAGGCTTCGTCTATTGGTTTGATAACAATCAAGAGGAAAAAAGAAAGTATCGTAGACAAAATATTTACAGATTCTACACAAGTAAGACAGACAGAATGGAATTCGCGGCGCAATTGATAACTCAATCTATGTCACGTTCGAGGACGCTATACATGGGATCTCTCAATAATTCTAACTCTTACATTTATAAGATTTGGAGAGCAGCGCTAGAGTTATCAGATGAGAGTGAGGACGGAACCTTCATCCTCCAGGATCTTCAGGATAGGGAACGAGTAGCATGTGGAAACAATCGACAAAGAGGCAAAATTGGAATTGCCATTTTCAAGAAACTTGGATACATACAGGAGATAGGTACTAAAGGCAACTCGACAAGGTTCAAAATTAGCGGACGAAAACCATTCGCTGTAACGTTGGATGAAATTTTCACATATTCTTCTTAATATGAATGGGGTTAGTAAGAAATCCTAGAACATTACATTCAGTCAAGAAGGTAGGCAAGATGGTACAGAAATTAGCGAAGAATCGCCCACGATCGGTCGACGTGCAACACAGTACAAAGATTCATTCAGGCAATATTTCCTTGAGAATTGACAGATTCACCTTGAATGGTAAGATTATTGAAAAAGAGATAGTGGAGCATAGCCCTTCAGTGGGGATGATTCCCATAGATCATGATTCGTATGTATATCTTGTTAAGCAGTACAGGCACGCAACTGGTAGAAGTTTACTAGAGATTCCAGCGGGCAAAATCGAAAAAGGGGAATCTCCTGCAAAGGCTGCTTATCGAGAGTTAGCCGAAGAAATAGGCTATATCGGAAAATTTTCTCTTTTGACAACTTTTTATCTCGCTCCTGGTTATGACACGGAGCTAATGTACCTCTTTGTATGTACTGACTTGATAAAAGTGCCGCGGGGCAGGCTAGACGACGACGAGGATATTTCTATCAAAAGAATGAAAATTGGCACCGCGATTCGTAAATGCCTAAGAGGAGAGATTCAAGATTGCAAAACTATAGCAGGTCTCCTAGCCTACTCCGCAGATATTAGGCCGATTGAAGAATGATTTGAGCCAAAAAAGTGGATTGATTGACCACAAATAGTCATTGTGGAAGGCATTTGTTATCTGAGTCGATCATTTTTTCTTTTCATAGATGCTATTGATCAGGTTTGCCAATTTTATATCGTAATCGCTAATGCCATTAACGTCATGAGTCATTAAGTCGATCTTGACTGTGTTATACACATTGAACCACTCTGGATGATGATCCATCTTTTCAGCATGAAGAGCAACCTCTGTCATGAAAGTAAATGCCTCAACGAAATTGCCGAATTTAAATGATCGATGAAGCTTGGAGTCCTTAATGGTCCAAGCCTCCAAAGTGGAAATTGCTGACTCTATTTCGCTCCCTGAAAGTTTACGATACTTTTTTTGCTGGTCATTTGACATACTACTTAGTGGTATTTTCATATTATTAGGAGTTTTTCTTTGTTGGCCTTCTTGTACGTTCGATGTCAGTAGACTAGAGGGAATCTTGACTGTTGTAATCCCTTATACACATAGGAAAAATACCTGAAGCCGTTTGCAAAAGATGCATTCCATGAAATCGACTATTAGACACTAGAGCTAATATTATATCCGGCTAAATCCCAAATGAATAACCGTGAGATTCGTGGACGACGACGGTTGCATCATTGTACCAAAGTCTGTCAGACCTATAATCGAATATTCTCCGACTGCACTTGGCAGCGGGTGTGGGGCATTAAGGCAATTCAGGGCTGGAAAACTCCACATAAGAGAATACGACAGCTACTATTCGGTCCATTCAGACAAGATAGACCCGCTAAGTGATCCTATTGGTCATCTTATCGTTGACGCTCCAGAATATTTAGTCGGTGTGCTCTCCGGACTCTCAATTTATTCAACTCTAAAAGAAAGGTCGATTAATCGTTCAAGAAAGAACAGAGCAAATTCAAATTCCTTTTCCGAAATCGACGTTAAGGATGGCTCGTCTCCTTACCTTGCAGGAATATTTGCTGCCTATACCGGTTACGCCCTCACCAAGTCCTTAAAAAAGTTGGGCCAAAGGCGAGAATAAATTTTGGAAAAGATTGAGCAATTAGATCATCAGGAGCCCTCTGAGCCCATTACAACGGAAGATGCAGTCTCAAAAACGATGGAAGCAGTCCCACGTGTTTCGAAACTATATCTGATGAAGGTACTAGTTAAGCTAATTCCAATAATAATTCATCTGAGGAATGACCGTCGGGAGTGGGTAAAGCGAGAGGGCAAAAATATTGACACCAAGAAATACGTCAAACATGCGGAGAAGACCCTTGCCACGTTTATTGCACTTGGTCCTTCATATATAAAACTAGGCCAATGGTTATCAACTAGAACTGATGTGCTTCCTCAACCCTATCTTGAGGTTCTCGCAAAGCTCCAAGATGATGTACCCCCTTCGGATTTTTCATTGGTTCAGGAGACTATGGAAAATGAAATAGGAAAAATTGATCATGTTTTCGACAGATTCGATAAGAAGGCTAAATCTGGGGCTAGCCTTGGACAGGTCTATTTAGCTCGCTACAAGGGTCGAGACGTAATCATTAAAGCATCACGACCGAATATAGAGAAGACAGTCTCAAGGGATATTCTGGTTCTAAAGTCAATACTGCCGTTGGCAACCCGTTTCATAGATCCCAATTTGAGGTATTCCGTGGAAGCGATGTTCTCTCAATTTGTGGAAACTATTAGTGAAGAAATGGACTACAGAATTGAAGCAAGAAATCTTAAGACGATTCGTAGAAACCTGAGCCATGATCCAACAGTACTAGTTCCAGAGCTTATTCCAGAGATAACTTCTAGACACGTTCTATCTATGGAGTACATCCCTGGGACGAAAATAACAGATATTGCCGCAATGGACGCTTTGGGTTTGGATAGGGGGAGGATAGTTTCGAAGGTCCATCGCGTATTCTTTAAAATGCTCCTTAAAGATAGCATTTTTCATGCCGATCCTCATCCGGGAAACATTTCTGTAACATCTGATGGCAAGATCATTCTATATGACTTTGGGATGGTGGGAAGAATAGATGATGATACACGCCTGAAACTTGTAAGGTTGTATCTCGGTTTAATTGAAAAAGATCCAGTACGGGCAGTGAATGTATTAATTGATCTGGGAACACTGGAACCTTCCGTTAACAGGTACATAGTTGAAAAGGCCTTGGAATTTAGTATTAGATCGCTTCATGGTCAACAAGTAGACAAGATGGAAGTTAAGGCTCTCATTGACCTCACCAATAAGACGATGAGCAAATTTCCATTTAGACTTCCAAAGAATCTAGCACTCTATATGCGAATGAGTTCTATACTTGAAGGAATTTATCACCATCACAAGGTTAAATTCCAATTCGTCAAGGTGTTGGCAGATATATTAGCTGAAGAAGGATTGCTTAGAGAAGCATATGTGGAGGAGACAAAAGACTATTTCAGCCGGCTAGTAAAAGGACTTGAGACTAGTATCAGTTTGGCACCGTATTTACGATCATATATGGAAGCGGATTTACGCACAAAAGAGATGTCATCGAGAAGACAATGGCTGACTTCAGTTAGCATTATCGGCTCAGGATTGTTCATTGGATCAGCAATATTCATTCAATACAATTTGTTCATGGGAATTGCAGGCTTAGTAGCCTCAGCGGGAACATTCGTAGCAACCTTTGCCTTCGCAAGAAGAAAGCGTTAGTCTCTATTCCACTTACGAAATAGGGATTGTATTGTATCTGGGAATAGGTATTCGCAAAGTGACGACGCCGTCAACATACGTTGCAGAACCCAGTACTTGGTCCTCCTCGGTAACCTTGATAGGTAACGGAACCTTCTTGTTGATATGTAACGGTCTCTGCTGGAAGTAAGCGGTACCTGTACTTGTCTTCTCATCCCTTTGCCTCTTTGCACTTATGGAAAGGATATTGTCTAATATTCTCAAAGAGATATCTTGCTTTGAAAATCCTGGAAGGTCAATCAAAACGACTAGGTCGGAGCCGTCCTCATACATATCTAGTGCAGGCATTACGAATTCGAAGAATTCCCTAGACTTATTTCCAAGCTCTCTCATCAATTCTTTAGCCATATATTGTCCGAATCCCATAATATATGTACCTAGATCATATTGTTATAAATCCTTTCGCGAAAGGGCATGGGTCTTGAACTAACTTTGCTAAGGTTTAAAGACGAATTATTTAAGGCACAAACTATTAATTCATAACTTCAAAAATTGAATATGTATTGGATAGACGTGATCTTTTTTCATACATAGATTCTAGAAAGGAGGACCTAGTTGCTGACCTTCAATCACTCATTAGGCAGCGCAGTGTTTCAGCTAAGAAGCAAGGCTTGGAACAATGTGCTGCTGTTGTGGCAGGAATCATGATAAAAGCCGGTATTGACACAAGAATTCTAAATCTCCCCAAAGATGGCTCCCTTGGCGACGCAAGCAGTATGGCACCACCTATTGTCTATGGAGAAGTGAAAACGAAGAAAAAGACAAATGGCCTCACTAGAACTCTGATGTTTTATAATCATTATGACGTACAACCAGAGGACCCTATTGAACTTTGGGAACATGACCCTTACGAAGGTGTTATTGAAGGAGATTATATTTACGGCAGAGGATCCTCTGATGACAAAGGAGAACTAATTACTCGTATCAAAGCAGTCGAATATTACCTTAAATTTTTTGGTGACGTTCCATGTAACATAAAATTTCTCGTAGAAGGAGAAGAGGAGATAGGTAGTATTCACTTAGGAGAGTATTTAGCAAGATATCATGACGAACTCTCATGTGACGGTGTCATCTGGGAGTTCGGCTACATCAATGAACAAAACATCCCGATAATAACCCTTGGAATGAAAGGCTTGCTATTTGTAGAGCTAACTGCAGTTGGCCCAAATCGCGATGCTCATTCAAGCCTTGCAGTCTTGATTGAAAATCCTGCTTGGAAGTTGGTCCAAGCCTTGAACAAACTCACCGATAGCACTGGCAAGATATTGATCACTGATTGGTACAACGAAGTCAGAGATCTTACTGAGAGTGAAAAAGCCTTTTTACAGACAGAGAGCTTCGATGAGATTCGATTTAAGACAGAATACGGTATCCATTCTTTCTTAAACAATGCTCAAGGCACAGAGATCCAGAAAGCGTTGGTCTCAATGCCCACCTGCAATATTGCTGGAATGATTTCCGGATATACCGGAGAAGGTGCAAAGACCATCATTCCGTCGACAGCGAATGTGAAAATCGATTTCCGACTCGTGCCGGAAATGGACCCCCTTGTCCAATTTGAACGACTCAAGACATATCTTACCAAAAATGGATTCGATGAACGGTCATTAAGTGTTCGATTCCTGCATGGAGAAGCTGCCTCACGAACAGATGTCAATGATCCGTTTGTTGATGTTGTAAGTGAGTCTGCACGCGAGGTATATGGTGACACCAAAATAAGCGTCTCATCTCCCGCCACAGGACCAATGGATTCCTTTTCTAAGAATTTTAAGGTGCCGTGCATATCAATTGGTAGCACATTTATCTATTCAAAAATGCATTCACCCAACGAATTCGCTAGAACTGATCTGCTTCTTAAAACCACTAAATGCATGTGTGGTATAATGGACAGATTTGCGAGCCAGAATTTGATGATGGAGAACCACCCAGAATAGCCTTTGTCCAGACACCTTTTAAGAAGTGCAAAGTGTCAGTGTCCGACGACCAACAAGCTCCATGAAAATTGATTCGAGCCCTATGAAACGCAAACTACTTATTCAATATCATTAATTCGAACTCTAATGTCTACAATAATAATAGCGGTGGTATTGTGCGTATTCTCGGCACTAGTTGGCGGTTTGTCGATAAGCAATGCCTTAGTATATGCCCAAGGTGCGAGCGTCTCGATAGTACCCAATGCATCTACTATGGGAGATAAAGCATATTCACCAAATCCTGCTGAATTGAAGGCCGGAGAATCAGTAACATGGACAAACGATGATAGCCAGATCCATACTGCTACTTCAGGTGCGGTAGGCGCAGAAGACTCTGGTAAGGTGTTT
>Ga0105091_10001441_pt1 | contig 10421 bp, 10 predicted proteins | sample PPLLak1March2015_FD_87022 | JGI IMG/M metagenome (GOLD analysis project Ga0105091, IMG submission 87022) | Freshwater sediment microbial communities from Prairie Pothole Lake near Jamestown, North Dakota, USA - PPLs Lake P7 Core (1) Depth... | ecosystem: Environmental > Aquatic > Freshwater >... | reverse complement strand
GCTGATGACTGCCTTGTGGCCATTAACGGTGTCTCATAGACCCATTCTCAGCGGCTGGCAAATCTCGCTGTCTTTGGAACTTCCTGGCTTCATCACGGGGCTGCACCATGCAAAACCTGACTGCCTTTCTCCTGCTCGTCGCGGCCTGCTGCGTTGACACGATTCTTGGGTGCTCACCCACCCGCAAAGTCGATCCGCTTGAAATGACTGCCGGGGCGGACGTTATTGTCGTTGTTACCGCTGTCAGGACCCTATCGTCAGCGGAAGCAGAGTTCGTGCAGTTTCGCGTCGAAGAAGTTGTCAAGGGAAGCCCCGACCTTCGGCCAAATATTGGAATTGCCCGGTTCGCTTGAGGATGCGGACGATTTTAACGATCGCCCTGTACCGTATGATTTCCTTCGCCCGGGCGGTCGTCGCGGTTCCTGCTACGCCACCACCTACCGTGTGGGTGCCGGGTACCTGCTGTTTCTAAAACAGATGCCAGCCGGTTACACAGCAAACTGGTACGCGCTGGCTCCCACGAGCGAGCAGCTCCGGTACGGCAACGACCCGTGGTTGCTATGGGTCAAGGCGACAGTTGCGGCCACCGATCGCCAAGGTGGTGCCACTTGGAGCCGAAGACCTGCTTCTTCACCCGGACCGACTCGATACATGGCTGTTTCGCCGACCCGTAATAGCTTCCATGTGACTGCCCGCCTGACCGACCCGCAGGGTCATTTCGAGGTGGTGCTCTGGAGCGTAACGAAAATCGCCGACCAGAGATCGGGGCCTGTCTCGAAGTCTGACCGTCACGGTAACGGGATACCTGTGACGAGACGGTTTGGCGTCACCCCCAACGAAGGCAAAGGTAAACATCCGACCCCTTTTTCTCGGACCTATCCTGTTGATCTCTTTCTTAGGCCCGCTGAACAACAGCGCTGAAGGTCAACGTTTTTGCGTTTGTCATATCGGCGGCAGGATTTGACAGGTCGTCTCTTTTTGGTATTATGTCAGACCGAGAACCGAGAAGGTCAAATGAGCAAAATCGATGCTGGATTGCTCCTAGAGATGCACCGCCGCATGGTCCGGATCCGGCAATTCGAACTCGCGGCCAGTGACCTGTTCAAGCGTGGACAGGTCAAGGGCACGGTCCATCCGTATATCGGGCAGGAAGCTTCCGGAGTCGGCGTTTGCATGGCCCTTCGCGGGGATGACCTGGTCGCCGGCACTCACCGTAGCCATGGACCCAGCATCGCCAAGGGAGCGAACACAGGCCGCATGATGGCGGAGATCCTCGGCAAAGAGACCGGTTATTGCCGGGGACGCGGCGGCTCCATGCACATTGCTGCCTTCGAAACCGGCAGCCTCGGCGCCCTGGCCGTGGTTGGCTCCGGGATCCCGATTGCCGTGGGAGCGGCGCTGGGCTTCAAGATGCGGCACGAGGATCGAGTCTCGGTTTCGTTCACCGGAGACGGCGGCTGCACAACATAGCGGAGGGTTTCGATTCGGGGACAAATGTGGAGTTCATGCGGTTTCTCAGATACGCAAAAAAATCCTGCACGGAAGTACAAAGCGAGCTCTATCTGGCGTTGGAAATAACCGAATAACCGAATAACCGAATAACCGGACAACCGTGGAACCGAATAACCGTATGATCAAAATCGCTTCGATGGTGGGTGGGCCGGATTTGGAGTTGCCGACTCTGGCGGTGTATTCGGGCGATTTCCAAACGGCTTTCTCCAAGCTCGCCCGGCTCGGTTACGACGGTGTGGAGTTGATGATCCGGCGCCCTGATCGGCTGGATGGTCCGCTGATCCGCCGGTGGCTCGAGGAGACCCGGCTGGAGCTGGCAGGAGTCTGCAGCGGAGCGCTCTGGGGGGAGGATAAGCTCGGGCTTGTAAACCCAGACCTGACTGTGAACCAGGCTGCCGCGTCCCGGTTCAGGGAACTCATCGATTTTGCATCTGCCTCCTTTGGACCTGGGACCCCGATCAACATCGGAAGGGTCCGCGGAGACGCGGATCCGGCGCGGCCAGAGGCCAGCCTGGAGGTGTTTGCCAAAGTCTTCCGTGAACTAGCCGAGTATGCTTCCCCCAGGGGTATTCGCCTTCTGCTCGAACCGATTACTATCAACCAGGTCCCTTTTATCACGACGACGCAAGACGGCATCACAATGGCGAACCGGGTCGGACGGTCCAACTTCGGCCTGATGCTCGACGTCTACCATATGAACATCGAGGACGTGAGTATCGAGGACAGCTTCCGCGAGGCGCGCGAGTATTGTGGGCACGTTCACGTGTGCGACAACAACCGCAAATGGCCGGGTTCAGCGCACCTGGACTTTGGGTCGATTCTCGCGGTGCTTGATGAGATCGGGTATTCGGGCTTTGTCAGCACCGAGATTCAGCCGTGGCCGGATCCCGATACGGCGGCGCAATGTTCCCTTCTCTCGTTGAGAAGATTCGTGCCGGGTCGGATGCCCGTCACGCAAGTACAGGTGAAATAGTTATGGCAACCGAGATCTTCATGCCCAAGATGACCGATCACATGGAAGACGGAAGAATTGTACACTGGCGCGTCCGAGGGGCGTGGAAGCGGGAGAGGTCATTCTCGAGGTTGAAACGGACAAGGCGGTTGTCGAGCTTGAGGCGCCTACAAGCGGCATTCTCAAGGGCATCCGCGCGGCAGAGGGCGAGTCGGTGCCGGTTGGGCAAACGATAGCCTTCGTGGTCGATTCGGGGGAAAAGCTTCCCGACGACCGATAGGGTCAGGCCCTCTTTTCTATTGAGGTGTTTCGCCTATGTTTCGAAACATTGGAACCAACGACCGGCTCGTGGATCGCGTTGCTAACGAAATCCAGTCCGTGATCGCCACCCGCCAGCTCTCGCCCGGAACCAAACTGCCGCCCGAGCGTGAGCTCTGCCAGCAGCTGGGGGTCAGCAGGACGGCGTTGCGGGAGGCGGTGCGCATGCTCGTGTCGCGAGGCTTGTTGGAAATCCGGCCGGGAAGCGGCACCACAGTGAGAGAAATGACCAGTGATCAGATCAGCGAACCACTGGCAATGCTCATTCGCACTCACGATCAAACGATTACGCCCGATCATATGCACGAAGTCCGGAGCATCCTTGAGGTGGGCATAGTTCGCATGGCCGCCGTCAATGCAACGGAAACCGATGTTGCTGACCTCAAGGCGATCATTCGTCACTTGGAGAAGCGCGGCATCCGGCCCGCCGAGTTTGCCGAAAAGGACCAGGAACTGCACAGGCGAATCGCCCAGGCGAGCCACAACGCGCTCCTTGTTGTGCTGCTTGATTCCATCCGCGACGTAATGCAGGAAATCCGCAGCCGCGTCCTCCGGTATCCCGGCCTGGCTGAGATCGTGAACCCCGACCATAGACGCATCGTGGACAGGATCGCCGCTCGGGACGAGGACGGAGCGGCAGAGGCGATGCACGATCACCTCGAGCATGCCAGAGCCGTCCAAACGAAGGTGTTGACGGGGAAGAAGTAGGGGGAGGAGTTCTGAGTTCTGAGTTCTGAGTTCTGAGTTCTGAGTTCTAAGTTCTAAGTTCCAGGGTCCTTGGGTGCTGGGAGCGATGAGGCCAGCGTCGATTGCCGAACCAGAGTCAGCGAACTCGAACCTAACTTGGAACTTAGAACTTAGAACTTAGAACTTAGAACTGACTCAGAACTCAGAACTCAGAACCCAGAACCCAGAGAAACTCACATGTCACACCACGACGAATCGCTGATCCGGGAGATTTCGCGACGGGCGCAGGTGTTCCGCAAGGAAGCACTGGAAATGGTCTACGGGGCTCAAAGCGGGCACTTAGGTGGCGCTTTTTCCGCGGCCGAGATTGTCGCCTCCCTGTTCTTTCATCACCTCAAACTCGACCCGACGCGGCCCGATTGGCCGGAACGCGACCGCTTCCTGTTTTCCAAGGGGCACGCTTGTGCCGTCTATTACGCCGGACTGGCTCACCGCGGTTTCTTCCCGGTCAAAGAGCTCTCCAGTTTCCGAAAGCTGAACAGCCGGCTCCAAGGACATCCGGACCGACAGAAGCTGCCCGGAGTTGAAATGCCGGCTGGTCCGCTGGGACACGGGATTGCGGTGGGTGTGGGACTGGCCTTGGCCCTCAGGATGGACGGAGGTAAGCCGTCTTCATTGACCGCGCCTTCGGTTCTGAGTTCTGAGTTTTGAGTTTTGGGTTGAGGGCTACATTGTGCCTGACTTGCTGCTGATCCATACCATACGAACGCTTCTGGAAGTCTTTGACAAGCTGTGTCGGAAGACGTTGGCCTCAAGCCGCCGGTATCACATCCTGGATGAGCCGCTGTTGGAGCTGGTGCGGCGGCGGGGACGATTGGCCTGCGAAGACGACGCACGGTTTCTGGAACACGTGCGGGTGGCGGAGAATCTCGGCGTACGGCTGGTACTGGTCACATGTTCGACAATCAGCCCGGTGATCGACTCGGTACAGGAGCAGACTTCTTTGCCGGTGCTGAAAATCGACAGCCCGATGCTCGCCGAGGCGGTGCGAATCGGCTCTCGGATCGGAGTATTTGCGACCAATCCCACGACTGTCGAACCGACGCAACGGTCCCTCCTGGAAGAAGCCGCTCACCAAAGCAAGGCCGTGGCGATCAAGTCCTATTTTGTGGAAGGTGCCTTAGAGGCCTTGCGGGCGGGGGAGGGCAAGACTCATGATCGCGCGGTAGCGCAGGCCGTGGTCCAGCAGATGGCGGACGTTGACACCGTTGTGTTGGCCCAGGCCACCATGGCGCGTTGTATCCCGGCCATCCAGGCGGCCGGTTGCCGCCTTCCCGTCCTCTCCAGCCCGGAGCTCGCTATCCGAGAGGCGGCAAGGATTCTGGGGGGCTGAGTTCACACGGCGGTTCCACGGTTATAGGGTTCACGGTTAGGCGGTTACACGGTTCTGAGTTCTGAGTTCTGAGTTCTGAGTTCTGAGTTCGGGCGTTGCGGCGCCTGATTCAGCGGCGGTTGAGTGACTCGCCGTTTTGTGGCGAGTTGTATCGAAACCCCGCGCCTCTGAAGCGCCCGGCAATCCCGCTCGGCTGCGCGGGGCCACTCCAGAGGCGCGGGATTTCTACAACTCGCCACAAAACGGCGAGTCACTCAACCGCCGCTGAATCAGGTGCCGCAACCCCGAACTCAGAACTCAGAACTCAGAACTCAGAACTCAGAACTCAGAACTCAGAACTCAGAACTCAGAACTCAGAACTCAGAACTCAGAACTCAGAACTCAGAACTCAGAACCGTGTAACCGCGAACCCCGAACCGTGTAACCGTATAACCGTGTAACCGTGAACCCTTCCGGTATTACATATTACCTCGTGCTTAACTGTTATTAACTTGCGTCAAAGATCTCGACTTGGCATTTTGACGCTCGGGTTGTGTCGTGTACGCCGCGGCCGAAAATGGGCTGGAAGGAGTTGAATGCAACCGCTTGACATCGGGAAGCAGACCACCGGCAAGGTGAGGTTCCTGGAGAAGATCGGCTACGGCCTCGGCGATGGGGCCTCATGCTTCTATTGGCAGACGTTTTCGGCGTACCTGCTTTTCTTTTACACCGACGTGTACGGTCTGCCTGCCGCGGTCGTTGGGACGATGCTGGCTGTCACCCGGATCGGTGACGCGGTCATCGACCCGCTGATGGGTATGATCGCCGATCGGACCCATTCCCGATGGGGGCATTTTCGCCCCTACCTCATCTGGATGAGTTTGCCCCTGGCCATCATGGGTGTCGCCACCTTCACAACTCCAGGATTGGGCCTGACGGGGAAGATCGTCTACGCGTATGTCACCTACTCCTTGTTGATGCTGCTGTACACGGCCATCAACATTCCTTATGGCGCCTTGCTGGGCGTGATCGCCTCTGATCCCCTGGAGCGGACGAGTCTTGCTTCTTACAAGCTCAGCTTCGCCTTCGGAGGCAGCCTGATCGTTCAAGCAGTGGCTCTCTACCTGGTTGAGTACCTGGGTGGGGGCAATGCCCAGCTGGGCTGGCAGCTGACGATGGTGGTGTTTGGCGCGATTGCCGTCGTCTTTTTCTTTGGAACCTTCTCGCTTACCCGCGAGAGGATTCAGCCCCCCAGGCAGCAACGGACCAGTTTCCGCAGGGACGCCGCCGACCTGCTGACCAATATTCCGTGGCTGCTCCTCTGTGTCATCGGGATCTGCACTCTGGTCTACGCTTCTTTGCGTGTCGCCGCGACCGTCTACTATTTCAAGTACTATATCGGGCCCCAGGCCTTCACTTTCCTCGGGCAGAGCTACGAGTTCGATACCAAGAAATTCATGGCGGTATTCACCGTGCTGGGCTACGCCGGGAGCGTTCTGGGGGTGATGAGCACGAAGTACTTCGTCAAATATCTGGGCAAGAAGTACACGTACCTCTTCTCGATGGCGGCGATCACCCTCGTGACGGCCAGCTATTTCCTCTACACTCCCAAACAGCTGGCGCTGATCTTTGCCCTTCAGTTTGTCGGCCTCTTCTTAAACGGGCCGAGCATGGCGGTCATCTGGGCGATGTACGGCGACATCGCGGATTACTCCGAATGGAAACACAAGCGGCGAGCGACCGGCCTGGTCTTCTCCGCTTCCTGTATGGCGCAGAAGATGGGGTGGGCAGTCGGAGGAGCCGTTGCCGGCTGGCTGCTGGCCTACTACGGGTTCGTTGCCGGAGAAGTGCAGACCGTCTCGACTCAAGCTGGAATTCTTACTCTGTTCAGTCTGATCCCGGCCGTTCCAGCTTTGCTGGCGACCCTTCTCATTTTGTTCTACTCCCTGGATGAAAGCCGTATGCGGTCCATTCAAGCGGAATTGACCGCGCGCCGGGAGGCGGAAGCTGTGGAGGCCCCGGCCGGTGTCAGCGTTTGATCCGGCGGAATAAAGACACTCTGTAGCGGCACTGAAACAGGAGATGTACATGGCTGTGAAACTGGTAAACGCGGTTTCGATACCCAATTTGCCGTGGGAGGAACGCCCGGCCGGCAGTGATAATGTCGTCTGGCGGTTTTCGAAAAACCCCGTCATTCCCCGCAACCCGATCCCCCGGGCCAACAGTGCCCTCAACAGCGCCGTGATCCCTTACCAGGAGAAGTTCGTGGGAGTTTTCAGGGTCGACGACACCCGGCGTTTCATGAACATCTTCTACGGGGAGAGCGAGAATGCCCTGAACTGGACGATCAGCCACACCCCGATTGATTTCCAATGTGAGGATCCCGAGATCGGCCGGCTGGAGTTTCGGTACGATCCACGCCTGACGTGGCTCGAAGATCGATATTACATTACGTGGTGCAACGGCTATCACGGTCCCACGATCGGAATCGGCTATACCTACGACTTCAAGACGTTCCACCAGATCGAGAACGCATTCCTGCCGTTCAACCGAAACGGGGTGTTGTTCCCCCGGAAGATTCGCGGCAAGTACGCGATGCTGAGCCGTCCCAGTGACAACGGGCATACGCCCTTCGGTGAAATCTATTACAGCGAGAGCCCGGACATGACGCATTGGGGCTGCCACCGATATGTCTTGGGGACCAGCAGTTGGTGCTACACGAAAGTCGGCGCCGGACCTCTACCGATCGAGACCAGCGAAGGGTGGCTGCTGTTTTTCCATGGGGTGCTGACCACCTGCAACGGGTTTGTCTACAGCATGGGCGCGGCGCTTCTCGACTTGGAGCAGCCATGGAAAGTCATTTGCCGTGGCGCCCCGTATCTGTTGTCTCCCCAGACTCAGTACGAATGCGTGGGGGATACGCCTAATGTGGTCTTCCCCTGCGCTTCGCTGGCGGATGGCGAAACGGGAAGGCTCGCAATCTATTACGGCGCGGCTGACACGGTGGTCGCCCTAGCCTTCGCACGCGTGGAGGAGGTGATTGACTTCATCCGCGCCAACCCTGAACCGCGAAACCCGTAACCCGTAACCCGTAACCCGTAACCCGTAACCCGTAACCCGGAACTCAGAACTTAGAACTTAGAACTTAGAACTTAGAACTTAGAACTTAGAACTTAGAACTTAGAACTTAGAACTTAGAACTCATAACTCATAAGTCGATGAAAATCAAGCGGTGTGAGGAAAACCCGATAGTACGCCCCGGGCTTTTTGCCTGGCGCAACGTCTCTGTCTTCAACCCCGGTGCGATTGTGGAAGACGGGAGATTTTACCTTTACGAAAGGGCGGCCGGTTCACTGCGCCCGTTTCTGACCAGCATAGGACTCCTCGTCAGCGAGGACGGCGTGCATTTCTCCCACCTGACGGAAGACCCCGTGTTCACGAGTGCTATGGCTGGCTACCCCGACGGCAGTGTTCAGGATGCCCGGGTGGTGAAAATCGACGGCCTTTACTACATGTGCTATGCGCTGCAGCCGCATCCAATGGATTGCTGGCCGACCGGACAGGGAGTGCCTGATTACTACACCCAGGCTTACCCCGGCTGGCAGGACTGCGCCTGGTCGATGATCACTCAATCGGGTATTGCGGTCTCCGAGGACCTGATCCATTTCAGACATCTCTGCTTCGTGACTCCAAAGGACATCGATGACCGGGACGTGGTGTTGTTCCCGGAAAAGATCGGTGGGAAATTCGCCTTGCTTCGCCGGCCGATCTGCCGGCAGTCCGCCGAAAGCGAGCCGGACCGGCCGTCAATCTGGATCTCCTATTCAGACGATCTCGAGAGCTGGACTCCTCCGCAACTTGTCGCCAGCCCGGCCTATGCCTGGGAGGGAGGCAAGATCGGGGCGGCGGCTACACCGATTCGGACCGAGCAGGGCTGGCTCCTGTTGTACCACGGTGTTGACGAGGATTCCGTGTACCGGGTAGGCGCGATGGTGCTGGACCTCGCCGACCCCAGGAGAGTAATTGCGAGAACGAAGGACTTCATCATGGAACCCGAAGCGTATTACGAACGGTTCGGACTGGTGATCCCCAATGTTATTTTCCCGACAGGCAATGTCGTTAAGGATGGCGTCCTGTATATTTACTACGGTTGCGCGGACACGGCCATCGGTTTGGCGACTGTGCCCCTTCGCGAGCTTCTCGACCATGTCTTGAACGGCCAAACTGCGCGCCGCAAGTCGCAACCGGCGCCCTGTGCGTCCGGCAGACGGTAGTATGACTTCACGGGAGCGGATGATTACGGCCTTCATGAACCGGCAACCGGACCAGGTTCCCGTATCTCCGGACATGTCGAACATGATTCCGGCTCGGCTGACCGGGAAGCCTTTCTGGGACATCTATCTTTACAACGATCCGCCTCTCGAAGAGGCGTACATTGAGGCCGTTAAACACTTCGGCTTCGACGGCTGGTCAGATAAGGGGGCACTGACGGTCATCCCGTGCGGCGACGCCGTCTCGAGCAAGGACCGTGTTCTGAAATGGACGGACGACCAGATTTTGGTGGAGCGGACCCATCGCACCCCGGCGGGGGACCTCGATGAAGTTATTGCCTATTCGATAGCCGATCCTCCGACCAAAGTGAGGAAGATGCTGAAGAGCCTCCCTGAAGACCTTCCGAAGCTGGCCTATTTTTACCCTGTTGAGTTCCAGACGGACGACCGGCCGTTGCGCCGGCACATGAGCGAGTTGGGCGAACTGGGTGCTGTCGGCGGGGTGGTAGGACTGCCCGGCATGACCACGTTCGTTGATCTGTTCGAGGGAGGTCTGGCCAGCGCGATCTTTGCTTACTACGATCAACCAGACGAATTTGCCGCGCTCGTCCGCATGGTGCACGACCACACGATCGCGTACGCTCGGGCCCTCCTGGCTGCTCAGCCGGACTTCCTGCTCCTCGGGGCGTCCGGGCTCTTGACCTTGCAGTCGCCGACGATGGTTCGGGAGCTCAGCCTGCCGACTATCAAGGAACTAACCTCGATGGCCAAAAAGGCGGGAATACCCTCACACCTCCACTCCTGCGGTAAGGAGTCCTGGCTGGTCGAGCTGTGCGCGACCGAGACAGACCTGAATTCCATCGAACCGCTGGAGGAGCCTCCGATGGGGGACTGTGACCTGTCCGAGATCAAACGGAAATGGGGCGACCGGATTGCTTTAAAAGGCAACCTTCATACCACCCGAGTGATGCTGCATGGAACACCGGAAGACGTCGAGGAGGCGGCGAAAAAAGCGATTGACGCGGCCGCGACCGACGGCGGGTTCGTCTTGTCCACAGGCGATCAATGTGGCCGCGACACGCCCGACGCCAACGTTTTTCGCCTGGTTGAGACAGCGCGGAAATATGGGAGATATTGACTTCTAAGTTCTGAGTTCTGAGTTCTGAGTTCGGAGTTCGGAGTCAAGGCTTCTGGTTTGGAGGGTCGGGGTTCGGGCTAGCGCTTGGGGCGCCACAGGTGGTTTTCCTGGCCCGACACAATGACAGATACTTGATGAAACCTCGGATGGCGGCGCGGGTGTCTCTCGCAT
>Ga0105091_10001440_pt1 | contig 10425 bp, 9 predicted proteins | sample PPLLak1March2015_FD_87022 | JGI IMG/M metagenome (GOLD analysis project Ga0105091, IMG submission 87022) | Freshwater sediment microbial communities from Prairie Pothole Lake near Jamestown, North Dakota, USA - PPLs Lake P7 Core (1) Depth... | ecosystem: Environmental > Aquatic > Freshwater >... | reverse complement strand
TAATTTCTGAACTAGAGCTAATAATTCTCCCGATTCCAAAATAGAATCAGGGGAAGAGAGATAATATGGAAGTTGTTTAATTGTATCCTGCATATGTGTACAAGTTTGAGTTCAAGTTCAGGTTCAAGTTTAAGTTCAGGTGTTCAAGAAGTTTAAGCCGTTTGCATTTCTTAAACTTGAACTTGAACTTAATCTTGAACTTACTCTCTTGATTCTCTTCATCCTCGGTAAACCGTTTTGATATTTACAAATTCTCTTATTCCAAAATAAGATAACTCTCTCCCGTAACCGGATTCTTTTATGCCTCCAAAAGGAAGCCGCGAATCGGATCTGACAAAGTCATTTATAAAGCAGTTTCCTGCGTCCAATTTTTTTTTTGCAATCATTTCACCGCGTTCTATATCGGACGTATATACAGCAGCGCCCAAACCAAAGGCGGTATCATTTGCTATTCTGATTGCTTCATCTTCATTTTTTGCTTTAATTAAGGAAGCGACCGGACCAAATAATTCTTCCTGGTATGCAGGCATTCCGGGAGAAACATTAGAAAGAATGGTGGGAAAATAAAATGCTCCTTTTCGATCCGGAATGTTACCGCCGAGAACAGCTTTTGCACCTTTAGAAATACTTTTTAAAACTTGTTCATGAAGTTCATTCCTTAAGTCGGCTCTTGCTTGTGGTCCCACTTCAACTGTCTCCTCGAGAGGATCTCCCATCTTTTTTTGTTTCATTTTTTCGATGTAAAGTTTTTCAAAATCTCCATATATTTTTTCAACCGCAATAAATCTTTTTGCTGCTATACAGCTTTGTCCGCTGTTTATTAACCGGGAAGACACGCATGTTTCCGCAGCTTTTTCAAGATCAGCATCTTCGAGTATAACATAGGGATCGCTGCCGCCAAGCTCGAGTACACTTTTTTTCAGCATAGAGCCTGCAGCCGCAGCAACTGCTCTCCCGGCAGGTACACTTCCCGTTAAAGTTACTGCCTGAACAAATTTATTTTTTATTATTCCCTCTATTTTCTTTGAAGAAATTATTAACGTCCTGAATAGACCTTCTGGAAATCCGGCTTCCTTAAAAATTTCTTCAATTGCCAAAGCACATCCCGTTACATTTGAAGAGTGTTTCAATATTCCCGCGTTACCTGCCATTAGGTTCGGAGCCGCGAAGCGGAAAACCTGCCAGAACGGAAAATTCCAGGGCATGATTGCGAGTATTACTCCAAGCGGCTCGAATGCTACAAAGCTCTTTAAAGCATCAGTCTTGATAACCTCATCCTTCAAAAAGCTTTCGGCATTTTCTGCAAAGAATTCACAAGCCGACGCACATTTTTCTATTTCACTTCTCGATTGCTTAATCGGTTTCCCCATTTCAAGAGTCATCAGCTTCGACAAATTTTCTTTACGGTCCTTTAATAGGGAAGCAGCTTTTTTCATCTTCCCGGCTCTTTCGGAAAAAGATTTCTCTTTCCAGTTAAGAAAAGATTTATAAGAACCGTCAATAATGCCTGAGACTTCCTGTTCCGACATCTCTTTATAGACTTTTATTTCTTCATCCGTTGCAGGATTTATAGATTTAATCATTTTAATCCTTTTTTTCATTTCCAGAATTAATTCAATTAAAAAATATTAAATACTATAATAGAATAAAATGAGTATAAATACTTGTAATTTAAGTCTCCCCTTTGGGGAGATTTAGAGGGGCTTCTTAGCTTATTCTTTTAATTACCACTAAAGTTTTGTCATCCGAATATTGTGCATTCTTGGAAAATGCTATCACATCATTCAATACAGAATAGGTAATTTCTTTTGGAGACAAATGTTTCACTTTTTTTAATAATTCTATTAATCTCGCTTCGCCGTAATCATTGAATTCCGAATCATTGGATTCAGTTACTCCGTCGGAGTAAATTAATAAAACATCTCCTTTGGAAAAATTAATATTTTCTACGGAATATTTTGCATTAGGTGAAGGGCCCAGGACAGGCCCGGTAGGATTTAATGTTATTATTTCATCCGAATCTTTCTTTACAAAGATCGGGGGATTATGACCTGCATTTGCATACAGGAATAAACCGCTTTTATCATTTGAAAGCTCACCGTAAAACAGCGATGCAAATTTATCATCGGCAAAAATTTTATTTACTAATTGATTCATCCTTTTCATTAACGGATAAATCTTTATCTCAAAATTGCTTGCCATCCGCATTGCACCGGAGATATACATTGCTTCTGCAGCAGCGCTCACTCCTTTGCTCGCCGCATCACCCACAACAACACCAAACCTGTCCAGGTCGTCGCCGATTTCCAGGTAATCGAAGAAATCGCCTCCCACTATTTCAGCCGGATTTGTTATACCGAATAACTCATAGTTACAGAAACGGTATTCATGCGCAGGCAAAATACTTTTTTGAAGCTCTCTTGCTTTATCCAGATCGGCTTTAAGAAGCTTTGCCCTTAATGAATATCTTTTCTGCTTTATCTGCGAAGTTATTGCGGTTGCAATTATATTGAGTGTTATCCGGAATTCTTCATTTATATCATCGCTGTTAAATGCCAGTAAGTATTCATAATAAGGTTTTTTATCGATCTTAATTTTATCTCCCACTCCTGTTGCAGAGTATTTGAAGATTCCTTTTTGCCTCAATGTTTCATTTGTTTCGTTCCCCAAAATAGTTCTTTCTTTACCCAGGATCTCGAATTGGGGATACCCGTCTATTTTCAGCTGAAATCCCGGATCGATCTTTTCCACTTTTCCTGTTTGAAATACTAAATCATAAGTTACATCATCCGGGTTTAGCTTCCAGATCCTCCCTCCGGTTATATTGATCCCCTCATGCTCAATCAGCTGATTGAGAACCGAGACAAGCATTTCCTGCTCGGAAGCAAAATTCTGTGAAGCAATGGCTTCTACGGTTTTATATAATTTTTTCTGATCCATTAATATTTTAAAAAGGCTGAATTGCGAAATTAAAAAAATTGCTCGAATTAGTTTTTAGAGAATGTCTATTCAGTATAGAAATCAATCATCTGCCGGATAGCTCTTTTACAGACAGGACAAAAGTTATCAACGGAAATTGATTTCATAGTACAATCCATCATTGGTCTGTATATTCCTTCCGCCATGTATCCTCCTCCTTCAAAAGCACCTACGCTGTTTTTATACTTTTCAATAGAAGGAGTAGGAATCGGTATGGAATCTGCAACTAAATCCTTCCACTTTGAATTAAAATCAACTAAAGTAGTTAAATTAGGATCAAGAGGCTCAATATCGAGAGGATAGAAATCTTTATATGCAACATCCGATGTGTAATACTCATCGGCGAGAGAAACAAACCCATGTCCGAATTCATGAACAAAAATATATTCCGAATATTTATTATCGCTTGCGCAGACAGAATAATGATTATAAATCGATCCTCCTCCGTATTCACCGGTATTTACCAGTATATATATTTGATCATAAGGCGCATTTGCCGCTAAATCACGCACCGACTTATTATCTGCAGTCATTAAATAGCGCTCGAGATCAAATGTATAGAAGTTTGTATTCAGAATCGTTTTTTTCCAGATTTTCTCTCGGGGAATATCAGTTCCTGAATCATCTGATGGGGCCTCTACTCCCCAAACGTTAAATTTATCTTTATTTTCTCTGAACGGTGTTGCATTGAATAAATATCCTGCGAATCTTTTGCAGTCCTCTTTAAATTTATTCATTTCGTGCTCAGTGTAGCCTTCGGGAAGAATTACAATATCACCTTTCTCCGCCGAATTTCCCGAGTATTGTACTTGGAAATTTTTATATTCTTTATTTCTTTCAGCAGAAATAAAATAATTTTTAGGATCTATTGAATATTCAAATTTTCTAATAAGAATATTCTTCCTGTTCCTGCTGAAAAATTCAATCTTCACTTTATTTTTTGGAAAAGGAGCAGTAATTGTTTCACTGAAGCTTTTATCTGTTGAATCTGCCTCGGCAGTAGTCTGCCATTCATCAAAAAGGGTAGAGTAGGTATGGGAAAAGATTTCTTTACCGGTTTTAAAATCATACATAATGAATTTATATGCCCCGATATTGGAATTATCAATCAAATTTTTTGTGGACCCGCCCCAGAACGGCTCTTCCTTTAGTTGATCGATTGAATAGTAATCGGAATCATGATTACCGGTGTGATAGTAATCGATTCTTAAAGTTTTATTCAGGAAAAAATCGTCAAAATTATTTTGAGCAGATAAAGAAAGCTGCAGCAATAAAATGATAGTTCCAGTTTTCATGTTAGTCAGCAAATATTATTTTATTTTTCTTGAACCGGGTTTAACCAGCTGAATTCCCTTTTTGCAGAGAGGGCATTCTTCCGGAGAAAAAGATACCGCATCAATCTTAACGGCGCTGAACTGAGGAAATCCGAAATTTACTTTAGCGTTGCTCCGATCAACAATAAAACCGACTCCTTCCACTACAGCGCCGCTTCCTTTTACAATTTCAATAACTTCAAAGACAGATCCGCCGGTTGTAACCACGTCTTCACAGACAAGAACTCTTTCCCCTTGCTCTAAAGAAAAACCCCGTCTTAGTGTTAATGCTTTATCTTCCCTTTCAGCGAAGATCGATCTTTTATTTAACTGCCGTGCAACTTCCTGCCCGACAATTATTCCGCCGATTGCGGGAGAAATAACAGTATCAATTCCATATGATTTAAAATGATCGGCAATATATCTGCAAATCATTTCGCAGTAATCGGGGTATTGCAAAACTTTGGCGCATTGGAAATAAACATTGCTGTGTCTTCCGCTTGTAAGCAAGAAATGCCCCTCCAGCAGAGCTCCTGTTTTACTGAAGATGTCAAGGATTTTTTGTTCATCCGAGTTCATCTAAAAATTCCTCCATTTCCTTAATGGCTTCATTATCTCCTATTTCTTTGGCTGCATTAATCCCCATCAAGTATAATTTTTTTGCTTCTTCAATCTCATTAAGATTTTCTTTGAGGCGGGCATACTGCATATAAGCCGGAACATATTTAGGATCATTTTTAATTAAGATCTTAAGAAACTCTTCCCCTTTATCTAGTTCTTTCCTTGAAATATATTCCAGAGCAATACCATAAATTACGAATGAGTCGGAGGGGTCTTTTTCATAGAATTGAAGAAGCGCTTCCAGGCGATCAGGCATTAATCAAGCCTTCAATTTTTTCGGCTAATTGAAAATCTTTGTCAGTAACTCCACCCTCACTATGAGTGGAAACCGTGATTTTAACTTTATTCCAGGAATGCAATAAAATATCGGGATGATGATTCATTTCATCGGCTGCCTTTCCGATCCTGTTAACAAAATCCAACGCAGCTTTAAAGTCTTTGAATTTAAATTCTTTTCCAATCTGGATATCTGTAAAACTCCAACCTTTTAATTCTTTTAATTTGTCATCAATTTCTTTTTTATTTAAGATATTCAAAGGCCCTCCGAAAAGTTTTTCAATCATTACAATATAAAAATAAAAAAAAGCGTATCAAAAATAATACGCTTTTAATCAATTTGGATATTTTTTGCAGATTTTATGCTTCGCTGGTATCTGTTTTTTCCTTTTCCTTATCGGGAATATCAATGGAACCTTCTTCAATAAAAGTCACTTCATCCATATTTTCGAAATGTTTAGCAACTATTTTTGCTCCTTCTTTAAAGGTTCCGCGCAGTATTTCTTCTGCCAGCGGGTCCTCAAGATATTTTTGGATAGCTCTTCTTAATGGTCTTGCACCGAATTTCGGATCAAATCCTTTTTCAACCAGGAAACTTTTAGCCGAATCATCAAGATCAAACTCCATTTTATTGTCATGTATATTCTTGAGAAGGTCCTTTATTTCGATATCGATGATTTTTATAATATCTTCCCTATCAAGGTTCCTGAATACAATAGTTTCATCAATCCTGTTTAAGAACTCAGGATTGAAAAGTTTCCTCATTGCTTCTTCAACAGTATTTTTCAGCGTAGAGTATTTATCTTCAGGTTTTTCGCTTCCGAATCCGTATGAGCCGATATTCTTTATATCTCTTGCCCCGATATTGGAAGTCATAATTATTATTGAATTCTTAAAATCGACTTTTCTTCCAAGACTATCGGTCAGAGCTCCATCATCAAGCACCTGGAGAAGGATTCCGAATATATCCGGATGAGCTTTTTCTATTTCATCGAACAGCACAACGGAATATGGTCTTCTTCTGACTTTTTCAGTAAGCTGACCTCCTTCTTCATAACCGACGTATCCCGGAGGTGCACCTACCAGTCTAGACAACGAGAATTTTTCCATGTACTCGCTCATATCTATTCTTACAAGAGCATTTTCTGAATCAAATAAATATTTTGCAAGAACTTTACATAATTCAGTTTTGCCGACACCTGTAGGACCTAAAAATACAAAGCTGCCTATAGGTCTATTCGGATTTTTCAATCCGGCTCTTGTTCTTCTGATAGCTTTAGTAAGTTTTGAAACCGCTTCATCCTGGCCAACAATATGAGCTTTTAACGCTTCCTCCATTTTCAGCAGCTTTTCAGATTCGGTTTGTGCAACACGGTTTACAGGAATTCCGGTCATCATTGCAACAACGGTAGCTATATCTTCTTCGGTAACGTCATGAAGAATATCTTTTGTTTTAGCTTCCCATTCTCTTTTAGCAAGCTCAAGATCCGATTGGAAATTTCTTTCCTTATCTCTCAGTCTGGCTGCTTCTTCATAATCCTGTCTTTTAACGACAGCCGTTTTTTCAAGACGAATTTTATTAATCTCTTCCTCAAGATCGAGAATTTCCTGCGGGACTTCGAAATTCCCCATATGAACTCTCGATCCCGCTTCATCAATAACGTCGATTGCTTTGTCGGGCAAATATCTGTCGGTGATGTAACGGTCGCTCAGCTTAACCGCCGAATCGACAGCTTCTTTGGTATAGCGGACATGATGATGCTCTTCGTATTTGAATTTAATATTATTCAATATCTGAATTGTTTCATCATAGCTCGGCGGTTCAATCATTACTTTTTGAAATCTTCTATCTAATGCACCGTCAGTTTCGATATATTTTCTGTATTCATCGAGAGTAGTTGCACCGATACATTGTATATCACCTCTAGCTAATGCGGGTTTAAACATATTGGAAGCATCAAGAGATCCCGAAGCACCGCCCGCACCTACAATTGTATGAAGCTCGTCTATGAAAAGAATTACATCGCTTGCTTTTTCAAGCTCGTTCATCAGAGCTTTCATTCTCTCTTCAAACTGTCCGCGGTATTTTGTACCTGCTACCAATCCGGCAAGATCCAAAGTAACCACTCTTTTATCCTGCAGAATTCTCGGAACTTTCTTCTGCATAATTCTTAATGCCAAACCCTCGGCAATTGCAGTTTTACCCACACCAGGTTCACCGATTAAAACAGGGTTATTTTTCTTCCGCCTGCTTAAAATCTGGGCGACTCTTTCAATTTCTTTTTCCCTTCCGACAACCGGATCAAGCTTATCTTCTCCTGCCAGCTTTGTTAAATCCCTTCCGAAATTATCAAGCACCGGTGTCTTTGTCCGTTCAACTTTTTTATCTGGTGCCGGGGTTCCGCTCGCTCCTTCTTTAGACCCTTTGCTGCTTAGCATAGAATTCAGCTCCGCGCGTGCATTATCATAAGTAACATTAAACTGATGTAAAATCTGTGTTGCAATATTGTCTTCATCTCTTAAAAGTGAAAGGAGAAGATGTTCCGTGCCGATTACATCAGCTTTATAAATTTTAGATTCTATTTGAGTAATTTTCAAAACTTTTTCTGCCTGCTTAGTAAGCGGAATATTACCGATGGTCAGGGTTCCTCCGGTTGTCCGGACTGTATCTTCAATTGCTTTTTTAAGCTTTACTAGATCACTCTCCAGGTTCCTTAGAATCCTAACTGCAACACCCTGTCCTTCTCTGATTATTCCTAGAAGCAAATGTTCAGTTCCTATATAATCATGCCCGAGTCTTAAAGCTTCTTCACGACTCAGCCTGATTACATCCTGAAGCCTATCGGAGAAATTTCCATCCATATAGTTTCCTTATTTCAATTAAAATTGTGATCTTTTGTTCCTATTGCAATATATATATTGATATATATTCAATCAAGTTAACGTAATTTCGCTAAATAAACCTTACAAAGATAATAAGAGAAGTATTTAAACTTCCTGACATAAAAACACTTTTGATTTGCAACAAACTTTTTCAATTTTAAGGAGAGGTTAGCAGTGTTTTGACTTTAATAAGTCAACTATTATACCATTACTTTTAATGTTATAATTTTATCGATTTTATGAGAAAAGCAGATTGAGAAGATTTTAATTTATTTTTTTTCGCCAAAATGTCTATTTTATCTGATAATTATTGTATTATAAAAGGACATTATTACAGAATTCTTAACTAAATTTGATAACAAAATCAGAAGGAATTCTTAGAATTAAAAATCGGAGTAAAATTTAATGGAAGCACTAACGGGGTTATCAATAGTTATTGTAATAGCAATCGTTTTTGTTCTAATAGTATTTTTATATTTTGTTCCATTGGGGTTATTTATAACTGCTTATTTCTCGGGTGTTAAATTGAAAATATTTAAAGACCTCATCGGAATGCGCCTGAGAAAAGTTCCCCCGGTAGTTATTGTTAGAGGAATGATTACCGCAACAAAAGCCGGAATAAAAATAGATCAATCAAAATTAGAAGCACACTATTTGGCAGGCGGAAATGTAGTGAAAGTAATTAATGCATTGGTTTCTGCCGATAAAGCAAACTTAGGATTGACTTTTGAAAGAGCTACTGCAATTGATCTTGCCGGAAGAGATGTGCTAGAAGCAGTAAAGATGTCGGTGATTCCAAAAGTAGTTGAAACTCCGATGGTTGCGGCAGTAGCAAAAGACGGCATTCAGCTGAAAGCAATTGCAAGAATAACTTTACGTGCTAATATTGAAAGACTTGTAGGAGGAGCCGGCGAAGCTACAGTACTTGCAAGAGTAGGAGAAGGAATTGTTTCCACAATCGGATCTAGCAATACACACAAAGAAGTACTTGAAAATCCGGATAAAATTTCCAAAAGTGTTTTATCAAAGGGACTCGATTCCGGTACTGCTTTTGAAATTCTATCAATAGATATTGCCGATGTTGATGTTGGTGAAAATATCGGTGCAAAGCTTCAAACAGATCAAGCAGAGGCAGATTTAAAGATAGCACGTGCAAAGGCTGAAGAAAGAAGGGCCGCTGCGGTTGCGGTAGAACAAGAAATGATTGCAGAGGTTGCCAAGCAGCGTGCAAAAGTTGTTGAAGCAGAAGCTGAAATTCCGAAAGCAATGGCTGAAGCTTTTAGAAGCGGACGTTTAGGTATAATGGATTATTATAATATGAAGAACATTCAATCGGATACAGAAATGAGAGAATCGATCGCAAAACCGGAAAAGAAGAAGGACCAGGAATAAATGGATGATTTTATTCAGATATTAATCTACTTGATAATCATAATCAGCTTTTTAAGCTCTATTTTTAAAAAGAAAGGAAAGGAACCTTCCCCGCCGCCGCAAAGGAAACCTGAATCCAGAATTCCGGATACTTATGAGACAGCTAAAACGAATGAAGATGAAACTGATATATTCAGAGAAATATCGGATCTGTTTAAAGCAGAACTGCCGCAGAAGCCGGAATCGGACAGAAGGAAAACTACTTTTGAGAAGAGATCGGAGATGGAAAGTACTTCAACTAGTTCCGAACATTCATCTGAGGAGTATAAAAGAACCGAAAGTGAGCATGTTTCTTATGAAAGGGAAAAATCTTCGATAGAGCATTCGCCAACTTATTCGGAGCACAATCTTGATTCAGGCTGGCATAAACCGACAGACTGGACTAAAAGGAAAAAACCTAAAATAGATGCATCGATTGAGAAGCGTGCGGACAGCTTCAAGAAGCTTCTTGAGAAAAAAAGCACGGGAACAAATATATATAATTTGAAGATCAGGGATACATTGAAAAATCCTCAGTCATTAAAGGAATATATTTTAATTTCTGAAATAATCGGCAGGCCTAAAGCTTTGAAGAAATGATTCAAAAAAAATATACCTTAAAAAGATTTAAGGAAACGGGCTTTGAAAAGAAAGAATTCGACGAAGCCCGTTTTGTTATTAATTATAAGAATGAATTAAACCCCGCACAGTTTGAAGCAGCTTCTGCGGTAGAGGGACCATATTTAATTATTGCCGGAGCAGGAACTGGAAAAACAAGGACTTTAGTTTACCGTGTTTCCAGACTGGTTGAAATCGGATACGATCCAAAATCAATTGTGCTGCTGACATTTACAAGGAAAGCAGCAAGTGAAATGATGAACCGTGCTGCGATTCTTCTAGATAACAGATGTTCCAAAATTCAAGGCGGTACATTTCATTCCTT
>Ga0105091_10001437_pt1 | contig 10435 bp, 8 predicted proteins | sample PPLLak1March2015_FD_87022 | JGI IMG/M metagenome (GOLD analysis project Ga0105091, IMG submission 87022) | Freshwater sediment microbial communities from Prairie Pothole Lake near Jamestown, North Dakota, USA - PPLs Lake P7 Core (1) Depth... | ecosystem: Environmental > Aquatic > Freshwater >... | reverse complement strand
TTAAATCGATGTCGATCATGTCTCCGGCTTTGAGCGCGCCAATCGGACCACCCGCAGCCGCTTCCGGGGAGACATGCCCGATGCAGGCCCCGCGCGTCCCACCGCTGACGCGACCATCGGTGATCAGCGCCACCTTGTCGCCCAGTCCCTGCCCCATAATGGCAGAGGTCGGCGAGAGCATCTCCTGCATCCCGGGTCCGCCTTTCGGCCCTTCGTAGCGGACGACGACCACGTCGCCAGCTTCGACTTCGCCCGCCAGGATGCCTTTCAACGCCTCGTCCTGTGATTCGTAAATGCGCGCTGGGCCGCTGAACTTCATCATCTCCGCGCTCACACCACCCACCTTGACGACCGCGCCCTTCGGAGCCAGGTTGCCGAACAGAATCGACAACCCGCCACGCTTCGAATGTGCATTTTCGTAGCGACGAATCACTTCGTCATCCTGGATATCATAACTTTGGATTGATTCCCCCAACGTCATACCGCTGACCGTCAGGCGGTCGAAGTGCAGCATCCCTGTGCTCCACTGGATTTCGTTCAAAATGGCCGGGATACCGCCCGCCCGGTGCACGTCTTCCATATGCCACTTGCCCGCCGGACTGACCTTGCAGATGTGCGGCACTTTGTCAGCTACGGTGTTGATGCGTTCTAGCGGATAGTCTACGCCCGCTTCGTTGGCCAGCGCCAGGGTGTGCAGCACGGTATTGGTCGAGCCGCCCATCGCCATGTCCAGCGCGAAGGCATCATCAATAGCCTCGGGTGTGACGATGTCGCGCGGTTTGATGTCCCGTTCGAGCAAGGTTAGCACCTGTGCGGCAGCTTTCTTCGCCAGCGCTTCACGTTCGGCGGTCTTGGCCAATGCCGAACCGTTGAAGGGCAGCGCCATGCCCAACACTTCCATCAGACAGTTCATCGAGTTGGCCGTGAACATCCCCGAACAAGAGCCACATGAAGGGCAGGCAAATTTTTCTAAAACGGATAATCGTCTTTCATCAATTTTCCCCGCTGAATAGGCACCAACACCCTCGAAGACCGAGATCAGGTCGATCGTCTCGCCCTCGGGCGTGCGTCCCGCTGCCATCGGTCCGCCGGAGACGAAAATGGTCGGGATATTGACCCGCATCGCCGCTAGCAGCATCCCCGGGACAATCTTGTCACAGTTCGGGATGCAGACCATGGCATCGAATCTGTGGGCCTCGATCATCGTCTCGACACAGTCAGCAATCAGTTCCCGCGAAGGGAGCGAGTACTTCATCCCCATATGTCCCATGGCGATACCGTCGTCCACGCCTATGGTGTTGAACTCGAACGGCACCCCGCCCGCGGCCCGCACCGCATCCTTGACCAGCTTGCCGAACTCCTGCAAATGGACATGCCCGGGCACGATATCTACATACGAATTGACTATCGCCACAAACGGCTTAGTAAAATCCTCGTCTTTCAACCCCGTGGCGCGCAGCAGCGCACGGTGCGGGGCTTTATCGTATCCTTTTTTCACGGTATCAGAACGCATAGCTCTCTCTTTACTCCCCGCTCCACGACGAAGGCGTGGGGAGGGGTCGGGGGTGGGGCAAAAAAACCGCCCGGTGTGATCGGGCGGCTCTTTTACTTCTTCCAGGTGTGCTTATCTTTATCAGTCACGATCCTGACCGGTCCAACCACAAGGGGTCGCTCCTTCGCAAGAAGGAGGACAATAATCAGGACAACGACAATGTCAATGGCTTGTATGAAATTCATTTCAACTTCCTTTCGTAACAAAAAAGCCGCCCGTGGTCGGGCGGCTTGTACTTCTTTTTGCAGGTGTGCTTATTTTGCTCTCACCGTTGCCATCCCAACCGTAAACTGGTCCTTAAGAATAAGGACCGAAATAATAACGATTAGGACGAGGGTGGAGAGAATGGTTTGCATGGCTTGTTTAAGGTATTTCGCCGATTATAGGCCATTTCGAGAATAAGTCAAGAGCAAAATGTTGCAATTTCGTATTGTTTACACAATCTTAACGCTAATAGCGTTTCTCGCCGCCGAATCTGCCGGCATCGTTACGATAAAATATCTTGTTTGGCGATGAAAAGATTTTGAGATCCAAAATTTCGAATAATCTTTTCGTATTTAAATTTCTTCACAAATAATCGACTTTATAAAACAGTTTTGCTATACTATTTGCCAGTGTAAGGAGAATTATGAAAATCACAGTCATCGGCGGCGGCTCGACTTATACCCCTGAACTGGTCAACGGTTTTCTAGCCAGAGTAAATCATCTGCCCTTAAAAGAACTCTGGTTAATGGACATCGACAAAGAGCGTCTCGATATTGTAGGCGGGTTCGCCCGCCGTATGGTCCAGGCTAAAGGCGAGCCGTTCAAAGTGGTGCTCTCCCTGGACCAGCGGGAAGCGATTGCCGGAGCGTCCTACGTTATCACGCAGTTGCGGGTTGGGATGATGCCTGCGCGGCGCGACGATGAGTACCTGGGCAGGCGTCACAACCTGATTGGGCAAGAGACCACAGGCGTGGGCGGGATGGCCAAGGCGCTGCGCACTGTTCCCGTCATTCTGGAGATTGCCAAGGATATTCGTGAAACCGCCCCGGACGCATTGCTGGCCAACTTCACGAACCCTGCCGGCCTGGTCACCGAGGCGCTCAACCGCCATGCCCTGGATGTCGCTGCGGTGGGCGTCTGCAACGTGGGCATCACCACCAAGATGAAAATCCTGGAAAACCTTGCGAAGGTTTTAGAACCTTCGCAAGGTTACATCTCCGATAATCGAGCCGTGCTGAAGACGCTCGGCCTCAACCATCTCACCTGGCATTACGGCTTCACCATCGACGGTGAAGAGATGTGGCCACAGATCTTCCCCGCCTTCGTCGAGAAGTTGAAACAAGAGCAAGACCCCGAGTGGGATATCCGCACGCTCGAGTCGCTCGGCATGATGCCCAATTATTATCTGCAATATTTCTATTACACCGGCAAAAAGCTCAAAGAGCAGGAGAAATGGCCGCCCTCCCGTGCCGAGGAAGTTATGGAGATCGAGAAAGATTTGCTGCGGCAGTATGCCGATCCCGCCTCGACCGAGCCTCCCGCCGACTTGATGAAACGGGGCGGCGCTTACTATTCGACATTAGCTACCCAACTGATCGACTCGCATTACAACGACCTCGGGCATATCCACATCGTCAACGTGCGTAACGATGGCGCAGTCAAGGATTGGCCTGCGGACTGGGTGCTGGAGATGCCTGCCAGAGTGGACCGTCAGGGCATCCACCCGCTTCCGGCAGACCCGTTGCCTGCCACCTGCTTCGGACTGATTGCCTCGATCAAAATGTATGAGATTCTCACAGTCCAGGCCGCGATACACGGTGACAGGAACGCCGCTTATCAAGCATTGCTGGCGCATCCGCTCGGGCCGAGTGCTGGTAAAGTGCAGGAAGTCTTGGACGATTTATTGGAGACGAATAAGCAGTGGCTGCCACAATTTTTCAAATAATCTTCCTCGCTGAGCGTAGGAACGAAGCGTAGCGAAATTCCGTAGTCGAAGCGCCCTTTCCCCTACAGGGACGATACGACTACGCTCTCTACATTCGCTCCGCTCAACGTGAAATTTAAAAGGATACCTATGCCCAACAACCCTATCATCCAAAAACTCGGCTATTCCGAATCTGACCGCCTTGTCATCACCCACGCTGACGATATCGGCATGTGCCAGGCGTCCATCCAGGCATATGAAGACCTGTTCGCTTTCGGGACGCTCAAATCGGGCGCGGTGATGGTGCCCTGTCCGTGGTTCCCTGCGGCAGCGGCAATGCAGAAGCGCAATCCTGTTTATGATCTGGGTGTGCATCTCGTCCTAACCAGCGAGTGGGACTTCTATCGCTGGCGTCCGTTGACGGCTACGATAACGGGATCCAGCTTAGTAGATAGTGAGGGCTTTTTTCCACGTAGCGATCCCGAGGTCCAGGAACGAGCCGACCCCGATGAGGCTTGGGCGGAGTTACTGGCCCAAGTTCAGCGGGCGTTGGAGTTCGGAATAGACGTCACCCATATCGACACACACATGGGAGCGATCGCTCATCCCAAGTTCATCCCGGCCTATATCCAATTGGCGACACAATTCCAAGTCCCAGCGCTTATTCCAAAAGGTGACGTCAAGATGTACAGGTCGTTCGGTATGGATGAAGAGACCGCGCAGTTTTTGGTCATGTTGACAGCCTCACTGGAAGATCAAGGCATCGTGCTGGTGGATTTTGCCACCGGGCTGCCGCTGGATGCCCCCGAAAGACAGTTTGAAGTGGCGAGGAAAATATTCGCTGAGTTGAAGCCCGGACTGACGCATTTCATCCTCCATCCGTCGACTGACACGCCCGAGCTACGAGCCATCACGCCCGATTGGGAGAGTCGCGTGGCGAATTACAACCTGTTCAAGAGCGATGCGTTCAAGAAATTCCTGGAAGAGCAAGACATCAAGCTGATCGGCTATCGTCAAATTAGAGATGCAATGCGCCAATAATCTCCCTCTCCCCTTCGGGGAGAGGGCAGGATGAGGGGTGAGTCACATCGTTTCGACCCTCACCCTTTCCCTCTCCCTACAAGGGAGAGGGAGATTTTAAAGGAGAAAACATGACCGTCTCCACATCCGAATTTTCCACCAGTCGCAAAACCCGTATCATGTATTCGCTCGTCAGCCTGGGCGTGGCGATGATATCCGAAGCGATTGCAGGTGTGATCGTCTTCTACAATGTGTAAACGAAGAAGGCAGCATGAAATATTTCCTCGGCATCGATGTTGGCTCCTCCAAAACCCACGCTCTGATTGCAGACGAAAGCGGCCGTTGCATCGGTTTCGGCAAGGCCTGGGGCGGCAACCATCAAGGTGTCGGCTACGACGGCCTGGCCGAGGTGCTACGGCAATCCTTCGATCAGGCGAGCCAGATGGCAAATATAAGCGCTGAAAAAATTACCGGTGGGGGCTTCGGCGTGGCAGGTTACGATTTCCCCTCAGATCGGAAAGCGCATCTCGAAGCCATCGCCAAACTTTGGCTGTCCTGCCCTGTGGACGTGGTCAACGACGGACTCAACGGCTTATTGGCAGGCACGACGCATGGCATCGGCGTCAATGTCACGGCTGGTTCGGGCGTCAATTGCTACGGACGGGGCCCAAACGGCGAGCAAGGCCGCATCGTCGGCAACGGCTCTTCCTTTGGGGAATTCGGCGGGGGAATCGAAATCGTCTGGAAAGGCTTGCATATGGTCAACTACGCCTGGATCAAGCGTATCCCACCGACTACCCTGACCGCCATCTACCTGGATGCCACCGGCGCAAAGGACGAGCTTGACCTGATGGAAGGTCTCTCCAATGATTACTACCACTTGTTCCCCTTCATTGCGGTCAAAATTTTCGAAGCTGCCAAGGCAGGTGACGCAGCCGCCTATGAAGTCATCCGCTGGTCGGGTGAAGAGCTGGGCTGGCTGGCCATGTCTGTTATCCGACAGATCGGCATGGAAAACACCGAAGTTGAAGTTGTGCAATCAGGCAGCGTATTCGATGGTGGAGCACTCATTAGCAATCCTATGTGCGATGTTATCTTGAAATACGCACCAAAAGCGAAAATCTTCCGTTTGGAAGCTCCGCCCGTGGTTGGCCCTATCCTGCTCGGTATGCAAATGGCGGGCGTGGACGGCTATCCCGTCCGCCAGATGCTCATCCAAACCGCCAAAGAACTGGTGCAGGAATAATAATCTGGAGGTTTTACGGGAAGTAGAATTCAAAGTGACAGTCCCCTCGGACTTCACGCTAGTCTGCGCTATTTTTCTTCAAGGGAATTGAAGCCGAGACCCAGGACCTCCTGCACGGGCGTAACAATCACAAATGCCTGCGGATCTTCCTTTGCTACAGCGGATTTCAAATTGTGGACCTCTGTCACGGTTAAAGCGCACATCAATACCGGGTGCTCCTCACCCGTATACATCCCTTTTCCTGATAAGGCTGTCACACCGCGTTTGAGATCGGTCAGAATACGATTCGATACGGCTTTCGCTTTATCGGTAACGATGAGCGCCATAAGCTGGCGTCTTTGGTGGCGCGGGTAAAGCCATCTGCGGATTCCTTGGGTTTTATCCATTCCAATGTGATGCTCATGTTCAGTTCCTTCACCAAAGCGAGGTAGTACCTCGCCCGTGGCCTGCGTCATGCTGACCGTTGCGATGGCGATGATGGCAAGGAAGGAGTGATAGATAATGCCAAGCACAGTCATGATCAGACCCGAGGCCGGACCAACGCTACTGCGCGCGATGAATTCACCGATGTTTAGTGCTGGCTCCGGGAAAAGCCAGATCTTGGCAACCCACGATACATAGAGGACAAGGAAGATCCAAAGATAGTTACGGCGCAGGCGGCGTCCGAAGGCTTCCCACATCGAAATTGGGAAGCTTGGAGAAAGCAAACTCTCAGCCAGACTTTCTGCCCATTCCGGAGAAGGATGGAATGGCGGCACGAGCATCGCAGAGTAGAAATCGGTTTCCATAAGGCGAACGCGGTAACTCCAGAGCTCATAGTAGCGATAGCGACGTGCCTCCATATAGAGAAACCAGGTCACCAACAACGTATTCAGGATGATGATGGCATGATGCATTTCGGGTTGGCTGAAAGCGATCGAGAGAGTCGCGCCGGTGACAACCACAGCCCAGTTGGTAGTAGTGTCAAGCCGCTGGCGCCATACATTCGCACGCTGCACCTCAGCGCGGAAGAAGTGCACCATCGCGGTAACGAACTCACCGGACTTCATGCGGTACCCGCGGTAGGTCCAAACGGGTTCTTCAAAACCATGCTCCCCGGTCTCACTCACTCGCGGAGAAGTAAAAGCCTCATTCATGTTGCCTCCCTGTAAAATTATTTGGGTAGCTTATAAGCATCCTTGACGGGTTTCAATGGCCGTGCCAGCCAGAAGGGCCTGCGGGTGCCATCGGGGCTGAATTTATCGGCGGGGCGAGTCAACCCCAGCCACTCGCGATATTTCTTCATCGAGAAATTCGTGTCGACAAACACATCGCCCGCGCGTTCATCGTTAGCGGCTTTGCGCACAGTCACTTTTTGCAGCCAGCAGTGTACGCCGCTGACGGGGTCGGGATGGACCGCATGGGTCAGGTTTTGCGTCACGCCCACTTCGCTCCACCAGATGCGGCTGGTATCCGGATCTCCGGATTCCCAGGCCGTTGCGCCGTGTAACACGCGCAGCTTGAATCCACCTTTTCCATCTTCTTCGAGTTTCACCAAATTCGACGCGCCGCGACTGACACCTGAAGTTTCATCAAAGCGGAATCGTCCCAGATGGTGGCTGATGGCGATAACGCCGGGCTTGATTCCTTCAGTGACCCACACGCTATCCACAAAATAACCGATCTCCGTATCTACGCGAGCGAGGTAGCCCGTCTCAACGCCGATGCGGTTTGCGTCATCGGGATTCATCCAGATTGGGTTCTTATGACTGATCTCATACAGCCATTTCGCGTTTGCCGAGCGCGTGTGGATCAACGTGGGCAAACGGAAGTTCGGGAGCAGGATCATCTCGCCTTTTTCGCGATTGATATTATCCGGATGAACGTGACTCTTCACCGACCAGGGGATGACATTTTCCTTTTCCGGCCAGCCCCAATCGTGGATGGTCTGGCTGAAGAACTCCAGTTTGCGACTGGGCGTATCAAACCCGACCCTGGCCTGCCCGTCGACCAACAAGCCGATGGCTGCCCCCGAAGCGTCCAGGTACCGGTCCTGCCCATCGAAGGCAAGAGCAGTTTCAGGCGGGGTGTGAAGCGGCTCTTCGTACGGAGAATAGTTCTCATGCTTGACTTCAAAAGCGCCGTATTTGCGCATATAGTCCAATGGCGTAAGTCCCTCTTTTGCCGCGGCTTCAGGGAGTCCGGGCACGGAGTTTTCGAAAATCCAACGATAGTATTCTTCAACGGTAATGATCTCGCCCTGGCGATAGGGCGACTCGAAATAACCCCGCACACCGAGTGAGCCGTCGGGGTCCATGTGCGCGGAAAGCTGGATCCAAAATTCATTTTCCTCCCAGACTTCGCCAGGGTTGGCCTGGTACGTGAAGTCGACTTTGATGCCCGCGCGTTCCATTGCCACGCGCCGAACGGGTTGCCGGAAACCAATCCATTGTCCGGAATGTGTTTCCTGGCTCATCAGATCGTGGCGCTCAGGACCGTGACCCATCGGCAACACGTAATCCGCGTACCACGCCGTTTCGTTCCAGGTAGGCGTGAGCGCAACGTAACATTTGATTTTGGATTCGTCCTGTAAAACCTTCATCCACATGAAACCATCTGGGTTGACCCACAGCGGGTTGTATACGCGGGTGAAATACACATCTAGATCGCCACGGCCTTCTTCGAGCATGTGCGGCAGAAGGAAGGACATTTCGTAGTGCGAGAGCGGCCATTCGATTGGATAGTGCAATTCGTTCCACGTTTCGGGAGCGGGCGCACCTTTGAACGGTTTGGGCACGAACTTGTTCCAGTTGGTCATGGAGGTGCCGCCGCGCGTGCCTACACTGCCAGTGAGCACGTTGAGGAAGAAGAGACAGCGCGAGACCTGCCATCCGCCCAGGTTGCCGACGCTGGCGCTGCGCCAGACATGCGTGGCAAGTTTGCCGTCGCAGTTGGCGACATATTTCGCGGCCTGAATGATGCGCTCGATGGGCACGTCGGATTCTTGGGCGGCGCGTTCGAAGGTATATTCACTGTACAGTGCTTTTAAGACAGCATCAAAAGTTTCGAAGGTAATTGGTAATTGGTGGTTCGTTATTGGAGACTGGAGACTGGGGATTAGAGGGCGGATGGCGTCCCATTCACTTGAGTCTGAGGATTGGACGAGTTGTAGAAACTCTTTCCAGTTCGTCCACTTGCGGACAAAATCCTTATCGTAAAGGTCGTTTTGAATAAGATGATTCGCAATAGCCAGAAGAATTGTATTCTCGCTGCCGGGCCAGGTGGGAAGCCACACGTCGCTCATGGAGGCGGTATTGCTGAGGCGCGGATCGAAGGTGATCAGTTTCGCGCCTTCGGTCTTGGCTTCCATGATGCGCTGCGCGTGGGGGTTGAAGTAGTGTCCCGTCTCAAGATGGCTTGAGATTAAAAGAATCGTGCGCGCGTTAGCATAATCTGGGCTGGGACGGTCCTGACCGGTCCAGAAGTTGTAACCCGCGCGCGAACTCGATGAACAAATGTTGGTGTGACTGTTGTGCCCGTCCACGCCCCAGGCCTGGATAACGCGGTTGGTGTAGCCGTCTTCGCCCGGGCGGCCAACGTGATAGACAATCCCATCGCGACGGCGAGAACGGCTCTCGCGCATTTTCTCCGCAATTTCAGACAAAGCCTGCTCCCAAGTGATACGTTCCCATTTGCCTTCGCCGCGTTTGCCCGTGCGTTTCAGCGGGTACAAAATCCGTTCTGGATCGTAGACCTGATTGTGCGTGGCGGGACCTTTGGCGCAGTTGCGCCCGCGGCTGCCAGGATGCGCGGGGTTGCCTTCGAATTTGCGGATTTCGTACGTGTCTTTGTCCACGTAGGCCAGCAAGCCGCAGCCTGCCTCACAATTGAAACAGATCGTCGGTACAAGAGTATAGCGCCGGGCTACGCGCTGCGGCCAAGCCTTGCCGTCCCATTCGACCCAGTCATCCCAGGTTTCAGGAGGCGGGTACTGGCTGATGCGCCCATCAGGATGGACAACTTCGGTCAGCTTGACAGGTTTGCGATCAGAGTTCGCGAATTGCGGGAGGGCGGTGCCTGCGGAGGTTTTAGGAGGAGTTTTGGTCATAGGCTTCTTTCTTGCGTAGAAGGCGCTCTCTAGCGCCGTTTTATGAACACACCGACGCTAGAGAGCGTCGAGTACGGATATTTACCCGGTTCATCCACCCATCCCGCACGGACAGGATTCATGTGGATGTAATTCAATTTCTCGTGCATAAATTTCTCGGTATAAATGGACTGCTCCCAAAATGAATCCTGCCAGACTTTCATTACTGCTCGTTTTGTTTCTTCGCCAGATTCCTGGAATTGGGCAACCCAATCGGTCCTGCCTTCCACTTCTGCCTGTCGGGCAATTCTTCCAGATGTGAACCGCTTGAAGTCGCGCATGAAATCTGAAACGATTGACGATTCGCCAGTTGGGTAAATCAAAAGATGCAAGTGGTCGAGCATGATTACATAGCCAAAAAGTTTGCACTTGAATTGGTAACGATAAAAATTCAAGCTGTCCAGAATCGGTATGATAAAAGAAGGGCTCGTGAAAATCCGCAGGCGGTTGTAAACATTTGTTGTGATGTAAAAGACAGAACCTTCCATGCGGATTCGAGGATACATTTTGTTCCTTTGTTATTATTGGCAGACGTTAGAGAACGTCTGCTACGCCACGTCATTTACGAATTCGGTATATGCT
>Ga0105091_10001432_pt1 | contig 10450 bp, 8 predicted proteins | sample PPLLak1March2015_FD_87022 | JGI IMG/M metagenome (GOLD analysis project Ga0105091, IMG submission 87022) | Freshwater sediment microbial communities from Prairie Pothole Lake near Jamestown, North Dakota, USA - PPLs Lake P7 Core (1) Depth... | ecosystem: Environmental > Aquatic > Freshwater >... | reverse complement strand
CCTAACTCAAAGTTCGGGCCTTCCATAACAGTGGAAACCGATGAAAAAACCGTAAGAAAAGTGCTTGATTCGAAGGAGCCCTTAAAGGAAGCCGTAAAAAGCATGAATGACGGCTCTTTAAAGGTGGAAACCGAAGGATACTTCCGAGGCACAGTGCTCTGGACTTTAAAAAAATTTTATAAATAAAAACAGCTTTTCCCGAGCCCGATAAAAAATTAATTTGAAATACCCCTTTCCTTTCCGGGAAAGGGCTCCAATTTTATTCTCCGAATTCCTGGTTTTGTTTTCAGAATAATTCCTGATTCGGTCTTTCGGAATTTTGTTACAGGTTAATGTTTGACAATCTCTCCAGGATACGTATACCTTCCTTTTTCCATTATCACGCCGATATTTATACTTGTATTGATACCGGTATGCACATCATCTCCCATAATCACTCCGAGTTTTCTCCTGCCCGAATCAAGAATCCTGCCTTTCATCATTACTTTTATGTTTTTCCCATCATGCCGGAGATTTGCAACCTTCGTACCCGCCCCAAAGTTGCAGCGCCGTCCGATAATGCTGTCTCCTGTATAACTCAGGTGACCCACATGGGTATTCTCCATGATAATCGTATTCTTTATTTCGACGGCATTTCCTACCCTGACATGGTTCCCGATTGCAGTGAAAGGGCGGATAAAACAGTTAGGCCCGATATCACAGTTCTCCCCCATTATCACAGGGCCTTCGATATAAGAACCGTTCCTGATAAGAGTGCCTTTTCCGATCACAACCTCCCCCTTTATGGTTGCATTCGGTTCCACGATCCCTTCGCATCTGCCCTTAAGGTCTTTCAGAAGGTATTCATTTGCTTTCAGGAGGTCCCAGGGATACCCTATATCTATCCATCTGCCCTGGAGGGGACTGTAGCCCACAGCCGATCCACTATCGATCAGCATCTGGAGTGAGTCCGTAATCTCGAATTCGTTTCTCACCGACGCCCGGGTTCTGTCAATAAAATCAAAAATGGATTCCCTGAAGAGATATATTCCGGCATTTGCAAGGTTAGTGGGAGGGTTTTTAGGTTTTTCTATTATCCTGATAACTTTATTATTCTCGGTCTCAAGCACTCCGAAATCTGACGGGTTTTCGACCTCTTTTACGCAAATGACAGCTTCCTCTGTCCTTGAAACCAGAGCTTTTAAGTCCTCCTGTCCTATGAGCATGTCCCCGTTGAGTACAAGGAAAGCCCCATTAACATACCCTTTTGCACAGCCTATAGCATTTGCAGTCCCTAATTGATCTTTCTGCCGTACGTACTCTATGCTTACTCCCCATTTGCTTCCGTCCCCGAAGTGCTCCCTTATCTGCTCTTCGAGATAACCGGTAATGAAGACAAAGCCTTCAATGCCTGCTTCTATAGCTGAATTAAGTATATGCTCAAGGATGGGCTTATTTGCAACCTGGAGCATTACTTTGGGACAGTCGGAAGTCAGAGGTTCCATCCTTGTGCCTTTGCCTGCCACAAGGACAACAGCTTTCATTTAAGCGCCTCCTTTACCATGTTTTCAGCCATCTCGAAAATCTCATCTACGTTTTCCCGGGCTTCAGCCGTGATCCTCACTTTTGCTTCCGTCCCCGAGGGGCGGACAAGTACCCATCCGTTGTCCATTTCAACGCGAATGCCGTCAATATCAAGGACTTTTCCCAGGGGCTCGAGTTTAACCTTTACTTTTTCCATAAACTCTGCTTTCTTCTCGTTTGCGCAGGGGATTGCTCCTCTTTTTGTGGCATATCTGGGTAGCTCTTCTCGAAGCTCGCTTAATTTTTTTTCCTTTACGATTTCGACAAGTCTTGCGGCTGCGTAAATCCCGTCCGGGCAGTAGGAAATCTTCGGGAAAATCCAGCTTCCTGACGGCTCGCCTCCGTAAATAGCACCGCACTGTTTTATGCCCTCTGCGACATAGACATCCCCCACTCTTGTCCTCACGATTTCCGAACCCTTAAGGGAATCGTCAACCATCATCGAAGTGTCCACAGGCACAACGACTGTACCTTTTCTGCCGTTACATTCAAAGCGCCCGAAAATTGCAAGCAGCTCGTCTCCCGAAACAAAATTGCCTTTCTCATCCACTGCCATCATTCGGTCTGCGTCACCGTCATGCGCGATTCCAAGATCGGCTCCGAAATCCACAACAGCTTTTTTGAGCATGGAAAGATTTTCATCGTTCGGCTCCGGGTTTCTCGCGGGGAAGTGGCCGTCAGGCTGGGCATTCAGGGTTATTACCTCACAGCCCAGTTCCTGAAGGAGATAAGGGCTAATTGTCCCTCCTGCTCCGCATCCGCAGTCCAGTACTACTTTCAGGCTGGAACTTCCGACGAGCTTTTTGATCATATTCATATGGGCCCGGATAGCATTTCCGTCTTCCTCGAATTTGCCTATCAGGTTCCAGGGAACCCTGGTAAAGTTCGCATCTTCAATGGCTTTTTCAATCTCGTCCTGCTGCGCCGAGTCAAAGGCCATGCCGTCAGGATTCCAGAGTTTGATCCCTACGTACTCAGACGGGTTGTGGGAGGCTGTAACCATCACGCCGCATTCGTATTCTCTGGCTGCATATGCCAGGGTTGGGGTAGTAACAAGGCCTATCTCTGTTACAGCACAGCCTGCCGCAGTCATTCCTGCAATCAGGGCATGTTCTATCATAGGGGCCGAAACTCTGGGGTCCCTCCCGATAACTGCAGTCTTTTTCCGGCTTCCCAATACAAGCCCTACATTAAGTGCAAGTTCGGGCGTGATTTCTTTGTTAGCTATCCCTCTTATTCCTGAAGATCCGAAGAGTTTCATATGTCCCACTCCGAAGTTTCCTGAAGTTTATTTCTTTAATTCTCTTGATTTTTTAGTTTTAAATTTTCAGTCTTTCCATTATTCCACGGTGACACTTTTTGCAAGATTGCGCGGTTTGTCAATCGAGCATCCCCGAGCAAGAGCAGTATAATAAGCAAGCAACTGGAGGACTACAACACTGAGCAGCGGAGAAAGCAGTTCGCTACTCTGAGGAATCGTAAGGACGACATCTGCATATTTTCCGATCTCGGTATCTTTGTTATCGGCCACTGCGATAACCGTCGCATCCCTGGCTTTTACTTCTTTTATATTACTCAGTACTTTATCATAGGTCTGCCCTCTTGTTGCAATGGTAACTACAGGAGTTCCTTTCTCGAGCAGGGCAATTGGCCCGTGCTTAAGCTCGCCTGCGGCAAAACCCTCAGCATGCAAGTATGAAATTTCTTTTAGCTTGAGAGCTCCTTCAAGGGCAATCGGATAGTTAAGGTGCCTGCCAAGGAAGAAATAACTCTTTGCGTGAGCGAAAACCTCTGCACATTCCTTTATTGTCTCTTTCTGGTTAAGGATCTGCTGAATCTGGCCCGGTACTTTTCTGAGATCCATGATGAACCCTTTAACATAATTCGGACTTAGCTTGCCTCTTGAGAGGGCAAACTTTACGGCAAGCAGATAAAGCAGTGTGAGCTGGGTACTGAAAGTCTTGGTCGCGGCAACTCCTATCTCAGGCCCTGCTATGGTATAGAGCACACTGTTAGCTTCTCTTGTAATGGTGCTTCCGACAACGTTTGTAATCGCAAGCGTAGGGCAGTTATAGGACATTACTTCCCTCACGGCTGCGAGGGTATCTGCAGTCTCTCCGGACTGGGTAATTGCAATGGCAAGAGTCCCGTCATTCATAACCGGGCTTCTGTACCTGTATTCCGAGCAAATATCTATATCGCAATGGATTCCTGCCAGCTGCTCAAAGAGGTACTTTCCAAGCAGCCCTGCGTGCCAGGAGGTTCCGCACGCCAGAATCTGAACTCTCGAAAGCTTTTTTATCTCATCCTCGCTCATATTAAGTTCTTTGAGAAATATGGTTCCTTCAAGCTCCGAGACCTTACCTGCAAGTGTGTTATGAATTGCACTCACCTGCTCGTGAATCTCTTTCAGCATGAAGTGTTCGTAACCGGCTTTTTCAGCAGCTTCAAAATCCCATTCGATCTTTTCTATCTTCTTTTCCCGGACTTTTCCTTCTCTATCAAAAATCTCTAAACTGGTAGGAGTCAAAACCGCGGTTTCAAAATCATTTACGAAAATGACATCTCTTGTATAATTCAAAAAAGCAGTTACATCCGATGCGGCAAAGTTCTCCCCTCTGCCAAGTCCTATAACAAGTGGACTGTCTTTCCGGGCAAGTACGAGTTTTCCCTGTTCGTCAGCACAGAGAATTGCAAGGGCATAAGAACCTTCAATCTCTTTTAGCGCCTTCCGGAGTCCTGTAAGGAGTTCACACTTTGCTTCTTTTCCATCGGGCTCCCCGTATATGTGTTTGTGCAGGAGATGTGCGATCACTTCTGTATCGGTTTCCGATTTAAACTCGTATCCTTCTGAAGTCAGCCGTTCTTTCAGTGCCATGTAGTTCTCTATGATTCCGTTATGCACAACTGAGATCTTACACGGATTTCCGGAATTATGCGGATGAGCATTTATCGTACTGGGACGCCCGTGGGTTGCCCAGCGGGTATGCCCTATTCCTATACTGCCACTTACTTTGTTCGGGACTGTGGCTTCAAGGTTTACAATTTTGCCTACCGATTTGTAAGTATCGACTCCGCTGCCCAGAATCGAAATCCCAGCAGAATCATATCCGCGGTACTCGAGTTTTTTGAGGGATTCTATAATGACAGATGCAGCAGAATTTTCCCCTGCATATCCTACGATTCCACACATTTTTTCACCTTCCTGGGATTAAAGAACCACCGAATGACGGGACAGGTCCTTGTATATGGTATTTCCAGATTCAACCTGGCAGTCAACAGCTATCGTTACTCCGGCCTTCACAAGTACGCTGTTCCCAATCCGGTTGTCATCTCCAAAGATAGTACCGAGTTTGGGGGCTCGATGAATGGTTCCGTTCATAATGATCGACAGGCCTTCTTTTTCCTCAACAAAGAAACCTGAACCAATTGTATTGTTGCTTCCGAATATGGAATTCGAGATCTGCCCGTGCGAGTATATCCTGCAGTCGTTCATTATTATACTATTCTGGATTTCGGTAAATGACCGGATCGATACATTGTCTCCTATTGTTGTGGAGGGCAGAATAACTACATTGGGGCCGATGTCACAATTCTCTCCTATGACAACAGGGCCTACAATGTAAGTTCCGGAACGAATCCTGGTATTCTTTCCAATTGCTACTTTTCCCCTGATGACAACGCCCTCTTCCACTTCTCCTTCAAGCTTGAAATTCCTTGCAGAATTTAAGACTATGGCATTTGCTTTCAATAAATCCCAGGCATGGACAGCATCAAGCCATTTTGATTCGGTAGGAACGGAAGTAATGATTTTCCCTTCATCAATCATAAGCTGGAGGGTATCGGTTATTGCATATTCCCCATTTTCGGATATCGGGGTCTTTTCGATGGTTTCAAAGACCTGCGGCGTAAAAACATAAATTCCCGTATTTACGATACGGCTCAGGTCTCCAGGCCTTTTCTCCAGGATCCTTGTAACTCTCTTCCTTTCTTTTAGAACCACGCCATAGCCTGCGGTCTCTTCCATTCTTACGGTCAGAAGGGTTGCATCCCCTTCATAGTTATTGAGAAGATCCGCTATGGTTTTAGGTTCCACAAGGTTGTCTCCATTGAGCACAAGAAATTCCGAGTCTTCGGAGCCGATTAAATTTTTTGCCTGCTCGATTGCATGTGCAGTACCAAGCTGGGCTTTCTGTTCGATGTACTTTATTTTTACTCCGAAATTCAGCCCGTCTTCAAAATAGTCCATTATGCGTTCTTTTTTATATCCGACAATCAATATAATATCAGTTATTCCATTTTTTTCAAGCGAATCTATTACATGCTCCAGAATAGGCCTGTTGGCGATAGGAAGCATTACTTTTGAACGAGTAAGAGTAAGAGGCCTGCAGCGCAGCCCTTCTCCTGCTGCGAGGATAATAGCTTTCATAGATTTAATGAACCTTTTTTAGAATTTATACATTACCTTTGAAAGTTTTAGATAAAATTCCATTGTCTAAATATATGTAGAGTGTTATACACGTATAAGGGACAGCTAACAATAAAAAAGAATCCCTCTATTATTACTAAATAAGTTCTCCATACAGGATAAACAACCTCCGGAACATAAATCTGAGAATTTTGAAGGAATTCCATCCAGATCTTAGCTTTTGCAACTATTTTATCTTTTTGAAAGTGCAGAAAAATATTTATTTTATAACTCAGATATGTATTTCCTGCTTTTTATGCCTTATGCTTCTTAAGGCTTGAGAGTCAGGGCATTTCTTGAAGCTTGACTTATATAAATATTTTCATCAGATATTACACATTTAATAAATAGTTACGGCTACTACCAGGAAACACTGGTGTAATTCTTAGAATTTTTTTGAGCACTCTATAGTTTTCTATAAAGCTACAAAACAAAGAAATTTAAATAGTATTAACGTGTCTATAAACAAACATTTTAAAATGAAAATTGTACTTCAAAAATAATTATGCTCTGGCAATGAAAATAATTGTATTTTGGCAATGAGAGAATTATACTTTGAGAATTACCGCGCAAGCTCAGGTTTACGGATTGTCAGGACACCGGTAATTTCTGGACGCCTGTTTACTCACTTATTTTTATTCTGCCGCAATTTCAATCGGCTCTGAAAGGAAATTTTTACGGCCAGCCCTGAGAGTTTGCATTCATACATTCGATTTCTCCCGCAAAGCCCTGTAAAAACACTGGGCTGCCATAACATGTTTAGACATTTGCTATTCTTTTGTTTCTCACGGTCTTTATAAAAAGTTGAAAAATAATAAGTTATAACTAGTATCGACAGTAAAATTTAGGCAATGCATCAAAAAGGCTATTAACTGGTCAAAGGGGTCAGGATTATTCCGGGGGGATTGAAATGAAGTTTCGTGCTATGGTATTTTTGCTGCTTGCAGCCTCGCTTTTGGTAGGCGGCTGTACGGAAAATGCTCCGAACGAACAAAATTCCACTCAGGCACAGGGAACAGTTGTAATCGGAACTAAACTCTTTCAGGAGTCCTATATTACCGCCCACATGATTTCGCTTTTGCTTGAAGAAGAAGGATACGAAACTGAGGTAAAAGAAAATCTTGGGGGCACGCTTGTAAATTACGAAGCCCTGAAAAAAGGGGATATTCAGTCCTATGTTGAGTACACAGGAACCATATACAGCCAGATTTTAAAAAAGCCGCCTCTTGAGGAGTGGGATCCTGCTGTAGTATACAATGAATCTGAACAGGGCATGCTTAACAGCGATGGGATTGTAGTTGCGGCTCGCCTGGGCTTTGAGGATGCCTATGCCATAGCTGTTGACAGAAACTGGGCTGAGGCTAACGGAATCTCCAGGATCAGTGATCTTGCTCCTTATGCGCCTGATCTGATAATGGGAACTGACCCCGAATTCGCCACAAGGGAAGACGGGCTTCCGCAGATCGCCCGGGTTTACGGATTCACGTTTAAAAGCTATAATTCTATGGCTCCAGGCATTATGTATGAAGCCTTCAAAAATAAAGAAGTCGATGCGATCAGTGCCTATACCACAGACACCCGCAATGACCTGTACGGGCTAAAGGTTCTCGAGGACGATAAGAACGCACTTCCTCCGTATGATGCGGTTATTCTTGTTTCCAGAGACTTTGCGCAGAAAAACCCGCAGGCTCTGGAAGCTCTGAAGCAGCTTGACGGCAGGATTGATCCGGAAACCATGAGGGGCCTTAATTCAGAATACGACATCGGCGGCAGGGAAGCAAGGGATATTGCTCACGATTTCCTGGTAAATGAAAGTTTGATTTCAGCCTGAGCTTTTCCGGCTGATATGGCGCCTGAATATGATATCCAGAAAGCTTTTTGAGCGAATTAAATTCCTCCGGCTTGAAAATGTCACAAAAAGGTATGGAGAAAACTTTGCCGTCAGAAACCTGAACCTTGAAATTCAGGGAGGAGAGGTCCTTATTCTTATAGGGAAAAGCGGTTCCGGAAAGACGACTGCCCTCAGAATGATGAACCGTTTGATAGAACCTGATTCTGGCAGCATCTCGATAAACGGGGTAGATATCAGTAAGTTTGACCCGATCCTGCTCAGACGGAACATCGGCTATGTGATCCAGAATATCGGGCTTCTTCCCCACCTGCGGGTTTCCGGGAATATAGGGCTCATACCGAAATTGGAAGGCTGGAAGGATGAAAGAATCCGCGAGGCGGTGCGGGATTTGCTAAACTTTGTTTCTCTCCCTCCGCAGATTTTTATGGACCGCTATCCTCACGAGCTGAGTGGAGGCCAGCAGCAAAGAGTCGGGCTTGCAAGAGCTATGGTCATGAATCCGCCTCTCTTTCTGATGGATGAACCCTTCGGGGCGCTTGACTCGCTCCTTCGGGCGCAGCTTCAGGATGAATTTTACAGGATCAAAAGGGAGCTTGGAAGGACCATTGTATTTGTCACGCATGATATCAACGAGGCTTTCAGGCTTGGTGACAGGATTGCGATCATAGATAACGCTGAAGTTGTCCAGGTGGGAACACCTCAGGAGTTAATTTTTTCTCCAGCCACCGAATTAGTTGCCGAGATTGTTGATTCAAAACGGAAGTACAGGCACATCGATGCTCTGAAAGTGAAGGATCTGGCACAGCCCCTTGATAAACGGTATATTCTTGATCCCTGCCTGTCTGCAGCATCGGCTCTTGACCATATGTCCGCGGAAGGGCTTGAAATCGCGCTTGTTTTTAAAAGCCCCGGAAGTGCGGGGCGTGTCGGTTTAAGCGATGTTATGAAAACGGCATCCTCGGGAAAAAGCCTTGAAGAAGCTTTAAAACCCCTGCCGTTATTTTCTCCTGAAACTTCACTTCTTGAGGCCCTTCTACGGCTCAAGGCCAACGGGGAATCTATGGGGCTTGTCCTTGAAGATGATAAGCCTGAGAAAGTTCTGTTTTCGGACAGGATTCTCCAGAATCTGGTTTAAGTCGATCTTAAGCCTTGAAAGGTGATCAATTGACAACCTGGAGCATTAATGAGATTTTTGCGGAAATCCTGCGAGTCTGGACTACTCAGTTGCTCACCCTTCGCACACTTGAGCATCTGTACATGTTTGCGGTTGCTCTTTTCTTCTCGGTTCTTGCCGGTGTGCTCATTGGGGTTTTGACCTACAGAAATCCGAGATTTGCAGACCCTATCTTTAACGGTTTGAATATCGTGGAGACCATTCCTGATGTTGCGCTCCTTGTGCTCCTGCTTCCGGTATTCGGAATCGGGAAGGGGCCAACAATTGTGGCATCCATTCTCTATTCTATTCTTCCGATTGCCAGGAATACCTATACCGGCCTTTCTAACGTGCCCGGGCAATATCTTGAAATCGCGGAAGCTATGGGGTTGACACGGCGGGAAATCCTGTTCGAAGTCCGTTTTCCTCTGTCTCTGCCTCTAATTGCAGGCGGCATCAGGATTGCAGTGGTATTTACAATGGGAGTTGTAACCCTCGGAGGGCTAATTGCTGCAGGCGGGCTTGGGGCAGCCCTTCAGAACGGAATCCAGCTCTACGATATGGGAACAATCCTGGTCACAGGCACCTGGGTAGGAATACTTGCGGTATTTCTTGACGGGGCTGCGGGTGCAATAGAACACATTCTTCAGGTGAGGTACGGAAAATGGTCTTAACAGCAGAGCTTTTGCAGGCTACGCTTGAGCATCTGGTTTTAACTTACACTGCACTTATCGCAGGAATTCTTGTTGCAATTCCACTAATATTCCTTTCCCTATACAGTGCAGGGTTAGCTTCGATAATAATGCGATTTTCAAACCTCTTCCAGGCAGTCCCCAGTTTTGCAGTTGTAGCTGTTGTTGTGCCTCTTATAGGAATCGGTTTTATGCCCGCAGTCATTGCCATAATGCTGAGGGTACTGCTTCCGATTATCAAAAATACTTATATCGGGCTTTTCAATGTAGATCCTGCACTTATCGAATCCTCAAAAGGTATCGGACTGACCGATTTCCAGATACTGAGAAACGTAAGGCTTCCAAATGCATATCCTGCTATATTTGCCGGAATAAAATTTGCCGCGATTCTCGCAAACAGTATTGCAGTCCTGACGGCCCTTATAGGAGGTGGAGGTCTCGGATCCATGATTTTTGAAGGGTTTACGAATTTTAATACGGCTAAAGTCCTCGCAGGAGTTCTGCCTGTCATAGGCATAGCGCTTTTCCTTGACTTTTCCTTTTCAAAGATAGAGCGATGGCTAACTCCGGAATATCTTCGAAAATGAATTTTTACACAAAGGACCTTTTTACATTTCTGAAGACGCAAATAATATTTTTAAAATTTATAAAGCTTTCATGTACTGGCACATCGTTTTTCATTTTTTCCATAAGCCTCGAATAGGCTCTTTGCGATGACGCTG
>Ga0105091_10001430_pt1 | contig 10456 bp, 12 predicted proteins | sample PPLLak1March2015_FD_87022 | JGI IMG/M metagenome (GOLD analysis project Ga0105091, IMG submission 87022) | Freshwater sediment microbial communities from Prairie Pothole Lake near Jamestown, North Dakota, USA - PPLs Lake P7 Core (1) Depth... | ecosystem: Environmental > Aquatic > Freshwater >... | reverse complement strand
TCTTCGGCGTAGGTCTCCTCGCAGGTGAGCGCGAGGCTCGGGCCGGCGATCGTCTGCGGCCCGCCCGTCTCGGCCGCGACGCTCCGCTCGACCTCGAGCGCGCGCGCCGGGCGCTCGGCGATCTTGCCGTTGACGAGCTGCACCGGAATCAGGATAGCGAGCGCGACGCCGGCGATGACGCCGGCGCGCGCGAGCAGGGGGAATCGCATGACGTCACCTCGTCGGCTCGACATGCGGCAACGTTAGCGCGCGATTGTGGCACCCACCGGGCGCCGAACGGGCGAAACCGGGAGCGGGAAGGATCCGGTCAGCGGCGCTTGCCCCGCGCCGGCGCGTGCCGGACGACGGCGTGCACGCGCCGCGGGAAGAACGCCCGCTTCGCCACGAACGGATAGCCGTACACCGGGTAGGCGGCATAGGCGTATCCGGGATAGTAGGCAGGGTAGGAGTATGCGGGATACGCCTGCGCGGGGGCCATCGCATCGCGCGCGCGCTGCTCGTACAACTCCCGCTCGAGCCGCTGGATGCGCGCCTCCAGCTCGAGCTGCCGTTGCTGCGCGACGAGCTCGGGCGAGATGCCGGGAACGGTGCTGACCCGCCCGCTGTCCGCGGCGATCTGCGTGACCTTCTTCACGCCCTCGGGCCTGATGCTGCTGTAGTTGATCACGCCCCGGTCGTCGACCCACCGGTAGATCTCGGCTTGGGCCGCGAGCGGAGCGGCGAGGGCAAGCGCGCAGACGAACGACGGGCCGATGCGCATGGCGCGCCCACGATCCCACCGCCGTGCGGCGGTGTCAACTCCCCGCGAGCTCGCGGCGCACGATCGCCGCGCCGTCGGCGAGCGCCTTCAGCTTGCCGAACGCGGCCGCGCGCGAGAGGTACTTCATGCCGCAATCCGGCGCCGCGATGAGCCGGTCGGGCGACAGGTGCTCGAGGCCGCGCCGGATCCGGCGTGCGACCTCCTCCGGCGTCTCGACCGTCGCATTCCCGAGATCGATCACGCCGAGGATGATGGTCTTGCCCGCGAGCGCCTTCAGCACGCCGAGGTCGAGCGTCGGCTGCGCGGCCTCGATCGAGATCTGCTCGGCGATCGAGTCGGCGAGCTGCGGCAGGAACGAGTACCCCGCGCCCGGTTTCTTGTCGCGCACGAGGTGCGCGTACCCGAAGCAGAGGTGCACCGCGGTCGTGCTCGGCACGCCTTCGAGCGCGCGGTTGATCGCGCGCACGCCGTAGCGCATCGCCGCGTCGGGAAACGCCTGCAGCCAGGGCTCGTCGAGCTGGATCACGTCCGCGCCCGCGGCCTTGAGGTCGCGCGCCTCCGCGTTGATCGCGGCGGCGTAATCCATCGCCAGCGCTTCGTCGTCCTTGTAGTACTCGTCCTTCGCCTGTCGCGTGAGCGTGAACGGGCCGGGCAGGGTGATCTTGATCGCACGATCCGTGTTCCGGCGCAGGAACTCGACGTCGCGGACTTCGACCGCGTGGCGCCGGCGGATGGGGCCGACCACGCGTGGGACGATCGTGGGATGCCCGGTCCGCCCGATGACCTGGCCCGGGTTGTCGATGTCGATGCCGTCGAGCGCGGTGGCGAGCCGGTTCGAGTAGCTCTCGCGCCGGATCTCGCCGTCCGAGATGATGTCGATGCCGGCGCGCTCCATGTCGCGGATCGCGACCAGCGTCGCGTCGTCCTGCGCCTGCTCGAGGAACGTCTCGGGGACACGCCACAGCTCGCGCATCCGCACCCGCGGGACCGATTGCGACTTGAGGGCGTCGCGGTCGACGAGCCAGTCGGGCTGCGGATAGCTTCCGACGACGGTGGTGCGCAGCAGCACCTCGTTCATTGCGCTTCTCCTCCGGGTTGCCGTTCCGCGCGAGCGTACCGCAGTTCCGCATCTGGACGCGTCGCGCCCGGCCTGTCACCATCGCGACGGACGGAGGAGAGGCAAGCGAGACAAGAATGACGGGCGGACGGTGGCTCGGCGCGGCGCTCGCCGCGCTCTCGATCCTGGTAGCCGGCACGCGCGACGGCGCGGCGCAGGCCTATCCGCAGCGACCGGTGCGGCTCGTCGTGCCGGCGCCCGCGGGCGGCCCGACCGACGTGCCCGCGCGGCTCGTCGCCGAGGGCCTGAGCAATCTCACCGGGCAGCGCTTCATGGTCGAGAACCGGGTCGGCGCCGGCGGCATCATCGCGGCGGAGTCGGTCGCGCGCGCCGAGCCCGACGGCTATACGCTCCTTTACGCGAACACTAGCGTGCTCGCGGTCAACCCCGCGCTCCAGCCGAAGCTGCCGTACGACCCCGCGACCGCGTTCGCGTCGATCGGGTTCGTCTCCAGCTCGCCGCAGCTCCTGATCGCCAACCCGAAGCTCCCGGTGAAGACGGTGCGCGAGCTGGTCGCGTACGCGAAGGCGAACCCCGGGAAGCTGAACTTCGCCTCCGGCGGCGTCGGCTCGCTGCCGCACCTCACCTACGAGCTGTTCCGGATGGAGTCGGGGATCGACGCGGTGCACGTTCCGTACGCCGGCGGCGGACCGGCGACCAACGCGCTCATGGCCGGCCAGGCCGACGTGCTGTTCGACCTCGTGCGCACGCGGGTGCGCAGCGGCGACGTGCGCGCGCTCGCGCTCACCGCGGAGGCGCGGGATCCGGACCTGCCGGACATCCCGACCATGGCGGAGAGCGGCTATCCTGCGATGACTTCGAGCTCGATCACCGGCGTCGTCGCGCCGGCGGGCACGCCGCGCGAGGTCATCACGATCCTCAACGTCCGGCTCAACGATCTCATCCGCTCGCCCGAGTTCGTGGCGCGGATGAAGTCGTTCGGCCTCGTGCCGCGCGGCGGGCCGCCCGAAGACCTGTCGGCATGGGTATCCGAGGCGCGGGAGAAATGGACGCGGGTCGTCCAGGCTTCCGGCGCGAAACCGAATTGAACGCGCTCTACCTCGCGCCGACCTCGCTCGTCGATGCCGCGCCGCTCGAGCTGATCGCGGCGGCCGCCGCGGCCGGCTACGACGGCGTCGGGCTGCGCCTCAACGCGTCCCCGGGCCTGCCGTTCCATCCGGTGCTGGGGAACGCGCCGCTCGTCCGCGACATCCGCCGCGCGCTGGACGACGCCGGCCTCGAGGTGCTCGACGTCTACAGCTTCTACCTGCAGCCGGCGACCGACGTCCGCGACTTCACGCCGGCGCTGGAGCTCGGTGCCGCGCTCGGCGCGAGGTACGTCCTGACGATGGGCGACGACCCGGAGTGGCCGCGCCTCGCCGACAACTTCGGCCGGTTCTGCGACGCGGCGGCGCGGTTCGGCCTCGCGTGCGCGGTCGAGTTCGCGGTCATGCGCCCGCTCGCCAGCCTCGCGCAGTCCGCGCGGCTGATCGCGGAGAGCGGGCGTTCGAACGCGGTCATCTGCCTCGATCCGCTCAACTTCGTCCGCGGCGGCGGCGTGCCGGCCGACGTGAAAGCGCTCGACCCGGGGCTCTTCCCCTACGCGCAGATCTCCGACGGCGTGCTCGGACCCGGCGAGCCCGATCCCGCGGCGCTCGGGCGGATGGGCCCCAACGAGCGCCGGCTGCTCGGCGAGGGTGTGGTGCCGGTCGCCGCGATCCTCGATGCGCTGCCGGAAGGCGTGCCGCTGAGCGTCGAGCTGCCGCCGGCGAAGGGCGCGCGACCGCCGGCGGCCGAGTGGGCCAGGGTGACGGCGGAGAACGTGCGCCGGTTTCTGGCGGGGTACGAGCGGGCCGGGGTGCGCCCGTGAACAAGCTCTTCCTCGCCCCCACCACGCTCCTCGACGCCGCGCCGCTCGAGTTTCTCGCGGTGGCGGCGGACGCCGGCTACGACGGCGTCGGCGTGCGGCTCTACCGCTCGCCGAACCTGCCGTTCCACCCGGTCGTCGGGAACGCCCCGCTGATCCGGGACATCGGACGCGCCCTCGCGGACGCGGGGCTCGCGGTGCTCGACATTTTCACCTTCTACCTCCAGCCGCCGACCGACGTGCGCGACTTCACGCCGGCGCTCGAGCTCGGAGCGGCGCTCGGCGCGAAATACGCGGTCGTGCAGGGCGACGATCCCGAGTGGTCGCGCCTCCGCGACAACTTCGCCGCGTTCTGCGACGACGCCGCGCGCTGCGGGCTCGGCGTCGCCGTGGAGTTCATGCCGGCGCGGCCGCTCGCCACGCTGGCGCTCGCGTTGCGGCTGCGGCGCGAGGCGGCGCGCCCCAACGTCTCGATCCTCGTCGACCCGCTGCACCTCGCGCGCTCCGGCGGCGCACCCGCGGATCTCGACGGCCTGGACCCGGGGCTCTTCCCCTACGCGCAGTTCTCCGACGGCATCCCGGCGACCGCGGAGCGGCGGATGCCGGGCGCAGGCGAGCTGCCCCTCGGCGCACTGCTCGACTCTTTGCCCGCGGGCCTGCCGCTCAGCGTCGAAGTCCCCGACACGCGCCGCGGCGACGTCCCGCCGCTCGAATGGGCGAAGACCGCCCTCGCGACCACCCGCAACTTCCTGGTGAATCGATGAAGACACGACCCCTCGGCAATTCGGCCCTGCAGGTTTCCGTGGCCGGGCTCGGCTGCAACAACTTCGGCGGCCGCATCGACCTCGAGGCCTCGCGCAAGGTGGTGCACAAGGCGCTCGACCTCGGCATCACGATGTTCGACACGGCGGACGGCTACGGCAACCGCGGCGGCTCGGAGAGCGCGCTCGGCGAGATCCTGGGCGCGCGCCGCAAGGACGTCGTGCTGGCCACCAAGTTCGGCGTGCAGATGGACGACGCCGGGCAGCTGAAGGGCGCGTCGCGCGCGTACATCCCGCGCGCGCTCGAGGCGAGCCTCAAGCGGCTGAAGACCGACTGGATCGACCTCTACCAGATCCACTGGCCCGACCCGAAGACGCCGATCGAGGAGACGCTGCGGGCGCTCGACGGCCTCGTCCGCCACGGCAAGGTGCGGTACATCGGCTGCTCGAACTTCGCCGCCTGGCAGATGGTCGAGGCGCAGTGGACGTCGCGCCATCACGGCCTCGCCGCCTTCGTCTCGTGCCAGAACGAGTACAGCCTGATCGTGCGCGACGCCGAGCGCGAGCTCGTGCCGGCGATGGAGGCGTACGGCCTCGGGCTGCTGCCCTACTTCCCGCTCGCGAGCGGGCTCCTGAGCGGCAAGTACAAACGTGGTGCGCCGATCGCGCAGGGCCTGCGCTTCGACCTCATGCCGCAGTTCCGGGACCGCTTCCTCACCGACGCGAACTTCGCGACGGTCGAGGCGCTCGAGGCCTTCGCCCGGGCGCGCGGCCGCACGCTGGTGGAGCTCGCCTTCGGCTGGCTCGCGTCGCGGCCGACGGTGGCGAGCGTCATAGCCGGCGCCACGCGGCCCGAGCAGGTCGAGGAGAACGCCGCGGCCGTCGAGCGGACCCTCGGCGCCGAGGACCTGGCCGCGCTCGAGCGGCTGGCGGGGCGGGCCTGATGGCCACGCTCGCGGCCGCGTTCGGCTCGTCGCACAGCGTGATGCTCACGGCGGCGCTCGACGACTGGCTGACCCGCTTCCGCGAGAGCGACCTGCGGATGCCGTACTACGACCACGACGGGAACCCGTGCACGTTCGCCGACGTGCTCGCCCGCGCGCCGGCCGACGCCGCCGACCGGATCACCCCCGGCGCGATCACCGACCGGTACGAAGCGGTCCAGGCGGCGATGACGCGCCTGCAAGCCGAGATCGCGTCCGCGCAGCTCGACGTGCTCGTCATCGTCGGCGACGACCAGCACGAGCTCTTCCACGACCAGCACATGCCGTCGATCGGCATCTACCACGGCGCGACGATCCGGAACGCGCCGCGGCGGCCGGTGGCGGCGGAGGACTGGTACCGCCGCGCGCAGATGGGCCGCCTCGAGGACGAGCGCGAAATGCACTACCCGTGCCACCACCCGCTCGCGCTCCATCTGATCGCGGGCCTGGTGGCGCGGGAGTTCGACGTCTCCGCCGTCGCCAGCCTCGCGGACGGGCAGTACGAGGGTCACGCCTACTCCTTCGTCCATCGCCGGTACCTGCAGGGCACCGGCCTGCCGATCGTCCCGATCTTCCTGAACACCTACAACCCGCCGAACCAGCCGCTGCCGCGCCGCTGCGTGCGGCTCGGCGCCGGGCTGCGGGAGCTCGTCGCCGGCTACCCGGGGGACCTTCGCGTCGGCCTCCTCGCGTCGGGCGGCCTGAGCCACTTCGTGGTCGAGGAGGAGATGGACCGCGCGGTGATCGACGCGCTGCGGCGCAAGGACGTCGAGTTCCTCGCGCGCCTCGATCCGCGGCGCCTGAAGGCGGGCAGCTCCGAGATCCGCAACTGGATCGTCGTCGCGGCGGCCGCGATCGATCTCGATCTCACGTGGATCTCCTACACGCCGGCGTACCGGACGGCCGCCCTGACCGGGACGGGGCTTGCTTTCGCGCGGTGGAGCTGAGCCCGTGACGCTCCCCGTCCGCGCCGACCACGTTGGGAGCCTGCAGCCCGCAGTACGAAGTCACCCCGGTCCGGGGGACCGCCAACTGAAGCAAAGGAGGGGAAAAGTCATGAACAGAGGTCTGTTGCTCGGTTTCGTCCTGCTTGCCGCGCTCGCCGTGCAGCCCGCGACCGCGCAGGACTGGCCCGCGAAACCGGTGCGATTCATCGCCGGCTCGACGCCGGGCAGCGTCGGCGACGTGGTCCTGCGCATCCTCGGCGAGCAGTTCCAGAAGCAGACCGGGCAGCCCTGGATCCTCGACTACCGACCGGGCGCGGGCGGCAGCATCGCCGCCGTCGCGACCGCGAAGTCCGCCCCCGACGGGTACACGTTCGGGCTGATCAACACCGGGACGCTGGCGATCTCGCCGTACGTCTTCGTGAAGCCGCCGTACGACGCGGCGAAGGACTTCACCTACGTGGCGCGGATGGTGCAGCTCAACACCGTGCTGTGGGTGCGCAAGGACTCGCCGTTCGCGTCGGTGAAGGACCTGGTCGAGTTCGCCAAGGCGAATCCGGGCAAGCTCAACTACGCCTCGACCGGTCCGGGCGCCGTGTCCCATCTTGGCGGCGTGCTGCTGGGCCTGCGGTCGGTAACTACGTCCGTCCACGTGCCCTACAAGTCCACCGCCGCGTCCTCGACCGCGGTACTGAGCGGCGAGGCGGACTTCGGCTTCGAGTCGCTCGCGACGGCGCTCGGCCACATCAAGGGCGGGACGGCGCGCGCGCTGGGCGTGGCCGGCGCGGCGCGCCTGACGATGCTCCCCGACGTCCCGACCCTCGAGGAGGCGGGCGTGCAGGGCGTGGTCCTCACCTCCTACTTCGGGGCGATCGCGCCGGCGGGTGTACCGCGGCCGGTCGTCGAGCGGATGGCGGCGGTGCTGAAGGAGGCGCTCGCGGACCCGGCGACGGTGAAGCGGCTCGAGGACCTCACCTTCGGCGCGGCGTGGTCGGGCCCCGACGACTTTCGCGCGCTCGCGGAAGCGGAGATCAGGCGGTGGGGACCGATCATCGAGAGCGCCGGCGTCCCCAGGCAGTAGGCGGAAAGTAAAACGGCCCGGGGTGTAACCCCGGGCCGCCGCGTTTCTTATAGGCGTGAAGCTTACAGCTTCTTCTTCGCCTTCTTCGCGGCTTTTTTCTTCGCAGCCATGAAAGACTCCTTATCGGAGAAACGCGCCACGTCAGCGCGCGCTTGCGATATAACATCTCTCGCGAAAAAAAACAATGCCCTAGCGTTTTTTCGTTGGTCCGGCGCTACGTGGACGAGGGGGCCACGTAGTCCAGCATCGGCGCTCTCAGGTCGTCCGGGATCGGCAAAGCGCGCAAGGTATCGAGCGAGATGAGCGCGACCTTGTGGCGGGCGAGGAATTTTTCCTCATCGCCTACCCGCCCGCGGATCCGGAACTCGATCGAGCTCGAGCCGAGCTTGCCGATCGCGAGCTCGAGCGAGAGCTGGTCGCCGAGATGGCAGGGGCGGAAGAACTCGCACCCGGTGTTCACGATCGGGAAGCCGAGCCGACGCACGATGTGCATCTCGTTGAAGGGCAGCCCCACCGCGTCGCGGAACCAGTCCTCGACGCAGCCGCTGATCATGTCGAAGAAGTTGACGAAGTAGACGATGCCCGCCGGGTCGCAGTGCGAGAAGCGGATCCGGCGCTCGGTCGTGAATACCTTGGCCATCGGCACTCCTGGCGGCAAATGACGGGGGATGGTACCGAATCGCCCCGGGCCCCGGCGCATCCCGCGGCCTGCGCCTGGCGCAGCCAGGCGACCCCGGCGGGTGCCGGACGGCACGCGCGAGGGCGCGTGGCGGTGCGAGGGCGGATAATGCCGGGACCATGCGCACACTCCACGTTCTGCTCGCAGCGCTGCCGGCCGCGCTGACGCTCGGCACCGCCGCACTCGCGGCCGACTTCGAGGTCGGCCAGATCTGGTCCGCGAAGGGACGGGAAAAGGATCCCGACCCCAAGCTGATCGTCCTGAGGATCGAACGCGGGGAAGCGGTCGGCGACGTCGTGTTCATCGCCATCGCCGGCGTGAAGGTCTGCCTGCCGAGCGGCCAGTGCGGCGACGTCTTCACCCCGCTCGCCATCTCGAAGCGGGCGCTCGACCGGAGCGTGAAGGAGCAGATCGGACACTCCGACCAGCTGCCCGATTTCGAGAAGGGCTACCAGTTCTGGAAGGACGGCCGGGCCAAGGGCGCCGCGGTGACGATCGACGTGCCGCTCGCCGATGCGCTCGACCAGATCGAAGGCGGATCGAAGATCCAGGTGAAGTGAGCCGGATCGTCGCGTAGGGCGGGGATCACATGCCTTCCGGCCCGCCGATCCAGGCGGTCGTTCGCGCGATCGAGGTCCTGCAGGCGCTCAACCGCCAGCCGGTGTCCACGATCGACGTGCTCCACCGGCAGACCGGCGTGCCGAAGCCGTCGCTCGTCCGGCTCCTGCAGACGCTCGCCGCGAAGGGGCTGGTGCGGCACGCGCCGCAGTACGGCGCCTACTACCTCACCTCCCTCGTCGGCACGCTGAGCTGCGGGTATCACAGCGAACCGCGCATCGTCGAGGCGGCGGCGCCGGTGGCCGACTCTCTCACGCGGCGGATCAAGTGGCCGCTCGCGGTCGCGGCGTTCGACGGCGACGCGATGGTCGTGCGCTACAGCACGATCCCGAGCTCGCCGCTGTCGCTGCTGCACTCGAGCATCAACATGCGGCTGAGCGTCGTCGCGCGCGCCCTCGGGCGCGCGTACCTCGCGTTCTGCCCGGCCGACGAGCAGGCGGTGATCCTGGCGGTCGTCCGCCAGTCGAAGCACCCCGAGGACGCGGCGGCGAAGCGCCCGCGCGAGGTGGCGAAGACCCTGGCCGAGGTGCGCCGCCGCGGCTACGCGGTGCGCGATCCGCAGGTCCGCCCGGTATCGAACACGCTCGCGGTCCCGCTGTACGAGGGCGAACGGGTCATCGGTTCGCTCGGGATGACCTGGTTCGCGTCGGTGATGTCGCCGGAGAAGGCGGTGAAGCAGTACCTCGGCGAGCTCATGGCCGCGGCGGCGGACATCGCGGCGCGGCTGGAAGCGCTCGGCGCGGGCCAGCGCGCCGCGGGGGCGGGCCCTCCGCGCTAGGCTGGCATCGGGTACTCGTCCGCGTTGCAGACGAGGCCCGGCTTCGTCGAGAAATCGACGCGCGGCGGCGCGAAAACATCGATCAGCCACCCCGGCCCGCCGATGTTCCGGCTCGTATGGACCACGTTCGGCGGGATGACCGTCACCGAAGGGCTGCCGATCTCGAGCTGCTCGTCCGCGCGCCAGGCGGTCATATCCGGCGTCCACGGGTAGCGGAGATGGTGGATGTAGGTCCCCTGGACCGCGAGCGACCCCTGCTCGAAGTCCGCGTGCGAGTGCGGGCTGAGCTTGGTCACGTCGCGCGCGGTCGCGCGCTTCGCGAGCACGTTGATCATCAGGTTCGTGCACCGGAAGATCCGCATGTTGCTGTCGGCCTTCGCGTAGTCGGCGAGCTTGTAGTGCCGCAGCCTGAATCCGCCGGGCGGATCGGGCCACGGCACGAGCGGGGCGACGTCGGGCGCGCCGGCCGCGTACGCCGAGGCGTTGGCCGCGCGCGCCGCGAGGTCCGCGGCGCGCGCCGAGAACACGCGCACGACCAGGCCGTCGCCGCGCGCGGTCACGGTGCTCGCACCCGGGGGGACGATCGTGAGGGTCTCGGGGCCGGCCTCGATCCGCTCGCTGCCGGCTTCGATCAGCGCGCCGATCTCCGGCAGCAGCACCGCCGACTCGTCGGGGTTGTCCGCCCGGCGCAGGCTCGCGCCCGCGCTTACCCGTGAAACGGCGATCACGAAGTTCGCGCCGCGCGTGAGCCAGGTGCGGGCGCCCGGGCCCTCCTCGAGCTGCGGCGGCGAATCGTAGTGGCTGGCGTGTGAGGCAGGTCGGGTCGGCAGGGCAGCCATGCTCAGGGTCTCCGGTCGGGGGTCTTCGC
>Ga0105091_10001427_pt1 | contig 10464 bp, 8 predicted proteins | sample PPLLak1March2015_FD_87022 | JGI IMG/M metagenome (GOLD analysis project Ga0105091, IMG submission 87022) | Freshwater sediment microbial communities from Prairie Pothole Lake near Jamestown, North Dakota, USA - PPLs Lake P7 Core (1) Depth... | ecosystem: Environmental > Aquatic > Freshwater >... | reverse complement strand
TTGATAGACGCAAATCATTGTTGCAGAATAGGATAGGGCTGACAAGCGGAGCAACTCTGCGGTGGACGGTGTGGACGGTTTGAACGAAGTGGACGAGTTTTACGAGGTGGACGAGCTTTGTCCACTTCGTCCATTTCGTCCACTGGCCGCGGGCAGCTCTTTACGTGTGGATCTCGATCAGATCGCGGTCCTGAAGCTCGTGATGGCGCTCGACCATCAGGCCCTCGTACGTGCCTTCGCGCCAGAGCCTGGCGAACTTGAGGTTGGAGGCGAGGTCCTTGTGGACGGCCTGGGCGGCGTCCAAGACCGTCGCACCCCTCTTCAAGACAAATGGGGTCGCATTGTCTTCGGCTTTCTTGCCCGGGGCCTTCGTATAGACCCGCACGATCTCCAGAAGATGGAAAATATCGGCCTGCATCTTTCGCGCATCCGTCGGGCTCAGGGCAGAGAACGGGATCGGTCGGAAGCGGTCCTGGTACAGTTCGGCCCACACCTGGAAGTTGTCGAGCCCGGAAGGCGTATCGGATTTGTTTCCGAGAACGACGACTTTCGGTCTCGACTCGGTGTCGAGGGGAATCTGTTTCTCGGCAAAGAGGTGGAGGATGTACTCCGTTTGGTCCAGCAGCTCCGGATCGTTCACATCAAAGACGAGCACGGCCGCATCCGCCTGCTTGATCATCGCCAGCTGCCACGGTTCGAGGATCTCCGGGGCAAGTGGCGGGGTGTCAACGATCTGAATCTGAACATCCTCAAAACGCATCATTGCTGGTTGAGGGCTACGAGTCGTGAAGGGATAGTCCGCGACGAGTGCGGGAACGGCAGTGAGACTCACGACGAGTTGCGACTTACCGGAGTTGGGGGGGCCGCAAACGACAACTTGGCCGGCTCCTTCTCGTTCGACGTACCAAGAGGGCCGCTGGGAAGGCGTTGATTTCTTCTTTTGAGCCTCCTTTTTCAGCTCAGACATTCGGCGCTTCAGGTCTGCCTGCATCTTCTCCGTCCCCTTATGCTTGGGGATGGTTCTCATCATTTCTTCAAGCGCCTGGATTTTGTCTGCCGTCGTGACTGCGCTTTTGAACTTCTCTTCAGCGTCAAGATACTGGGGGGTGAGATTGGCCGGCACGCCCTCATTATAGGACAGATAGGAGCATTCGATGCGGGAACAGGAGAACCTTGAACGCGAGCGGTCCCGGCGCGCATACGCGGTAAACGATGAAAAGGTCGCGGCCGCTATTGAGGAGTTGCTACAGGAGCTCCGGCCCTACTCCAATGCCGATATCCTTCGCGACATCTTTATCACGGCCGTGAAAATGGCAAAAGACGGGGCCGACCGGGGCGACGCGAAGATCATTCGGACAGCGATGAAGGAACTGCGTTACGCCTTCCGGGTGTTTGCCGCCTACCGCGACTATCCGAAAGTCAGCATTTTCGGCTCGGCCCGTGTTCTCGAGGGCCAGCCGGAGTTTGAGGTCGCCCGCGAGTTTGGAGCGAAAATGGCCGAGGCCGGATACCTGGTTGTCACGGGGGCGGGGCCGGGCATCATGGCCGCCGGACACCTGGGGGCCGGCCAGGCAAAGAGTTTCGGACTGAACATCCGGCTCCCGTTTGAACAACTCCCGAACCCGACGATCAACGGCGATCGAAAGCTGCTCAATTTTAGATACTTCTTCACCCGCAAGTTGTTCTTTGTCAAGGAATCAGAGGCCATTGTCCTCATGCCCGGCGGATTCGGAACCTTGGATGAGGGATTCGAGGTGCTGACACTAGTTCAGACAGGCAAGAGCGAAATCAAGCCTGTGGTGATGCTCGATGTCCCGGGCGGCTCCTACTGGAAGGACTGGTTTGCGTTTATCGAAAAACAAATGCTCCGGCGGGGGTTTATCTCACCCGAAGACCGGGCGCTCTTCTGTCTGACGGACAATGTGGATAAGGCGGTTTCTGAAATTCAGACGTTCTACCGTTTCTACCATTCGGCGCGGTTTGTCGATCACCGGCGCAAGCTCGTTTTGCGGCTGAAACAGCCGCCCGATCCCCGGCTGCTGGGCGCCCTCAACGAGAAGTTCCACGACATCGTAGTTGAGGGAAAAATCGAGCTCGCAGAACCTTTCCCCGAGGAAAGGGACGAGCCGAAGCTCTTGAAATTGCCCCGCCTGGCGTTCGCCTTTGACCAGCGCCAGTACGCCCGGCTGCGCCAGTTGATCGATACGGTCAACCGGTTTGGGTAACAAAGGTTCAAAGGTTCAAAGGTTAGAAGGTTCAAAGGTTCAAAGGTTAGAACGTTCAAGCTCTGAACCTCTAAACCTCTGAACCTCTGAACCTCTGAACCTCTAAACCTCTGAACCTCTGAACCTCTAAAACCTCTAAACCTAATACAAGAACATCGGCTTCCCGAAGACGTTGCCCACCTTGGGGCGGTAATTGAGGCAATCGTAGAAGGTCTCGATGTCGACGCGTTTGATGCCCTCGGAAACGATGCAAACGTTCTCGTGCCCGTACCGGCCTTCCTTCAGGACGACGAGACGCCCGGCCTGACCCTGCTGAACCAGGTCGACTGCCAGCGTTCCGAAATTGATCGCGACCATCCGATCCAGTGAATCCGGCGGGCCGCTGCGCATCATGTACGCGAGCTGCTGATAGATAACGCCAAGGCCGGTTCTTCTTTTGATCTCTTCCGCTGTGATCGCGCCTATCCCGCCGGCTCTCCTGTAAGCGTAAGGATCGCCTTCCGGGCGTTCCAGAGCCCCCTCGGTCATTCGAGCGCCTTCCGAGATCGTCATGATCGCGTATTGACTGGGACTCTTCTTTCGATCGTCGGCAAGCAAGCGCGCCAGCCGGTCCGGGTCGAAGGGAACCTCCGTGATGACGGCCCGGTCTACTCCGGAAAGGTACGCCGAGATCAGGCAAGTTTCGCCCGAGTTTCTTCCAAACAGTTCGACGATACCTATCCGCTCATGCGATCCGATTGCGCTCCGAAGTTGGGTGATGAACTCGACACTCCGGCTGACGGCAGTCGAATAGCCGATGCAGTAATCGGTGCCGAAAACGTCGTTGTCCATGGTTTGAGGAACGGCCACAACCGGAACGCCTTCCCGGTGCATCCGTAGCGCGTAGTCCAGGGTCTCATCGCCTCCGATCGGGATCAAAACGTCGATCTTGAGAAGGCCGATGACCTTCAGAATGTGAGACGTCAGGTCGACAAAAGGCCCGGCCTCCTGGCATGCGGCTTTCAAGAAGAGCGGAACGTCCGAGATTGGCAGTTGAGCCGGATTGATGCGGGAACTGTGCAGGAAGGTTCCGCCGCTTCGGTCGATCGTACGTACCACTTCAACATTGAGGGGAAGGACGCAGCTGTTGGCAGATTCCGGATCATCCGGATTGTACTGCAGCAAGCCGCCCCATCCTCTCCGTATGCCGATAACCCGGTCTCCGTGCTCAATCGCTCGTAACGCCACAGCCTTAATGCACGGATTGAGGCCGGGAACATCTCCCCCACCTGTGAGAATGCCTATGGTTTTTGCCATGGCTCGGTATTGTAGGGCAAAGCGGAGCAGGGGAGAAGTGGCAGAGGGGCAAAGGGAAGAAAGGAAATCGCGCTAGAGAGCCGCGCACGGAGCGGAGGGCTGCGGAGCGTTTTCTGCGAAACAGCCTGGAGCGCAGTAAGCGGGCAACCCATGGTGCCGTTATGGTTCGATGGGTTGCCCGCTTACTGCGCTCCGCTCCGTGCGCGGCTCTCTAGCGCGATTTCCTTTCTTCCCCTCCTTCCCCTCGCCCTTCCTCTTGTTGATTGCGTTTATTTTCCTTACCTTGGAAGAAATGCCGTGGGAAATCGCATTCGTTTTTGCCCTCCTGGTTGCCGTCGTCGTTCTGTTCGTCTTCGAGTGGCTTTCAGTCGATGTGATCACGCTGCTCATGTTGTTTGCGCTTGTGATCGTCGGGATCCTCTCCCCCGCGGACGCCTTTGCCGGCTTTTCCAGTGAGATCATCATCATCCTGGCCTCGGTCTTCGTTCTTTCCGGCGCGTTCTTAGAGACGGGGGTGATGGACGGGCTGGGAGACCTGATCTGGAGGACGTCGGGCAGCAACCGGAATCGCGTTCTTTTGATCGTCATGCTGCTCACCTGCGGCACGTCCGCCTTCATGAATAATACGACGACCACGGCGGTCTTCTTGCCCGCCGTCCTGGCCGTTTGCCGAAAGAGTCGCATAAACCCAAGCAAGATCCTCATCCCTCTCGCCTTTGCCTCTATCCTGGGCGGTACCTGCACGCTAGTTGGTACCTCTACCAACGTGGCGGCGAGCGGCTTCTTGCTGAGATCTCGCCTTCCGGGCTTTTCGTTGTTTGAGTTCCTGCCCGTCGGGCTGACCATGTGCCTCGTGGGTATGGCTTACATGGTCCTCATTGGTCAAAGGCTTCTGCCAAGCATCAAGGAAGCGAGTCTGACGGACGAGTACGAGGTCCGGAAATACCTCTCGGAGATCGTGATTACCCAGGACTCGGAGCTGGCCGGCAAGCCGCTGCGGGACTCGGGTCTCGCCGAAAAGGGGATAACCGTCCTGGAAGTCGTCAGGCGTAAGCAGAAGATCTATGCCGAATCGAACACGCTTCTCGCGGAAGGGGATGTCCTGATCGTCAACGCACCCCGTCAAAGCCTTCTCTGGGTGAAAGATATCCCGGGGCTCGAGATCAAAGCCGATGTGAAGTTGGGTGACAAGGATCTCATTACCACGACACTTAAAATCGTAGAAGCGATTGTGATGCCCCAGTCCGCTCTCATCGGGCGAACCATAAAGGAACTGGACTTCCGTCATCGTTTTGGTGTCACCGCCATGGCTATTTACAGGAAAGGCCACGGAGTTGCGGACAAACTCGGCACGATCCCGCTCCGCGTGGGCGATGTGCTGCTCCTGCAGGGCAGGGTCGATCAGTTCGACGTTTTGGTCGGGAATCCGGACCTGTGGGCGCTGGAGGAAATGCACCATGTTCCGTTCCGCAAGCGGAAAGGCATTTACGCCATCCTGGCACTGGCCTTCGCGGTCGTGGTTGGGGGACTCGAAATCCTGCCCCTTTCCGTCTCTTTCCTTGGCGCCGCTTTGGTTGTGATCTTGACGAAGTGCATTACCACCGAGGAAGCGTACGATTTCATTGACTGGCGCCTGCTGATTCTGATCGGGGGTATGACTTCGTTCGGTTTCGCAATGGACACAACCGGAGCCGCTCAGTACGCCGCCGCGTTCATCGTCACCTGGCTGTCCCCTTGGGGTCTCTACCCGATCATGTTGGGGTTCGTTCTGTTGACAATTGCTTTGACTCAACCCATGTCAAATGCCTCGGCTGCGCTCGTCGTGCTGCCGGTTGCCATTAGCACGGCCACCCGGCTGCACGTCGAACCGCGGACCTTCGCGATTCTTGTGACGCTGGCGGCCTCGCTCTCATTCATCACCCCGCTGGAGCCTTCCTGCCTGCTGGTCTACGGGCCGGGCAAGTACCGCTTCCGTGATTATGTCGTGGTCGGATTGCCGCTCACAGCCATCGCAGTGGTTGTCCTGTTGTTCCTCGTCCCACGGTTGTGGCCGCTGTGAGGGGGAGCAGGTCTTTATGGAGTGCGGCGGCAGAAGGAGTCCGATGTTGTACCAGGACTCCTGGCGACGCCGCTTTGGTATGCGCAAAATCTTGCCTAATATCGGTGCTGCTGTTCCCCAGCGTTACTGCACATACCAAAGCGGTGTCTCCAGGAGTCCATTTACTACATCGGACTCCTTCTGCCGCCGCACTCCAAAAAGATTGCCCCTGGCTCTGCCCCGCTGGTAGTATCCGCTTGAACCCTATGATCAAAACGCAAATTTTGAACGCCATGCTGGTGGGTGTTGTTATTCTGATCCTGGCTCCAATCCTCATGGCGGACAATCTCGACGAATTCATGCCCGTGCGCGGGTTCTGTATCGCCGCGCCGCGGGCCAAAGATCTGGACCCTTTCATCGCGTTCATCAAGGATGAACTTGTGCCACGCCGCATCAACACGCTCATCCTTCGGGTCGATTACAACTTTCAATTTGAGAGTCATCCCGAGCTCCGTGATGCCGATGCACTCTCGAAGGGGCAGGTGAAACAGCTCGTCGAAACCTGCCGTGCCAACGGAATCAGGGTCATTCCGCAGATCAACCTGCTCGGGCATCAGTCGTGGGCCTCGACCGTCGGCAATTTGCTCCGGGTGTACCCGGATTTCGACGAAACTCCCCACGTGAAAATGCCTGAGAAGTACCAGTGGCCTAATCCAGACGGGCTCTACTGCAAGAGCTATTGTCCGCTGCATCCAAAAGTCCACGACGTCGTTTTTGCTCTCATGGATGAGATCTGTGACGTGTTCGAGGCCGATGCCTTTCACGCGGGAATGGACGAGGTCTTCTATATTGGTGACGACAAGTGCCCGAGGTGTTCCGGCCGGGACAAGGCCGAGCTGTTTGCCGGGGAGGTCCGCACTCTGCGCGATCAGCTTGCCAAAAAGGGCCGGGCCCTTTGGATTTGGGGGGACCGGCTTCTGGACGGCAAGACGACCGGACTGGGTGTCTGGGAAGCCAGCTTTAACAACACGCACCGCGCCATCGATATGATCCCGAAGGACGTGATGATCTGCGACTGGCATTACGAGCGACCCGACCAGACGGCGGTCTATTTCGCCATGAAGGGATTCAAGGTGGTCACCTGTCCATTTAGAAACCCCAAAGTGGCAGTGACGCAGGTGCAGGACATCGCGAAGTTCCGTGCGAATTCCACGCCTGCCATGAAAGAACGGTTCCAGGGGATGGTTCAGACCGTGTGGTCAGACGCCGGTCAGTTCCTCCAAAGGGATTACAAAGGCGCCGATTCGGACCTCACGAAGACGACACCGTGGAACTGCTTTAGGCTGATGGCTCAGGAAATCCTGAAATTGAGCCAACTGGACTAGTCCATAGTGTGTTTGGAAAAAGCCATGATTCAGACCACGATTGAGAAAATCACGTACCAGGGTTGGCCGGATTGCTACCGAGTATCGAACGGCCTGATTGAATTCATTGCAACGTCGCAGGTAGGACCCAGGATCATAAGCGTCTCGTTCCAAGGCGGCAGGAATCTTTTTCATCTCTATCCGGATACTGCGGGAAAGGTTGGTGGAGAAACGTGGAACATTTTCGGCGGCCATCGCCTCTGGCATTCTCCTGAGGAGAAGGTCCGGACTTACGAGACGGACAACTGCCCGATCGAGGTGGAGGAGATCAGCAACGGCCTGTTCCTGGGCCAGCAGGTAGAACCGCTGTCGCGTGTGCGAAAAATGATCGAGATCAGCCTGCAGCCCTCGCGCGCGCAGGTCCATGTCGTCCACCGTTTGAAAAACCAGGGAGTGTGGCCCATCGAGATGGCAGCCTGGGCGCTCAGCGTTATGGAGCAGGGCGGCTTTGCCATTGTGCCCTTGCCGATGCGGTTTCATGCGGATTACCTGCTCCCGAATCGCAGCCTCACCCTGTGGCCGTACACCGACCTTCGGGACGACCGCCTGCTCCTCGGGAAAGATTTCGTCCTGATGCGCCAGTTGGAAGGACGCGATCCGTCCAAGATCGGGGTCTACTCCGATGAAGACTGGGCTGCCTACTACCTGAAACCCTACCTTTTCGTGAAGCGTTTTTCTTTCGTTCCCGAATCGCGTTACCCGGATTTCGACTGTTCCGTTGAAGCGTATACGAACACGGACATGCTCGAGTTGGAGACGTTGAGTCCCCTGCAGGTTGTTGCGCCGGGGAGCGAGCTTGTTCATGAGGAGCGGTGGGACCTGTACGACAATATCGAGCTCGATTTTACGGAGGAGTCCGTGCGGGCGGTCGTGTTGCCCCTGGTCAGGTGAAAAGGGTCGGTAGGTTGGTCCACGAATTTACACGAATTAAACGAATTGGCGCTAATTTGGCCGTGCTAATTCGTGGTAATTCGTATAATTCGTGTAAATTCGTGGATAAGCTTTAGAGACTCAATTTAGCCCCAATGAGAATAACCATGGAGCGCTTCCGAGAACTTGTCGCAGAAGCGCTTGACCGCTTTCCCGCCGAATTCGCGCAATACCTCGACAACGTTGAAGTCGTGGTGGAGGACCTGCCGGCTCCCGAAGTCCAACGCCAGTTCGAGCGCTCCCCGGGCCATTTGCTGCTCGGTCTCTACCATGGAGTGCCTCTCACCGACCGTTCGGTCCTTTCCATCCACATGCCCGATATCATCTATCTCTATAAGCGAAACATTGAGGCCGTCTGCAGGAGCGAGGCGGAAATTCGCAGGCAAATCCGGGACACCGTCCTGCACGAGATTGGGCATCATTTTGGGATGGATGAAGACCAGCTAAGAGGAATCTGAGCTGGGAGCGCAGGCATCCTGCCTGCCCGTGGCGTTACGGCACTTCGATAGTGCGACCGTCATGAGCAGGCAGGATGCCTGCGCTCCCAGGGGAATTTAGCCCTGTTGATACTATCAAAGTGGAAGAGCATCCTATTTCTTAGGGATAGAAATACAGTCCATTCCCTTAGCAACAATGAAAGAAACCAAGGAACTCAACGCCGAGGCTGAAGAGCAGATTCAGCCTAAAAAGCCGACGCGCCGGCGTAAGCCGCGGTCGGAAAAACAGGTGGTCGATGACCTTTCGCTGCTTCTCGAAGTCCTGCCTCCCCGAGTTCGTGAGGCGCTTCGGAGGGAGCCGGAAATCGAGAACCTGGTTGAAGTCGTGATGGATCTGGGCCGGGTTGCGGATGCCAGGTTTTTCGGGAAGGACATTCGGCTGAACCACATCGAGGTGACTCCCGAGGACGTCGAGTACGTAGTTAAGCGAGTCGGGTCGTTCACGGGTGACAACCGTGCCGGAATTGAGAGGACTCTGCACCGGATCAGCGCTCTGCGAAACCGCCGGCAGCAGGTGATCGGGTTGACCTGCCGGGTAGGCCGGGCAGTCACCGGTACGGTCGACATTATCCGGGACGTGATTGAGACCGGGAAGAGCATCCTGCTGCTGGGCCCCCCCGGTGTCGGGAAGACTACTTTGCTCCGCGAAGCCGCGCGGGTCCTGGCTGACGACTTCAACAAACGTGTCATAGTCGTCGATACCTCCAATGAGATCGCAGGTGACGGGGATGTGCCCCATCCGGGCATCGGCAGCGCGCGCCGGATGCAGGTTCCGGCGCCTGAGCTCCAGCACCAGGTGATGATTGAGGCGGTGGAGAACCACATGCCCGAGGTCATCGTGATCGACGAAATCGGAACGCTGGCGGAAGCCCTCGCCGCTCGTACCATTGCGGAACGGGGCGTCCAGCTTGTCGCCACGGCACACGGCATCAACCTGGATAACCTGCTTTCGAACCCTACCTTGTCGGATCTCGTCGGCGGTGTCCAGGTCGTCACCCTTTCCGACGAGGAAGCGCGGCGGAGAGGCACGCGTAAGAGCGTGCTTGAACGCAAGGCCCCGCCCACGTTCGACATCCTGGTCGAAATCCATGATCGTGACCAGCTGGCGATCTACCACGACATCTCACGGGTCGTGGATCGTTTTCTTTCAGGCTCTCCTTTGCGGCCGGAGAACCGGATCCGTGTCGCGGACGGCAGCTATCAGATTGAGTCCCCGGCTGAACGTCGGCCCCCGCGAAGGGGGGACGCCAACGAGCGACCGGCGCCCGGGACACCGGCAGCAGGCGAGCGCCCTGGCGATGTCGAGCCGAAGGCGGAGGATCAGGAGCCTTCCGGAGAGAGGCCTGGACGGGAGCGCCGCCCGCATTCGGGCGTCACGCGGATTTATCCGATCGGGGTGAGCCGGATCCGGCTCGACAAGTCGATACGCGAGCTGCGCGTACCTGCGCGACTGGCTGACCAGCCGATACACGCCGATGTGATTCTCAGTCTGAAAGCCCAAAGAAAGCGGGAACCCAAGAAGCTTCGAGAGGCTCTGGATGATGGAGTGGATTTCCGAACGATCAAGAGCAACACCTCCAGCCAGATTCGGAGCTTCCTGACCGATTACTTCAATGCTGCGGGTGACGGCGAGGAGGAGCGGCGGATTACGTCAACGGAGGACGCGCTTCACGAGACGGAGGACGCCATTGTGCGGGTCCAGCGGAACGTGGCCCCGGTAGAGCTCTCGCCGCAGAACGCCTACGTCCGCCGATTGCAGCATGAGTTGGTCTATAGCCACGGACTCGTGTCGGAAAGCAAAGGCAGGCCGCCCTATCGCCGGGTCGTCGTGTATCCGACGGAGGCGTGAGGGCGGGGAGGAATCGAAGGCCCGAAGGGTTCCCGTCTCAGACGGAGCTGGAGTCGCGTTACAGAGCCGCGCGGAGCGAGGAGTAGAACGCGTTACAGAGCCGCGCACGGAGCGAACGGGCTTCAGCCCGGAGCGGAGTAAGCGGGCCACCCAGCTGAGCGGCGGTTGAGTGACTCGCCGTCTTGTGGCGAGTTGTATCGAAACC